>JABAOH010150898.1_pt2 | contig 10221 bp, 7 predicted proteins | sample 7062181 | NCBI WGS metagenome assembly JABAOH01 (sample SAMN14538630, study PRJNA623070) | marine sediment metagenome | biome: marine biome [ENVO:00000428]; feature: marine pelagic biome [ENVO:01000023]; material: deep marine sediment [ENVO:00002113]; isolation source: pool of 5 deep marine... | reverse complement strand
ACGACCTCGCCGGAGTCCCAGCGGTCGTTCCCCGGTCCGGGCCCGCCGGTCGAGCAACTGTCGGTCTGAAGCTGGTGCGACTGGAACTCGGCCACGGCGCCGCAATCCTGCGCCTCGAAGGTCAGGATCAAACCCCAGCCCAGCAGGCTGCCCTGGTCGATTCCCGCGTCGTCGGTCACCTCGAGCGCCCAGTCCCCGCTCGCCGGGAGGCCGTCCAGCGTGGCCAGGACACCCTCCGGCCGGAAGCGTCCGGTGAACGGCGCGCTCCCGCTCGTGATCGACGTCGGGGCCTCGTCGTCGAAGATCGTGTCGATGAAGTTCTCGCCGGTGCCGCCGTTGTCGGTGGTCAGCTCGACCCGGGTGCCGTCGGGACCGATCAGGAAGATGTCCAGGTCGCCGTCGTAGGTGTGGGTGATGTTCAGACGGACGTCGACGTCGAGGACCGTCTCGGTTTCGGTGACGGCCACCGTGCTGGTGAAGGTCGTGTTGTCGACGATCGCGATCGGCGTGTCGGTGCTGGGGAACTCCGGCGTGTTGTTCACGCCGGTCGTCAGCGTGTAGTACGCGCCGGCATTGTCGTCGCCGCCGGCGTTGCCGGCCGCGTCCGCGGAAGCCACCTCGAACGCGTAGATCGAGCACTCGGCCAGCCCCTGCAGTTGGACCGCGTGGCCGGTGACCAACTCCGGGTCCGCAGTCGTGGACCAGTTCGGCGGCTCGGCGGCAAACGACACGCTGCTGTCCGCGGGCTCGTCGGTGTCCCAGCTGATGACGGCAGAGGATCCGGTCACCGAGCCGGACTGCACGTTGCTGATCACGGGCGGCAGACAATCCACCGTCGCGCTGTCCTCGCGGGGGACGTTCGTTCCGCCCTGGCCGTCGTCGGCGTCGATGTAGCCAACCGTGAAGCCGTCGCCGTGATACACCGAGAGCAGGCCGTCGGCCGTCACGGGCGAGGCGGACGCCAGGTCGATGGTTCCGGCGAACGTGCCCGAATCGACGGATGTCTCGGTCAGCGTGAGCACCTCCGGGGTCGTCTCGGTGTCCGACCAGATCGTGACCTCCTGGGTGCCGGCACCCCGCAGCGAGCCGTCGCTCACCTCGACGCTGGCCGTTCCGGAGCATGTGTAGAGGTCGGCGTCCAGCTTCACCCTGCCCGCGTCGTCGAATAGCGAACAGGCGGGGAGCGCGTTGGCTCCGGCCTGATTCGTCGCCCAGATGTTCTGGATGCGGACGCCGCGGTTGGGACAGTTGGCGCAGTGGTGCAGGGCGACGACCTTGTTGGTCACGCGGGAGAGCACCGGCGAGCCCGAGCTGCCGCCCTCGGTGTCGCAGTAGTAGCCGATCTCGCCCACGCTCCCCCCGACGCAGACCGGCTGGTTCTGCGAGAAGACCTCGCAGAAGCCGTCCGGGTTGTCCTGGTCGGTCGAATGGGTGGAGTACAGGCTGATCTCCTTCGGCCGCCCGCCCGGATGGCCGACGATGTAGATCGTCTCGTCGATGTCGACCAGGCGGTTGTCGATCAGCAGCCAGCCGTAAGTCGACGCCGGGTTTTCGCCCTCCGGCGCCTGGATCAGCGTGTAGTCCAGGTTGCGGTCGTTCTCGAGCCAGGTTCCGCCCATGAACGAGTACTCCACGGTGGCGGCGCCCCCACCGCAAGCCGACTCGTACATGAACTGGAACTCCATGCGGTCCAGCTCGCCCTGGGTGTCGAAGTCGTTGTCGTCCCACGTGCAGTGGTTGTTGGTCATGACGTGGTTCTCGCACGAGACCAGCCAGGCGGTGCACAGGGCGCTGCCGTCCATCACGATCCGGGCCACGGCCCGCGACTGTTCGTAGACGTCGGGGAAGCCGGTCTCGTAGCACGCGGCATCTTCCTTGTCGTCGCTGCCGCAGATGGCCCGCGTCGCACCGGTCCCGTAGCGCTCCTCCAACTCGGCGAGACTGTAACCGCGGGTGATCCGCTCGATGCGGTAGCCGTAGTGCTCGTTGCCCTCGGTGGTCGAGTAGAGATCGATGATCGCCTCGGGGCCGAGGATCATCTTCGAGATGAAGTCCCCNNTGCTTGCGCAACGGGTCGCGGATCTCGACGCGGTCGCCGGGGGCCAGATCGAACTGTGCGAACTCGAAGACCAGGTAGGCCGCATCCGGTGACTCGAAGTGGTCCGACCAGACGGGCTCTTCCGGGGCGCGGCCCGCGGACGGGTAGGGGTGAGGCGTCTCGAGCACCACGTCATGGAGATGCTCGCCGATGATCAGCGGCTCCTCGGCGGAGATTGCGGACGCGCTGAGCAACAGAACGACAAAGAACGGAACGAACTGCGCGAGCGGACCGCGGCGCCACGGCATGAGACTCCCCTCCTCTTTCAGCCCGGAATATACGCCAGGATCAGGCAGGCAATGAGGCAAAATTCAGCCTAGCCCTCGCTGTCCGCGCGGACCTTCTTGAGCAGCGCCTTGTAGCGACCGTGCTCGCGCAGCGGCTCCAGGTCGGGGTCGTTCTCGAACCACTCGACCTGTTTCATGCCGCTGGCGATCGATTGCTCGAGGCAGTCGATCGCCTGCTCGATCTCGCCGATCTGGGCGTACGTGCAGGCCACGTTGTAGAGCACGGACGGGTTCTCGGGATCGATCGTCGTCGCCTTCGAGGCCCACTGGATCGCGCGCTCGCGGTTGCCGAGTCGGGCGTGGGCGATGGCGCCCAAGTCGAGCGCCCGGGTATCGTTGGGGTGCAGCTCGAGGTGCTTATCGATGACCTCGATCACGCGGTGGAACGCGGTCTCCGCCTCCTCGTCGCGCCCGAGACCGCCGTAAGCCATGCCGAGGAATGCCGGCGCCTGGTAGTCCTGCGGGTTGACCTTGCCGGCCTGGGCGAAGTACTCGGCGGCCTTGTCCAGCTTGCCCTGGGCGAGCATCGAGCGGGCGTAGAAGTAATACGCCTCGAAGAGTTTCGGATCGAGTTGGATCGCCGTCTCGAACTCGCGCGCCGCCTCCTCGTAGTGCCGGCTCAGCGACAGTGCCATCCCGCGCGACGCGTGCGCCTCCGCCGACTCGGGATCGATCTCGATCGCGCGTCGGCTCGCCGCGTCGGCCTCGCGCAGGTTCTCCTCGGTCGACTCGAAGTTGGTGTAGAGGAACGAGCAGCAGTCGGCGACACCGGCGTAAGCCCGGGCGTAGTTCGCGTCGATGATCAGCGCCCGCGCGAACATCTGCCGCGCCTGCTCGAAGCCCTGCTGGCGGAACTCCCAGAACGCCTTGCGCCCGCGCAGGTAGTAGTCGTAGGCCTGGACGTCGGTCTCGGCCTTCTTTTTCTTCTTGATCTCCGCGCGGTCCTTGGGGCTCAGCTCCAGCTTCAACGCGTCGACGATGGACTGTGAGATCTCGTCCTGGATCTCGAAGACGTCCTTGAGCTCGCGGTCGTAGCGCTCGGACCAGAGGTGGTAGCCGTCGTCCACGTTGATCAGCTGGGCCGTGATCCGCAGCCGGTTCCCGGCCTTGCGCACGCTGCCCTCGAGCACCGTGTCGACGCCGAGCTTCTCGCCGATCTCGCGGATGTCGGAAATCGTCTCCTTGATCTGGAACGCCGACGTGCGCGAGGCCACGCGCAGGTTGTCGATCTTGACCAGCGCGTTGATGATCTCCTCGGCCATCCCCTCGCAGAAGTAGTCCTGATCCTTCTCGGGGCTCATGTCGGCGAACGGCAGCACGGCCATCGAGGGGATGGCCTGCTTCGCGCCCGCACCGGACTCCTTCTGAAGCTCCTCGAGCTCGTTACGAAGATCGAGCGTCGTCTGGAAGCGGCGGTCGACATCCTTCTCGAGGCAGCGCTTGACGACACGCGCGAGATGCTGCGGCAGTTCCACGTTGATCTCGCTCACCGGCTTTGGCGCATCGCGCAGGATCGACGAGATGAGCTCCGCGGAGGTCTCCCCGCGGAACGGCCGCTTGCCGGTCGCCATCTCGTAGAGGATCACGCCCAGCGAGAAGATGTCCGAGCGGTGGTCGACCGGCTTCGCCTGCACCTGCTCGGGCGACATGTAGGGCACGGTTCCGACGACCACGCCTTCCTGGGTGAGGCTCTGCGTTTCGACCGCACCGTCGCCGGAGGGCGCCTCGGCGGCAAGCTTGGCCAGTCCGAAGTCGAGGATCTTCACCCGGCCCTCGCTCGTGACCATGATGTTGGCCGGTTTGAGGTCGCGGTGCGTGATGCCGCGCGCGTGCGCCGCGCTGAGCGCGTCGGCCAGCGGGACGGCCACCGAGAAAAACGTGTTCGAGTCGACACGACCGGCGGCGATGATCCGATCGAGGCTCCGGCCCTCGACCAGCTCCATGGTGATGAAGCGGCTTCCCGCGTCGTCTTCGACGGAAAAGATCGTGACGATATTGGGGTGGTTGAGCGCCGCGACCGCCTTCGCCTCACGCTCGAAGCGTCGCATCCGGTCGGGGTTGTCCGCCGTGGCCACGGGCAGGACCTTGAGCGCGACCTTGCGGTTGAGGTTGGCGTCCTGGGCGGGATAGACCTCGCCCATGCCGCCCTCGCCGAGTTTCTCGAGAATCGTGTAGTGCGACAGGGTCCGGCCCAGCATCCTCGCCTCTCTTTCGCGCCCGTGCGGTTCGGCAATCGAGCCCCGATTCTACACCCTAACGTCGCCCGAGCCAGTCGATCACCTCGTTCCAGAGCGGCTCCGATCGCGGCCGGAAGAAGCCGACGTGGCCGATCCTCTCGAGCCCGCAGTCCGACGGAACCAGATGGCGTCGCTCGACGTTCGGGTAGGCCCGCATCATCGCGTCCACCGCGCGTGGCGTGCCCCACGGATCGTCGGCGATGCTGTACGCGAGTACGGGAGCCGTGAACGTGCGGTAGCGTTCGCGCGGCAGCGAGGAGTCGCCGAGCAGGTAGTCGCGGTCGCGTAGCCAGCCGGCCCAGCGAAGCGCCACCCGCTTGGGCAGGTCCTCGCCGAGCCCGAGCCGCTTCCACGGCGCGTACCCCCACAGGTTCGTGAACAACGGGAGTGACACGTAGGCGTGGAGCAGGACGGCGAACTTCTGCAGGCCTCCCTGCAACCGCCAGTAACCGCTCTGCGACGACAGGGTGACCATGCCGTCGATCGACTCCGCGTTGTCCAGCAGGCCGGCCACCTGCCCGCCCAGCGAGTGGCCGATCAGGAACAACCGCCGCGGGGCGAGCTCCCGCCGCGCCCAGTCGACCACCGCCGCCATGTCGTTGAAGATCCAGTCCTCCAGGGTCGCCCCGAAGCCCCGCAGGGACGCCGGTCTCGAGCCGCCTACACCGCGGTAATCCCAGAGCACCGTCGTGAAGCCCGACCCGGCCAGGGCCGCGGCGAAGTGGCGGTAGAACTGCCGCGGCACGCCCATCGCCGCGCTGACGATGGCGACATCCGGGTTGCCTGTGCCGGACGGCGGGCGCACGACGTCCGCGGCGAGGCGGTAGCCGTCCCTGGCGGGAATCCAGCCCTGGTCCATCCGCGGATTGTAGCCCTGGAGCTCGGGCCGGGCCGAGCCGGTCCGCCGGCAAAGACCCTCGCGAGCGTTCGGAAAAGGCCCGATCCCGGTGCGATTTGATTTCCGACGGCACGGGAACCATCTTTTGCCACGTGGTTGCTCCTTTAGATAAGGAAGGCATTACCGTGCAGCGAGGGTTCACGATCGTCGAGCTGCTGGTCGTCGTGATGATCATCGGCGTGATCTCCGCGATCGCGATCCCGCAGTTCCAGCGCGCGATCATCCGCGCCGAGATCAGCGCGGTCGCGGCCGAATCGAAAACGCTGTACGGTGCGTTCAAGCGGCACCACATCGACCTCGACATGTACCCCTACTCGTCGGCGAGTCCGGCGTTCCAGCTCGACACGTTCGAGCCGCTGGTCTCGCTCGGCTATTACCGCGGGGATCTGCAGTCGAAGATCCTCAGCGGGCGGGCGGACGCTTACGACTCGCCGGACGACCAGGGTCAGAACCGGGAGTTCTGGCTCGAGCTGACGCTGCAGAAGGATCCGACGGTCCGCTTCCTGATCGCCGATTCCGACAACGCGCCGCTGTCCGGCGGAAGCTACATGGACGGCATTTACCTGTACCGAAACGGAGTGTTGACACCGATCCATGACCCCGACTGACGTCATGAAACCGACGGCCTCCGAGAGATCCTCGGCGACCGATCGCGAACGCGCGCTCGAGCCCCATCTCGAGCAGCTCCGCGGCGCCACAGGGATCGCGGCGGACGCCACGTCGGTCGTTCTTGGCAATCAGATCCTCTCGATCGCACCGTGGGAGCGCGAAGCCTTGCGCCGGTTCTCCGCGGGAACCGACGAGAAGGGCCACCACTGGCCGGCGTTGGCCCGCGAAGGGCTCGCGTTCCTGGCGAAGTGTGGTGAGCGAGCGCAGGAGGAACGTACCGACGACGCTGAATCGGAAGACCGGATCGATGAAGCGGCGGCGGGTGTCGCGATTCTACGGGACCTCCAGGTGATCATCGAGGAGTTGGTGCGCGGCGGGCGCATGAAGGAAGTCAAGCAGCTAAGCGATCTGCGCAATCGGATCCACCAGGGTGTCACCTCGATGAAGACGCCGCTGGGCCCGGGCGCACAGATCCGAATCGAGAGCCGCGCCGCCGCGATGGTTCCGGCCCGGCCGGATTCCGTGCCGACTGTCGGATCTTCCGCAGCCGGTGTCACCGACGAGAGCAACGAAGCTCGTCCACAACGCCCGACGCAGTTCAAGCGAGACGCCGCCCCCGTGCGCGTGATCCATCAAAGCGTCGGCAACCCCAACCGATTGCTCCGGCCGCTGCTGGTCGTGCTCGTCATCAGCGTGGCGGTCCTGTTCGGTTTGTCGATCACCGGCACGCGCCACGTCGGCACACCGGTCCTGACGGCGGAGGAGTTCGGGCACATCCCCATCGTCCGCTCGATCGAGGCCCGGCCACCGAGCCTGTTCGTCCGGCTCAACGGCGCGGCGTGGGACGGGCTGTCGGCCGCCGAGCGGCTCGACGCTCTACGCGCCGCGGCGAGCATCGCGGAGCAGGCGGGGTACGTGGGCGCACAGTTCTGGGCCCCCGACGGATCGGTCGCCGGGCGCTGGTCGAAGAAAAACGGCGCCGAACTGGTCACCGAGTCGTCCGAGGGCAGCTGAGTCTACGGGCAGGGGTGGTCGTTCGGGCGCGGCAGCCCGGTCGAGTCGGCCCCCAGCGGCCCCTCCCAGCCGGAGATCACCAGCGTCGGCAGGTAGAACGCCGTCTCTCCGGGAGCCGGAACGAAGCCGTCGTTGAAAGGCAACTCGCTCGGCAGGATGTTGCAGATCATCGCGGCCATCGGCTCGACACCGGGATCCTGTGTGTATTCGCCCGTGTTGCGTAGCCGTTGCAGCGAACCTCGATACAGGTTGAAGCTGTCCTGCGTGGGCATCGATTGCCAGTCCAGCGACTCGCCGTCGGCGAGGACCATCACGCCGGAGATCTCGCCCCCGGGGTACTCGAAGGCCCCGATGTCGCTCAGCGGGCCGGGGGTCACGTCGCCGTCGAAGGGTCGCAGGAAACTGTCGCGGTCGTCCGTCGGCGCCAGCGGCTCGTCGGCCTGATCCAGCAACGGCGAGCCGGCCTGAAGTCGGTAGTTGCCGGCCGCCGCCGAGACGAACAGCGGATCGACGAAGAGATTCCCCACGAGCAGGCTCCCGCCGACGCCCCCGTCGTCGAGGTCTCCCCCGGTGTTGTTGAAGAAAGCGTTGTGACGGATCTCGCCGAAGAAGTTCGTGTGGTCGATCCCGCCACCGGTCGTCGCCGAATTCCCCGCGACGATGTTGTTCGCGGCGATGTTCAGGCCGGTCGAGGCCGAGGCGTCGAGCCACAGCGCCCCACCGGCTCCGGTCGTCAGGTCGTTCTGGACGAACGTGTTGTTCGCGATCGTGAACGCCCCGGTCCCGGCGGACGTCGATCGGAGGCCGCCGCCGGTCGCGCCGGCATCGGCACTTCCGTTCCCGACGAACAGGTTATTGACGACCGTGGTTGTCGAGTAGTAGACGTCGTACGAGTAGATTCCCGCGCCGCTCTTCGCATCGTTGTTTCGAATCGTGTTGCGCGTGACCTGCGCCGTGGAGGATACATCGTTGCGGATGTAGATCCCGGCACCCTTCCGGGCCGCGTTGGAGTCGATCAGATTGTCGGTGATCACGACGCCCCCGTTCTTCGAGACGACGTAGATCCCGCCACCCTCGCCGCTGTCCATGACGTCCGACGAGAGGGCGACGTTGTTCGAGATGACGTTGTTCTGGATCAACGGCGAGTAGGTCGTGGAGTAGACGTAGATCCCGCCGCCCAGCGCGAAGCCGTCGGTGACGTTGTTCCCCGTGATCACGGTCTCGGTGATCAGCGGGTCGGCGTCGAAGATCAGGATGCCGCCCCCGACCATGATCGGGAAACCGCCGGCGTCGCCGCGGTGATCGCCCGCGCCGCCCGTGATCGTGAAGCCACGCAGGACCGGGCTCAGCCGGGTACCGTTGAACGTCACGGCCGCATTCGACAGGCCGGTTGCGTTGATCGTGCAGACGGCCGCTCCCGCCCCCAGGACGCTGACGCCGTCTTTCATCAGGATCGTTTCCCGGTACTCGCCCGCCGCGACGAAGACGCGGTCTCCGACCATCGCGTTGTCGATGCCTTCCCGGATCGTGTTGTAAGGGAAGGCCTGTGTGCCGTCCTCGGTACCGCTCTCGTTGGCGAGATCCACGTAGATGGTCGCCGCGTGAGACGAGAGCACCCAGCCGGTCAGGGCAAGCAGCCCGCCGAGGCAGACAGCCCACGTTCGCTTCGTCGTTCCGAGCACCGTTGTCTCAGAAAAAAAGAGGGGGAGGGGAAAACGCCTCCCCTCCCCCGGTTTTCAGTTCGCTATCAGAACGGGCAACCCAACCCGGCGCTGCTGCAGACGGGCGGATTACTCGGCGTGCACGCACCCAGATCGGTGAACGACACGTTGTAAGTGGAGATGGTGCTGTTGTCGCCGAAGTCGCGTACCGTCACGCAGTAGTCGCCTGCCGGCAGGCAGCAACCCCACGACGAGAACAGGCCCGGGCCGGCATCGTCGTCGCAGCCGATCGACTGCGATCCGTCGGCGCTCTCGATCTTCAGCACCGTGTCACCGCCCGGACCGTCGGTATCGATCTGCACGAAGCCGTCGGCCGGGACGGACAGCAGGAAGCTGTCCCGATCGCCCACGGGCGAGATCGAGGCCTGGATGTCGTCACCCAGGAACGCGGCATTCGCCGTCCCGCAGGTGTCGTTGGGCTCGCTCTCGAGCAGCGGAGGCTCGGACAGCGTCAGCGTCACGTCGTAGGGGTAGTTTGACCCTACCGAGAACGGCGAGACGGTGACGTTGACGTAGTAGGTTCCCGGATCGAGCAACGCACCGACCTTGGACAGGAAGCCGTCGCCGGCGTCGTCGTCCGCCGCGAGCAGGTTGCCCGGACAACCGTCGTACAGCTCGAGGAACGTGTCCACGGCAAAACGGTTCCAGCCGTCGGTCTCGATCTCGACGTACTGCTGCGAGTCGAGCGTGAAGTACCAGTAGTCGTTCTCGGCGACACCGGCCGCGGTCTGGAGACCGCTGTAGACCACGCCGGGCTCCATCTCGCCGGCCTGGCCGCAGACGCCGTTCGGCTCGTCCTCGAAGTTGCACGGATACTCGGCGTCGACCGCGATATCGTAGACGAACGTGTCGCTCGAGCTGAACGGCACGACCGCCACGAACCAGTCCCCACCGTCCGGTAGACAGAGTTCGAGCAAGGACGAGAGGCCGGCGCCGCCGTCATCGTCGACCGCCATGAGCTGGCCGCCGGTGTTGCTGAGGCCGATGATGGTGTCGCCGTCGCCCGAAGTTTCCATCCGCACGCGGTTCGGCCGGCTCAGCCCGAACTNNTCAGCCCGAACTTCACGAAGTCGATGTCGCCGGCGTCGAAGATGGAGTGCGTCTGGATCTGGCTGTTGTCACGCCCGTACTGGTTACCCTCGCCGGAACCGTTGTTGCGGAAGCCGATCTTGGTCGCTTGCGAGGACTCGTTGTCCGGCTCGTACTCGTCGGGAGTCGGGATGATGCAGGTGTCGATGACCTGGATGCTGAGGTCGACATCGGCGATGATCGTGCCGTCGTTCCAGCCGCCCACCTCGACCCAGTAGTCGCCTGCGGGCTGGCAGAGCTCGAGCAACGACAGGAAGCCCGGTCCGCC
>JABAOH010006013.1_pt1 | contig 10221 bp, 7 predicted proteins | sample 7062181 | NCBI WGS metagenome assembly JABAOH01 (sample SAMN14538630, study PRJNA623070) | marine sediment metagenome | biome: marine biome [ENVO:00000428]; feature: marine pelagic biome [ENVO:01000023]; material: deep marine sediment [ENVO:00002113]; isolation source: pool of 5 deep marine... | reverse complement strand
ACACCCAAGTGATCACTGAGGTCACCCTGCCCGTGCCCTCTCGATCCGCCGGCGGCGCGAGGATTGTCTGCTAATGCAACCCGCTGCACCGACGTCCCGTATCTCGTCACCTTGGCCCTAGTGCTTCAGTCTCGGCCAGGGCAACTTCCCTGCACTGAAACGAGCATCTCGGTACCGGTAGGGGCGCACCATGCTGTGCCCCTACACCACACCTCGGAGGAGTAATGCGGAGCCTTCAGTGCAATCGATGTGCCGGCCTCGCAGCGGCCCTGGTAGTCATGAACACACACCTACTCTCAGCCCAGACGTTCCGCTCCGACGATCCGGTCATCCGTCAGATGTGGCAGCAGGGAATGGAGCAGTCACAGACGGAACTCCTGGCGCAGGTGCTCATGGACTCGATCGGCCCCCGGCTGGCGGGCTCCACCGAGCTGGCCAGCGCCCAGGACTGGCTGGTGGGGTTGTACGAGAGCTGGGGCGTCACGGTCCGCAAGGAGCAGTACGGCACCTGGCATGGCTGGCGGCAGGGCACCCTGCACGTGGACCTCGTCGCCCCCCGGGTGCAGACGCTCGAGGCCGAGTTCCTGGCCTGGAGCCCCGGCACCGACGGTCCGGTGGAGGGCGAGGTCATCAACTTCATGGACGTGGCCGTGGGCGAGCCCGAGGAGTGGCTGCCCAAGCTCGCCGGCAAGTGGGTGATGCTGCTGCCCGCCATCGAGATGTGCCGCGCGCCGCAGGAGGCCGAGAAGTACGCCCGGCCCGAGACGCTGGAGCGGATCGGGGCGCAGCGCGAAGCAGCCTGGGGAGCCTTCTGGAACCGGGAGGACGAGCTCGGCGGCTATTACGTGTTTCGCCCGCTCATCGACTCATCGGCAGCCCTCGGCTTTCTCCAGAGCTGGTGGTCGGACGGCTGGGGCGTGAACAAGGTGTTCGACTCCTGGACCCGCACCAAGCCCTCGCTCGACATCTCGTGCGAGGACTACGGCATGCTCGCCCGCATGGTGGCCCGCGGCCAGCGCCCGCGCATCCGGGTGGACGCCGACGCGGAGCTGCTGGGCGAGGTGCCGCAGTTCAACGTGATCGCGGAGCTCAGGGGCACCGAGCTGCCCGACGAGTACGTCGTCCTCTCGGCGCACCTCGACTCGTGGCACGCGGCGACCGGCGCCACCGACAACGGCACCGGCACCATCACGATGCTCGAGGCGATGCGCATCCTGAAGGNNCCCAGGCGCACCATTCTGGTGGGCCACTGGGGCCCCGAGGAGATGGGCCTCATCGGCTCGCGCGCCTTCACCGAGGATCACGCCGACATCCTCGACGACATCCAGGTCGTGTTCAACCAGGACAACGGCACCTGGCGCTTCGAGAAGATCGAGGGGCAGGGGTTCGCGAACGCGGGGGAGCAAGTAACCCGTTGGATGTCGGCGGTGCCCCAGGAGATCGCCGAGCACATCGAGCTCGACTTCCCCGGCCCGCAGGAGAACCGCGGCAGCGACCACGTCTCGTTCCTGTGCCACGGCGTGCCGGCCTTCCGCCTGCAGTCGCCCTACGACGAGTACCGCCAGTACACCTGGCACACCAACCGCGATACCTACGACAAGATCGTGTTCGACGACCTCAAGGAGAACGCTACGCTTGCGGCGATGCTCGCCTACGCAGCCTCAGAAGACCCGCAGCGGGTGCCCCGCGACCGGGCGGTACTGCCAACCGACCCTCGGACCGGCCAGCCCCGGGCGTGGGTGCGTTGCGGGCGGGCGAGGAGGACACCGCGGTGAGCAGCGGGGTGTGATGTGTGAGGAGGGTTAGGAGTGAGGTGTGAGGTTTGGGGGGTCAAGAGATAACCCGGGAAAACGTTTCACACCCCCGGCTTTTCTTCGGGTTGGCTGCTGCGCCAGGCGACCCGGGCGTGGCTGGAGACGGAGGGCTGGAGAGATCGGTCACCCCCACCCGCCGGTTCTCCTCCGCCAGATGCGCGTGAATCCGATTCTTCACCTTGGTCCGGAGCCGCACCAGGAACGCTCGCCCGCGCAACAGCTTGCGCCGCGCCCGGGTCGCCCCATCCGGCACCCAGATGGCCGGCAACAAACTGGTCCGCAACAAGTCCGCCAGCTTGCGCGCGTCCACAGGATCCGTCTTGCACCGCGCATGACAAATCAGCTTCACCTGCTGCGGATGGGCGACGCTCACCTGATAGCCCGCCTCCGTGAGGCGCTCGTGCAACCAGGCCCAGTGCAGCGTCGCCTCAAGCGCCACCGCCACCGGTGCGGCGAGCTGGCCCAACCACTCGAGCACGGCAGCCAGCGCATTCGGCAGCCGCCGTGCCTCAGCCACCACCTGCCCAGCGCTGTCCAGCGCGCACGCGGTCAGGTATCTCTTGTGCAGATCGAGTCCCACGTAGGTCATCAGGGCCTCCGAGGTCGGGGTAGCACGTCATGCTCTTGTGCTCCTCACCCGAGGACGCACGACTCCAAATGTGCGCCCCTCTCGGAGGCTCTGCTCTTTCATAAGGTCGGGTTAGACAGCGCCTCAGTCGCACACGAAGCGCTGTCGCCGCGCGGCCTTGGAGGGGAAGTATCGGGCGGCGAGGTGAAGACGCCTACTGCTCCCTGAGCTCCTCCATCGGATCGAGCCGCGCCGCGCGCCAGGCGGGCAGGGCTCCGGCGGCCACGGCCACCGCCGCCAGCACCACGGACGAGGAAACCAGCGTCACAGGGTCGGTGGCTGTCACGCCGAAGAGAAACGCGGACAGCACCCGAGTGCTCGCCAGCGCAATGATGATTCCAACGGCGATGCCGGCCGACGCCAAACGACCTACCTCGCCCAATACCATCCCGAGCACGCGTGTGCGCGTGGCGCCGAGCGCCAAGCGCACACCGATCTCGTTGCGCCTGCTGGTGACGCGGTACGAGAGCGTTCCGTAGAGTCCGATCATCGCGAGCAGCAACGCGACGGCGCCGAAGAACCCGGAGAGCGCGGCAAGCACCCTCGGCCGTGCGAGTGACGCCGCCACCATGCCCTCCAGTGTCGCGAACCTAACCGAGATTCTCGGATGTACTCCCTCTATCAACCTGGTGACGGCGGTAACGAGTGCGGTTGGTGGACCTTCCGTACGTAGTAGAAACAGGAGTGACGAACCCGCAAAGCCAGTCTGGCTCAGTGGGAAGTATGCAATGGGTAGCGCCGTCTCTTCGAGCGATTCGTATTTCGTATCCGCCACTACCCCGATCACTTCGTACGTCTCTACGTCTCCACTGACCGGCACTATGCGGAACTGCTTTCCCAACGGCTGCGGCTCACCGAAGAACTTGCGTGCCATAGTCTGGTTTATCACCGCGACTTGAACCGACCCCGGCGCGTCGCGCGAGTCGAAGTCACGACCCGCCAAGAGGGGCGTCTCCAGTGTCGCGAAATACCCTTCACTCATGGTGTTGAGCCAGACGAGCGCATCCTGTTTGTCTGTCGGTGAGAACCCGTCGACCTCGACATCGTTGTACCATAAGGAGCCACTGATCGGTGTGAGCCGAGACGCACTCGCCAACCGGACACCCGGCAGGGCACGCATGCGCGCGAGAAGTTCCTGATTCGTAACGCTCGACTGCTCCTGAGAATACCCGACATTGCGCGTGTTGACGGAGACAACTAGGACACCGCTGCGGTTGAACCCTGGGTCGAGCGTATACAGCCGTGTCAGGGTCCCGATCAACAGGCCGGCACCCACGACAACTGACAACGACATCGCTATCTGCCCGATCACGAGCAGCTTCCCAACCGCAAACCGCCCCCGCCGATCTGCTACCTCTCGGCCCGCCATTCGTAGTGCTGCCTGCGGACCGACACCTGTCGCACGCCATGCCGGAGCCANNCGACGGCCATCGTGAAACCCAGCACCTTCATATCGAGGCTGAGATCAAGCCACATGTCTCCGCCGGTGAAGAGCAATGTCACCAGGAAAGCGCTCGCCCACCGCGCGAAGACGATGGCGACGATCGCGCTCACAAGTGAGAGCAGCAGACTCTCCGTAACGAGAAGCCGGACAAGCCGGCCGCGTCCCGATCCGATCGCACGCCGGATCGCCACCTCGTGTTGTCTCCTCGTGGCGCGAGCCAGCAACAGGTTTGCCACGTTGCCGCACGCGATGAGCAGCACCGCCCCCACCAACGCCATCAATACCAGGAGGGCCGTGCGGTACTCTCCACGCAGATCGGACACTCCGTTTGGGGCGGGGCGAAGGGCGAAGGTGTACGCGCGATATGTGTCTTGCCATTCGGCATTCCAATCCTGCGGTACAGTCGCGTCGAATATGCTCGGTGAAAGCGTAGCCAGCCCAGCCCCTGCCTGCTCCGTGGTGAGACCCCACTCCGGACGTCCCAGGACCTTCAGAAACCACGCGCTCCGGTTGTCCAGCCTATCGCTGCCAGGATAGATCAACGACCAAGAGCAGATGGGCGCGTAGATGTCGGTCGCGGTGCCGACATCGAGACCCGAGAATGAGGGATCGACAACACCGACGACCTCGAACGCGCTGCCGTTCAGCATCAGGCTTCCACCGACCGCGTCGGCCGCACCGCCGAACTCACGCTGCCAGAATCCGTAGCTCATGACAGCTACAGCGGGACAACCGCGATAGTCGTCGCTGTTCAGGAGCAGGCGGCCTAGCACGGGGCGCACGCCCAGCACAGGGAAGAAGTCACCGCTCACCCAGTGCCCCGAGGCGTACCTAACCTCGCCACCCTCGGTCAAGTTGAAGCTGGCGTGGCCAAAAGCGAACGCGCCCGACAACACATCCTGTTGCTCGCGCAGCTCTTCCCACAGCGGGTTCGTGAAGTTCGTTCTGCCGTTCCCGAACGTCACCTGCACCAGCTCCTCCGGCCGCTCCACCGGAAGAGCGCGCAGTACCAGGGCGTTATAGAGGCTGAAGATGGCGGTGTTGGCGCCTATCCCGAGGCCGAGTGAGAGAATGGCCACGAGCGCGAAGCCGGGGCTCCGACGCAGGGCGCGCGCCGCGTAGCGTACGTCGGCGAGCAGCGACTCGAACCACAAGAGCACGTCTGCGCGACGCGCGCGTTCCCGCTGCAGCGGCGGATTGCCGAAGCGACGACGCGCTTCTCGCATCGCTTCGCGCTGGCGCATGCCTTGTGCCATCAGATCATCGGTGCGTTCCGCAAGGTGAAACGATACCTCGCGTTCGATCTCGCTCGAGTGTGCGGAGCACGAGGAGGGCCGGCGTGCCCTGGAGGATGTCATTCTTCTGCTTCGGCACGTATACCCACCTAGCTATGCATACCTAGTTCCTTTGACCCCAATGCGGCGTGGTGTCAATTCGCTGGACGATGTAGGACGATGTAAGACGATGTAGGACGAGAGAAGACGTCCGTCACCGCACACCAGCGCACCACGCGAACATCGCGCCCTGCGGAATGTGCAGATAATGCATCCAACCGCAGAGTTTGAAGACGTCTCCCTAACCCCATTGCCCACTCTTTGCCTCGGCAAGGAGGCGGGATGGGACATCGCCGTCATGGCGAAGATAGCTCGGTTGAGCAGTGTCCCTAGCGCGGCTTGAGACGACACAGCGGTCCTCCAAGATCGTGGTGCGGCCTAACGGCTTTGCCAATCAGCTGCGGGCGACTGGCCCGCAGGCGGCTCGATGGTGAACACATCTGCAACTCCCCACGCGCAGAAACCAACGCTTCCTCTGAAAACGTACGCGCCTGTCAGCTGCATTGGCGTGTTAGGCCGCGCCCGGGTACAACCTGGGTACATAGGTGACAGGTGTCCGGGCACATGGGTGACACTTCTCCGACCCCCTGGGGGAGGAGAGCCGATGCCCTGGAAGGAGACCAACCCCGTGCTCGAACGTCATCACTTTGTCCAGGACTTCGAGAGTGGCCACTGGACGATGACCGAACTGTGCCTGCGCTACGGCATCAGCCGCAACACCGGCTACAAGTGGCTCGATCGGTACCGCCACGAGGGGCCGCGGGGCCTCCTCGACCGGAGCCGCGCCCCGCGCTCCATCCCCCATCAGACGCCCCCCGACGTGGTGGCACTCATTCTCGAAGAACACCGATGCTACGGCTGGGGCCCTCGCAAGATCCTCAAGCGGCTCCGGACGCGCGATCCCAAACGCGCCTGGCCCGCTCGCAGCACGATCTTCGATATCCTGGCCCGTCACGGCCACGTCCATCATCGGCGGCGCCGCCGGCCGTGGAAGCATCCGGGCGCCGCTCCCCTGCGCACTACCGCACCGAACCAGATCTGGACCATCGACTTCAAGGGCCAGTTCCGCATGCGCAACGGCGTCTACTGCTACCCCCTCACCGTCATTGACCACTTCAGCCGCTACCTGCTCGGCTGCCAGGGCCTGCTCGATGTCGGCGGCGCTGGGGTGAAGCCGCACCTGCGCCACCTGTTTCGCACCTGCGGCCTGCCCGAAGTGATCCGCAGCGACAACGGCGCCCCCTTCGCCTCCACGGGAATCCACGGCCTCAACCGCCTCAATGTCTGGTGGCTCCAGCTCGGCATCACCCACCAGCGCATCACGCCCGGCAGCCCGCAGGAGAACGGCGCCCACGAACGGCTCCATAAGACCCTCAAAGAGGAAGCCGCGCGCCCACCCGCGGCAAACCTCAACCTCCAACAGCGCGTCTTCAACCGCTTCCGAAACACCTACAACGAGCTGCGGCCCCACGAAGCCCTGGACGACGACACCCCGGCATCGCGGTTCAAACCCTCACCTCGGCCCTATCCCGAACGCATCACGCCGCCCCAATACCCCGGCCATTTCGAGGTCCGGAAGGTCAGCGGGGCCGGGACGTTCCGCCTGCACTCGGGGCAACACTTCCTGAGTCAGGCGCTCAACCACGAATACGTCGGCTTCGAAGAGATCGAAGACGGCCTCTGGAACATCGTCTACTACGAGACGCTCCTCGGCCGTTTCGACGAACACACCCACACCATCACCGGGGCCCCGTCCCTCAGGAAAAAGTGTTAACCATGTCCCCGGACGTTCTGTCAACTATGTTCCCGGTTGCTCAGCCCAATGCGCCGCGCCAGCAGTGCGCGTAGCTGCTCCACCTCGTCGCCAAGTGGGAACAGGCGCTTCGGCACGATCATGAAGCTGACGTCCGAGTAGTAGAGCAAGAAGACGTCTTCGCTCTCTGCCCACTTTCGGAAGTGACTCCAAGGTTCGCGAGTATTGACGAAGTCGCTGTTGAACTGCAGCCCAGCAGCGTCAATTCGCATTACATATGGTGCTCGCAGTGATTCCTGCTGCCGGTAAGTGCGGCGGGCGCGCAGACGAAACAGAATATACCTGTCAACCGCTAGGGTCAGCGGATAGATCGCAGCGACGGCAAGCCAAGGAGCGTGACGGGCGCTGCCAAGCGTGGCGAGAGCAAAGACGACGATTAGCAAGCCAGAGATTAGCAAGAGCGGCAGGACCACCATCCGCCTTGCCTTGTCTCGCGCTCTGTGAAGGAGCTGCGCTGACAAGTGCTCGCGTTCGGTAAGTTGCCCCTGAAGTTCGATCACTGGCTCTTTTCAAGGTACCAGCGGCCTAACGGTCAGCGCATAAGATTGAGATGAGAAGGGCCAACCTCTCGTGGCGGGCTTACCATTTGAAGGTATCCCAAGGTTATGAACGGGCTCGAAGCCCAAGAAAACCGAGAGGTTGGCCCCATGTCAGACGCGCGGATGCCTACTCCAAGGATAACGGTTGGACTCGATCTCGGCGACCGCCACAGCCAGTTCTGCCTGGTGGACGAGAATAGCGGAGTGGTAGAGGAAGGACGGCTCCGCACCACGTCCGTTGCCTTGCACCGAGAGTTCGCTGAACGGCCACCGATGCGCATCGTAATCGAGGTCGGCACCCACTCACCTTGGGTGAGTCGCCTGCTCGAACACTGTGGTCATGAAGTGCTGGTGGCAAATGCCCGCAAGATTCGACTGATCTTCGTCAACGACAACAAGAACGATAGGATCGATGCCGAGTCTCTGGCCCGGGTAGGCCGTTTAGATCCCCAACTCCTTTGTCCCATTCGTCACCGCGGTGCTCAGGCTCAGGTCGACCTGGCCACACTGCGATCGCGCGACTCTCTGGTGCGGGCACGGACTCAACTCATCAACCACGTCCGTGGAGCCGTCAAAGCCGTCGGCGGACGTCTGCCCCGCAGTTCGGCACCAGCGTTCCCCCGCAAGGTGGCCGAGCACATTCCAGCGGAGCTGCGCACCACGTTGAATCCGGTGCTCGAGATGATCGGGAGACTGAGTTGTGAGATTCGTGCGGCCGATCGCCGTGTTGAGCGATTGGCCGCCGAGCGATACCCGGAGACTGAGCGGTTGAAGCAGGTGGCTGGTGTCGGACCGATAACGTCACTGTGCTTCGTGTTGACGCTCGAGGATCCGACACGATTCCCTAACAGCCGGGCTGTGGGAGCGTACCTCGGCATGCGTCCCAAACGGCGCGACTCCGGTGCACGGTCACCACAGCTGCGCATCAGCAAGAGAGGAGATACGATGTTGCGCCGGCTGTTGGTGGGCTCGGCCCAGTATATCCTCGGTCCATTCGGACCGGACTGTGATTTACAGCGCTGGGGCCTGCGGCTTGCTCAGCGAGGTGGTAAGAATGCCAAGAAACGGGCTGTGGTCGCGGTGGCACGCAAGCTCTCATGCATGCTCCACAGCCTGTGGATCAACGGCACCGAATACGAACCCTTTCGATCGGAGAAAGCCAAGACGGCGGCGGCGTAGGATCAGGATAACGCTGGACGGTGCCAGGACGACTACAAGCTGCGGCCGCAGCTTAGACCCACAACGAGATCGCGCATAAGATTGCAGCACCTAACTGATCGCGAACCTCAACGTGCACCGGGCGACAACCAGATGCGCCCACTCAGAGTGCGGATGGAAGCATTACGGTGAGCTCAAGCGTCGTCGGCCACCACGTTGGCCTTGACAACCAGACCTTCTCATGGAAGCTGCGAGCGTCCGCCTGCCAGCCGCGCGTATCGGTGAACGTGCTCGTATCAACGCCATGCGGCGAAATCAACGGATTCCGTAGCAGTACGTGCCGCGCTCGGCAAGTCCATTTGCCTGTTAGATGGCTCGCTACTCGGATGGCACATCCGAGCGATAGCCGAAACGGTCTGCGCGGCGTTGACCAACTCGCATCAAAACACGAATCAGCCACTTGGGCCATCCATCGTCCTTCATCTCGCGACGCAGCGCCCGCCACTTATGCCAGAAAAGGGATTCGTTAGTGTATTCCGCCGTGACAATCTCTGGTTTCTTGTGCAGCCGTTCCAAGACCGATGCCGATTCAGGTAGTGTGGAGGCGAAATCAATCTCGCTTTGGCGGCATAGACGTTCGATTCGTCCACGCAACGGCTCATGATACCTGATGCCCGTGGTACGGATCCGGCCGTGGGTGGCTTCATGAACTATGGTACACGCAATATCCGGTACAGTTGTCTGGTTATCGAGAACCCACATGAAGTTGAGCTGACACATGCGTAGCTCGTGAATCCAGCAACCGGCAAATCCGATACCGCCCCACACGAAGATCCGCTGTACATCCCGTTGTATGCGTGTCATTCGGCGGGGATCATGGGCTGCTATCAGGTCTAAGGCCTGAGTGATCTTCCCCACGCTTGTGTCGAGTTCCGCTCGGCTTGGGAAAGGCCAGCCGACAGTGATGCCGCGGATGGTTCGCTTCGTCGACAGAGCGAAGCCGATCCGCTTGCCGATCCAGCGGCGAGGGCGTTGGGGAGTGGGAGCGGTTTCAGCCACGATGTCTGTGCGAGCCATCTAACGGCTCTGCGCATAAGCTGCATGCGCTGGCCCACCAGCTGCAAGAGATGTTTGGTCATCCGTGGTTCCACCATGCGCTCATATCAACTGCTCCTACCGCGCATGTCAGCTTCATGCGCGGGTTAGACGGCGTTCCGATCGAGAAGACCCGGTATCCGTTGCACACTTCCAAGATGCTCGCCACCCCGACGTCCCGGATGGAGCCCCGAGGGTGCGAGAGTGTTAGACGGTAGCTGGTACCCTGCGCGGCGGCAGGTCAGCAGAACCGGGTCTGATGACGACTGGCTGACCTCCGATTAGGACCGACGTGTCTGACTGCCCTGGTCACAGCTTCTTGTAGCGAGAGCCCGCCTCGTACCCTCAACAGGTAGCTTGAATCGCCTATCCCCCAACCACCTCGCGGACGGCGCG
>JABAOH010139717.1_pt1 | contig 10222 bp, 8 predicted proteins | sample 7062181 | NCBI WGS metagenome assembly JABAOH01 (sample SAMN14538630, study PRJNA623070) | marine sediment metagenome | biome: marine biome [ENVO:00000428]; feature: marine pelagic biome [ENVO:01000023]; material: deep marine sediment [ENVO:00002113]; isolation source: pool of 5 deep marine... | reverse complement strand
CCGCCGCGGAGGGGACCCCGGCGGCGAGCAGTTGGGCCCGATTGGCGGCCTTGAGGTCGAGTCCGCTTGCCTCGAGGTCGAGGCCGGAGGCCCGGGCGACCCGGTCTGCGACGTCGGGTGCGACGGGATAGCAGCAGGGCCCGATCGAGGGCCCGATCGCCGCGATCAGCTCCTCCGCCGCGCGGCCCTGGCCGGTCAAGGTCTCGACCGTTCGGGCCACGATGCGGCTCGCCGTCCCACGCCAACCGGCGTGGACTGCGGAGACGATCTCGCCGTCGCGCGTGGCCAGCAAGATCGGCACGCAGTCCGCGGTGCGGACCGCCAGATGGCGATCCTCGAGCCGCTCGGCGCGCTCCCAGATCGCGTCGGCCTCGACGCCCTCGGGCCCGATTTCCGTGGCGCGCACGACCGTGGAGCCGTGCACCTGACGGATTCGGCACTCGCTTCCGTAAGCGGACCAGGCCGCGTGTTCGGCGTGATGACGGCGAAGGCCGAATGCATGACGGAGTCCGCCGACGTCCAGAGCGGCGCATCTCGCGAACGAGCCGCCACGATCGATGGACCAGGGAGCGGCCAAGATGGCTCGCTACATCGCCTCGGCCAGGCTCTTCATCTGGGCGGCGTCCGGTGCGTCCGGAGCATGCTGGACGTAGGCCAGCAGACCCGCCTTGGCACCCGCGCGATCTCCGGTCCCGAGCAGCGCGAGGCCGAGCTCCTTGTGCGCTTGCGCGTAGTCGGGCTTGACCTGGATCGCCTTGCGGAACGCCTCGATCGCCTTCTGCACCTCCTCGGGGGAGCGATCGGCACGGTTCATGATCAACGCCCCGATGTTGAAGAACACGCGGTGGGCGCCTTCGGGGTCCAGGGCGCCGACACGCTCGTAGGCCGCTTCGGACTTCGCCGACTCGCCTTTCGACGCGTAGAGATCGCCGAGCCGGGCCCAGGCATCCGCGTTGATGTCGGACAGACCCACGAGCCGCTCGTAAGCCGCGATGGCTCCGTCGGTATCGCCCTGCTGGTCGGCCACGTAGCCCATCTGCTCGATCACCTGGAGATTGTCCGGCGCGATCGCCTGCGCCTCCTCGAGCACCGCCTTCGCCGCCTCGAAGTCCCCGCGCGAAACGTGCGAGCTGTAGATCACCAACCGCGGGCTGACCGACTGCGGCGCCAACTCCACCGCCTTGCTGGCCTGGACGACCGCCTCGTCATGCCGTTCGAGCTGGTACAGCACCTTGGCGAACGTCTCGCGGCGTTCCAGGTCGTCGGGTTTCTTCTCCACCGCTTCCTCGAAGAACGGAACCGCCTCACTGAGGTCGCCGTCCTGCGCGAGCGAGAGCGCCTCGGCCCACGGATCGCGTTGCGGCTGCTCGGCCTCCGTGCCGCCTTCCTCGGCCGCCTTGGCGGCGGCCTCGGCCTGGGCCTCTGCCTGCGCCGCGGCCATCAACTCGGCCTCGGGCGCGAGCGTGATGTTGACCTCGCCCACGCCGAGCGGGCGGNNCGAGCGGGCGGATGTAGATCTCGGGGATGTTTTGCCCGTACTCGAGCTGCTTGGTGATCGGATCGCCCACCAGCACTCGGTTGACCGTGCGGCTCTCGAGGAACACCTCGACCGGCAGGAGCCCCTCCGCTTCGATCTTGATGTCGAAATTGTCGCCCTTGTCCGAGAAGAGGTTCGCGAAGAACCGGCCCTTCTTGTTGGTCTTGGCGGTCACCGGCGCCTTGTTGGCCGAATCGGCGGGGATGAACGTGACGATCGCACCCTGGACCGGGTTGCCTTCGCTGTCGACCACGACTCCCCGGGCCTCGCGCGGGCCTGCCGTCGCGAAGATCGGCGAAGGCGTCGCGACGAGAAGAATCGAGACCAGGAACATCGAACCGGCGAGTTTCTTTTTGAGCTTCATGGAACGCCGTCCTTCAACGTTACGGGTTGGACCACCCGGCAAAACCAGGATATCGGAAAACCGGGACGACCGAAAATCGGAAGTTATAATCGCTCTTTTCCCGCGCTCCTTTGAGGGGGTCCGATGCCCGGAAACGAACCTCGAACGATTTCCGATTCGCTGGTCGAGATGACCGAGATCGTCCTGCCCGAGGACGCCAACTCGCACGGCTCGATCTTCGGCGGCAGGGTCCTCGCCCTGCTCGACAAGTGCGCGTCGATCGTCGCGATGCGCCACGCACACTCGCTCGTGCTGACGGCGAGCGTCGACTCGGTTGCCTTCGTCAACGCCGTGAGGATCGGCGACATCCTGATCCTCAAAGGCCGCCTCAACGCGGTGTTCGGCTCGTCGATGGAGGTCGAGGTACAGGTCTTCTCGGAGGACCCGTTGACCTCGAATCGGAACATCACGACCCGGGCCTTCGTGACGATGGTCGCGGTCGACGAAAACGGCAGGCCGCACGCCGCCCCACGCCTGACGATCTCCGACGGCGAGGAGCGTGAGCGCGCGGNNACGAGCCGCCCGCCTGGCGTTGCGCGCGGCGATCCCGCGGAGCTAGCGAACCTCGATCTTCAGGTCGAGCGGTCTTTCCGACGTCTCGATCGACGCGCGCAGCGCGGCAGCGGTGCGGTCGTCAACGCTCACCACTCGGCCGGGTCTCGGATTCTCGACGTGCTGTGCCAGGATCTCCGCCGCGGCGCCCCAGGGCGTCGGATTCCCCGGCGGACCGAGCCGCTCGAGCAAACCCGGGCCGACACGCCGCCGGGCCAGCTCGCAGAGACCGAGACGCGTCCACCCGCCGACGCGGAGGTAGCGCCGGTCGAACCGCAGAGCTTCGCGCAAACGGTTCGCGACCAGCTCCCGTTCCGCACGGTCGGCCGGCTCGAGGAAGTCGATCAGGATCGTGCCCGCGATGTCGCGCAGGCGAATCTCGGCGGCGATCCGTTGCGCGGCCTCGGTATTGATCGCCGCGGTCTCGAGGCGCCGGGCGCCCCTCGCGCGCACCGCGGCGGCGTTGACATCGATGGCCCACAGCGCCTCCGTCGATTCGATCGCCAGGGTCGCTCCGGAGCCGAGTCGCACGTGCGAATCCAGCGCCCGCCGACTCGTCTTCCACAGCCCCGAGGCGTGGATCAACGCCGCCGGCCCGTCGTGCCGGTCGACACGGGTGCGCGTCCCGATCGTCAGGCCGGCCGCGGCGACATCCGCGTCGGTCTCGACCACCACGCGTTGGAGCCCCCTGCCGGCGTAGTCCCGGATCAGGCGCTCGATCAGCGCGGGTCCCGGATCGAGGCATTCCGGTGGCCGCCTTTCGCGGGCCGCCGCGGCGAGCCTCTCGGACTGCCGCACGAGCGTCTCGTGCTCCTCCTCCAGGGCTCGTTCGTCCACGCCCGCGGCCGCCGTGCGCAACAGGACCCGGCCTCCCGAGCGACGGGCCCAGTCGGCCAGCCGGTCCCGCTCGGCACGCTCCTCGATCCGGCGCGAGACCGCCACCCCCTGACCTTGCGGGCGGACGCTCATGAACGTGCCGGTGAGCTCCGGTTTCGCGCTGACCCGCGCACGCTTGTCGCCGAAGGCTTCGCGGCGCACCTGCACGACGAGCGGTTCGCCGGGCCGCAAGGCGGCCAGCTTGTGCGCGGGAGTGCCCTCGCCCGGGAGGTCGTCGCCCTCGAGGTAGGCCTCGCAGCCGCCCGCCAGCGAGACGAACGCCGCTTCCAGTTGGGTCACGACACGGCGCACCTTGGCGAGATGGATCGAGCCGATCGCGGCCGTCCGCTTCGCGGGCCATTCATGATGGATCTCGACGATGCGGCCGTCTTCGGCTGCGGCCGCCCAGAGCTGTCCGCCCAGACGGCTAAACCAGAGTTCGCTGACCATCGCTCGCGGCCGCCGCGAGGATCGGGTTGACCCGGCGACCGTTCCACTCCACCAGCAGGTCCTCGCGGACGACGCTCAAACCCTCGAGCGCTTCGCCGAGCAGCCCGTTCAGCGCCTCGCCCGGACGCACCGACGCCCCGTCGTGGTGGATCGCCAGCGTAAAGCGCATCGAACCGTCGTCGCCGGTTTCCACCGTCTCCAACTCGCGTTTCAGGTCGAACTTCTTGACCTTGCCGTTCTTGCCGGCGCGTTCGACGGTCATCGGAACGGGTGTCCTCCAGCGCTCGACACCACGCTGCAGCTTGACGGGATCGATGCGGTTCACGCGATACCGCGCGGCGCGGATCGTGTCGCCGAGCTTCGGCGTGTCGCGGCGCAGGGCACGCACCGTCACGAAGGCCAACCCGGACGGGAGCATCGATTGCACCCGCTGCCGAAGCTCCTCCGCATCGATGCGCTCCCAGGACTCGAAGTCCATGTACTCGCCCTCGGAGGTCAGGCCGACCGATAACGCCGGTCCGAAGGAGACCTTCGGTTTGGGGTTGAACCCGCGCGAGTAGACGAGGTCGACACCGGCGCGACGCAGCGCGCGCAGCAGCATGCGCACCAGATCGAGATGGCCGAGGAATCTCAGCCGCCCGCGCTTCTCGAAGCGGGCCCGGTAGCGGTAGCGCGGGCGATCATCGATCTCCGGGATCGATCCCTCGACCGGAGCGTGCGGCGCCAGGGCCGTCGGACGCCCCGGGCCCGGTGCCGCCGGGGTCGACAGGATCGGCAGATCCGAGTCGAGCGGGCGACCGGTCGTCTCCGCGACCACGCCCTTGACGCAATCGCGTGCAAACGGGGCGCACCCGTGACAGTCCTTCGGGCCGCAAACGGACAGCGTCGCCTCGGCGAGGGCGCGCTTGAGCTCGATGGCCAGCCACTTGCGGTTGACCCGGGAGTGCACGACGTGCCACGGCAACCGACCCTGCGGATCGAAGTCGGTGTAGGCGTAGAAGTCGGGATCGATCCCCTGCTCCTCGAAGGCCTTCCTCCAGGCTGACAGATTGAAGTGCTCGCCCCAGCCGTCGAACCTGGCGCCGTTGCGCCAGGCCAGCTCGAGCACGTTACCGAGCGCTCGATCGCCACGCGAAAACACACCCTCGAGATAGCTCGTCTCGCACTCGTGGTGCTTGAAGCGCACCCCGCGTCGGACTCGCCCGGCGATGCGCTCCTGCTTGCGGTAGAGGTTGTCGATGCGGTCCATCCCGACCCACTGGAACGGCGTCTCCGGCTTGGGGATGAACGACGAGGCCGACAGCGTGACGTAGGGTCGCCGCGTCTTCCCGCGAACCTGTTTGCCGATGTCGGCGATCTTGTGCGCCAGGTCGACCAGGCCGTCGACGTCGGCATCGGTCTCGGTCGGCAGCCCGATCATGAAGTAGAGCTTGACGTGATCCCAGCCGGCCTCGAACGCCAGCCGGCAGGCGGTCAGGATCTGCTCCTCGTCCAGGTTCTTGTTGATCACGTTGCGCATCCGCTGCGTGCCTGCTTCCGGCGCGATCGTGAAGCCGGATTTGCGCACGCGCCGAACCTGCTTCGAAAGTTCCGGCGTGATCGTCGAGGCGTGCATGCTGGACAACGAGATCGAGACGTTCTCCGGCTCGAAGCGATCCATCAGGTCGAACATCACCGGGTGGATCGCGCCGTACTCCCCGGTGTTCAGCGAGGACAGCGAGAACTCGTCGTAGCCGGTCGCGCGCACGGAGCGGATCACCGTGTCGCGGATCTGGTTGGGGTCCCGTTCCCGCGTCGGCCGGTAGACGTAACCGGCCTGGCAGAACCGGCACCCCACCGGGCAGCCGCGCATGATCTCGACCGAGACCCGGTCGTGAACGATCTCGCCGTGAGGCACGATGATCCGATCGGGGAACGGGTAGTCGTCGAGATCCATCAGGATGCGACGCTGCACCGGGAACGGCGCATGCCCCCTGTCGACCGGGATCAGCAGGCCGCTCGCCTCGTCCTTTTCGAGGCCGTACAGCGCCGGCGCGTAGAGACCCTCGATTTGTGCGGCGTCCCGAATCCGTGCGTCGCGCGTCGCGCCCTCGGCCTTCAGTCGTTTGAGCCGGTCGAGGAACTCGGGGATCATCTCCTCGCCGTCTCCGACGAAGACGAGGTCGACGAAATCCGCCAGGGGCTCGACGTTGAACACCACGGGGCCGCCGACGACGATCAGCGGATCGGTCTCGCCGCGATCGGCGGACCGCAGCGGAATCCCGGCCAGATCGAGCATCTCCAGGACGTTGGTGAACGTCATCTCGTACTGCAGCGAGAAGCCGACCACGTCGAAATCGCGGAGCGGCCGGCCGCTCTCCAGGCTGCAGAGCGGGAGATCGTGATCCCGGAGCTCCTGCGCCATGTCGGGCCACGGGCAGAACACGCGCTCGGCCGCGGTGTCGCCGCGGTCATTGAGCAGCGAGTAGAGGATCCGGTAACCCAGGTGCGACATCCCGATCTCGTAGACATCCGGGAAACCCAGCGCGAACGTCAGATCGACGGACGCCGGGTCCTTCACGACCTCGTTCCACTCCCCGCCGATGTACCGCGACGGGCGCAGTACACGGGTCAGGATCCCGCCCCAGACGGGGTCGTCGAATCGGTCGTGAGAAAGAGATGCCATGCGGGCTCCGACGGACCGAAAAATGTTAGCAGAAGGTGGGTTACGGGGACGGCGGGGCCTAGTTGACGAAGCGCCTCGAACGGACGTTGACGATCAGTCCGATGCCGCAAACAGCGGCGATCAGGGCGGACCCGCCATAGGAAACGAACGGAAGCGGGACGCCGATCGTCGGGAAACGGCCGAGCACCACGCCCACGTTGATGGCCATCTGCCCGGCCAGCCACGCACCGATCAGGAGACAGAGATACGTGCCCAGCCGGTCCTGTGCGGAGCGCGCCGCGGCCATCCCGCGGCGGAACACGTAGTAGAAGAGTCCGAGGATCGTCAGCACGCCGGCGAAGCCGAACTCCTCCGCGAAAACCGCCATCACGAAGTCGGTGTGTTGAGCGGGCAGGAAGTTGAGTTGGTTCTGGGTGCCCTTGAAGAGCCCTTTTCCGGTGATCCCCCCCGAGCCGATCGCGATGCGCGATTGCCGCGATTGATACCCCACGCCGCTCGGATCCCGATCGGGGTCGAACACGCTCAGGATGCGTTCCTTCTGGTAGTCCTTGAGCTCCGGCCAGGCGACGGGGATGAGCAGCAAAGCGATCAGCAGCGCGACGAGGATCCACTTCCAGCGCACACCGCCGATGATCAGCGCGGCGAGAACGATCGGCACGAACGTCACTGCCGTGCCCATGTCCGGCTGTATCGAGATCAGAGCCACGGGCGCCCCCGCCAACACACCCATTTCGATGAGCTGGCGCAACCCGAGGGTGCCGCGCACACGACGCGCGAGGTACACGGCCAGCACGAGACAGGTCGTCAGCTTGGCCATCTCCGAAGGTTGCCCCAGGCGGATCGACCCGATCGCCAGCCAGCTCCTGTTGCCTCCCACTTCATGCCCGATGAACAGGACCGCCACAAGGGCCAGCATCACGACGCCGTGCAGCAGCAACGAGATCTCGGCCCACACGCGATAGTCGATGAGCACGATCACCGTCGCCGCGACGAGCGCCAGGCCGAGGTAGACGACCTGGCTGCGCCAGATGCCCGCCTGCCAATTCCCCGCCGTGGCGGATGCAATGGAAAAGATCCCGATCGCCACGAGGACGCCCGTGGCCGCAAGCGTGGGCCAGTCGAGGCTATCGAGGAGTCGCGAGCGATGCACGCCGTCCTCCCCTGCTCGCGTCGGCGATCTGTGCGGCGCCCTCGTCGGGCTCGGATTCGGCTTCCGCGTCCTCCTGGAAATAGACGTCGAGCACCTTGCGGACGATCGGCGCGGCCGTGACGCCGCCGTGACCGCCATGCTCGACGATGATCGCGAAGGCGATGGTCGGGTTCTCCGCCGGCGCGTAGCCGGCGAACCAGGCGTGGTCACGGATCGCCTTATCCAGGTCCTCGGAGTCGACACCGGCCGAGCTGGCGACGAGTTGCGCCGTCCCGGTCTTGCCGGCAGCGGAGTAGGCGCCGAGCGTCGCCTCGCGCCCGGTCCCCTCATCAACGGCCTGCTTGAGCGCGTCTCGAACGATGCGCAGGGTTGTGTCGGACACCGGGAGGCGTCCGGATTCCGGCGGCGGGCCGTCGATCAGCCGTGGCGGGATCGGCGCCGTCCCGCGCGCGACGCTGGCCATCATGGTGGCCAGCTGCACGGGCGTCGACGCCAGGAAGCCCTGGCCTATCGACACCGAGATGGTGTCTCCCGGGTACCAGATCTCGCGCAGTGTCCGTCGTTTCCAGTCCCGCGACGGAAGGATGCCGGGTTCCTCCCCCGGAACGTCGATCCCCGTCAGGCGTCCGATCCCGAGTATCTTCCCGTACTCGTGGATCTTGTCGATGCCGAGTTCTTTGCCCAGATCGTAAAAATAAACGTTGCACGAGTGGGCCAGCGCCTTACGCATGTCGACCCAACCGTGTCCACCGCGCTTCCAGCACAGACGACGGCGCTTGTAATACGACTTGCCACCGTTACAGAAGACGCGATCGGACGGATCCACGGTTCCGGTCTCCAGGCCGGCGATGGCCATCACGACCTTGAAGGTCGATCCGGGCGCGTAGAAGCTGGCGATCGCGCGGTCGTGCAACGGTCGCCGCGGGTCCTCGATGATCGACTTCCAGGTCTCGGTCGTGAAGCCGTCGGCGAACAGGTTGGGATCGAACGACGGCGTGCTCACGAGGGCGAGCACCCCGCCGGTTTCGACATCCATGAAGATCGCCCCGCCGGCCTCCTCGCGGAAGCCCTCGTAGAGCGCTCGCTGCATCCCCATGTCCAGCGTGACGCGTAGCGGCCGGCCGTGGTTCGGCTCCGTCTCGATCCGCGCATCACCGATCTGGCGACCGAGGGAATTGACCGAAACGAGCTGCCACCCGCGATCGCCGCGCAAGCGGCCGTCAAACCTACGCTCGACACCTGACTTGCCGACGATATCTCCGGTGAGCAGTTTTTCGGAGCTGGACAGCTCGGTTTCGTTCACCTGCGCGACGTAACCGATCGCGTGGGCCACCATCTCGCCCTCGGGGTAGTGGCGGCGCGCCGTCTCACGCACACTGACGGAGGGAAACAGCTCGCGCCGGGCTTCGATATGGGCGAGCTCGACCAGACTGACGTCTTCTTTCAGTTTGAATTGCTCGAACAGCGGGCGACCGGTCATGGCGCCGAGCCGTTCCTCCAGCTCTTCCAGCGGGATCGACAGGATCGGGGCGAGGCGCTCGAGCTGGGCTTCGAGATCGTGCCTGTCCTCTCGCGTCATCCACAATGTCAGGGCCGGTCGCGTGGAGGCGACGACGGTTTCCGAACGGTCGTAGATCTCCCCGCGTGTGGGTGAGATCTCGACGCGGCGCATGCGGTTGTTCTCCGCGAGGATCGCGTATTCCTCTCCGTGGACACCCTGGAGGTACCAGAAGTTCAGGGCGAAAGCGGCGAGGATGACGGCACAGGCGACGTGGATCGTCAGGATCCGCCGCTCCAGCCGGCGGCCGATCAGGTAGTCCTTGAGTTCCCAGCGCTCGCGATAGTCCATCAGCGAAACCGTCCACGCTCGCGGCGGCCGCGAAACCGATCGATCGCCCCGAACACGACCAGCGCCAGTCCCCCCGTCGTCACCGCCCGGATGAGCATCTCCGCCCAGCCCGGCCCCTGGTCCAGGTCCATCAGCCGGCGCAAGCCGTTGTCCAGGATGCCCTCTGCAAGGGTAAACGCAAAGGCGACCAGGAAGCGGCCCGCGAAACGGTTGAGATCGAAACGACCGCCCAGACCGCCGAGGGCCCAGCCGAGGAAGGTTCGCTTGAAGCCGGTGATCCCGAACGTGGCGAGTCGGAACCACGCGTCGTGCGCCAACCCGACCGAAAACCCGACGAGCATGGCGGAGCGCTGCGTCCCGTGGATCCCGTACCAGACCACCGGTAGCAGCGTCAGGTCGACGTAACGGGCGAACCCTCCCGAGAGCTTGCCCAGCATGGTCTGCAGGAACAGGGCGGCCGCGACGGCCAGCAGGAAGTTCAGCGCCTTCACGATGCCGGCTCCCGTAGTCCCGGGGGCATGAGGTACGGACCACCCTCGGGTTCGAGCAACACCAAAACTTCCTCGACCTCGCGGTAGTCGATCTCCGGGACGAGCTCGATCTCGCGGCTGCCGTCCGGCTTCTCCTCGATCGAGCTCACGCGCCCGATGCCGAAACCGCGGGGGAAGATCCCGACCGCACCCGACGCGACCGTGCGATCCCCGTAGACCACATCCTCGAGCCGCGAGACGAACACGAAC
>JABAOH010018961.1_pt1 | contig 10224 bp, 10 predicted proteins | sample 7062181 | NCBI WGS metagenome assembly JABAOH01 (sample SAMN14538630, study PRJNA623070) | marine sediment metagenome | biome: marine biome [ENVO:00000428]; feature: marine pelagic biome [ENVO:01000023]; material: deep marine sediment [ENVO:00002113]; isolation source: pool of 5 deep marine... | reverse complement strand
TGTTACTGGCTGTCCGGTCAACCTCACTGATTTAGTCGAGCTTTTTGGGGCTGAACGGTTTGTAGCTGGAACGGATGGACCATACTCTGCACCATCCGTAAAGAACGCTATTGTTGAAGCCATCTTTCCAGATCCCGAAGAACGGGCGTTGGTTCATGGGGGGAATCTTGTTAGGCGGCTCGAAATAGAGGTTTAATCAAGATGTCTAAAAGAAATTGAAGTAAGAAATTGAAGTCTCTTAAGAAATGGCATCTTAGTGCGTGAAGGCGTAAAGGGTTCGATTGGAACTCTTTACATGAGGTAACCGTTAATCTCATAGTACAAGGAGGAAAAGAAAATGAAAAGATCGATTGTTTTAGTTAAGAACAGTAGGTTTCTGGCTTTAGCTTTTTCACTTGTCCTAGTTTTGCTATTTTTTATTGGCTCTGGTTCGGCGGCTGACAAAATCGTACTTAGATACGGACATGTGGGACCTTCTGGAAATCCCTACTACGCGGGCGCAGAAGAGTTCGCCAAAAAGGTAGATGAAAAAACCAAAGGGAAGGTTGAGATTAAAGTCTATCCTGCCGGCCAGCTGGGGCAGGACCGTGATTTGGCAGAGGGGGTACAGCTTGGCACAGTAGACATAGCTATCCCCTCTAACGCAGTCATGACCAGGTATGTGCCGCAAGCCATGCTCTTTGAGCTTCCTTTCATGTTCCGAGACATCCAACACTGGGAGAAGGTGGTTGATGGTTCAATCGGAAAAAAGATAGCGAGCTACTTCGAAGAAAAGGGGTTTCACGTCCTTGCCTTCTACGACGGTGGATGGCGAGGTCCTTATGCTACGCGACCTATCAGGAAATTCGATGACTTGAAAGGGCTTAAGTTTCGTACCATGGAAAGCCTCATGCATATCGCCATATATGAAGCCCTTGGAGCTAGGGGTGTACCTATGGCCTCCAGTGAACAATACTCGGCCTTGCAGCAAGGTGTAATAGATGGAGGGGATAGTCCTTGGGTCTGGTATAAGCAACTCAATCACTATGAGGTCGCGAAGCACCTTACTACCCTTCGTCTCTTCCATCTCAATAATGTTCATTTAATGAGTAGAAGGACTGCTGCTAAGCTCGAGCCTGAGCTTCTGCGTGCTATTGAAGAAGCGTCGCACGAGGCGAGAATCTATCAGACCAAGGTCCAGCAGGACATTGATTCGCGCTTGCTCGAAGAGCTGAAGAGGGAGGGTGTGCAAGTCTACACATTTAGTCCCGAAGAGCAAGAAAAAGTTGTTGAGGCTGCGAAAACTGTCTGGAAGAAGTACGAAAAAGAAGTTGGGAAAGATATGATTGATGCTGTGGTTCAGACTAAATAAGTAGGTCATCATGGAGGGGGGACGAGATCCGTCCCCCCTTATTTAGTCTCTCTTTTGAGCTGGTTGAGATTCCTAGCGATCGTTTATGATTTAGATGTTGACTTGTTCGGTAGAATATCCGTTCAGGTGATGCTTGCAGGAAAACGATGAGGGTTTTGAAACGTGTAAAACACTTTATTGATCAGGCTGTAGATGTAGCCGTTATTGTACTACTGGCATTGCTCACCTCGGTTGTTTTCGTGGCTGTCTTTGCTAGGTACTTGTTCAATGCGCCGTTGGCATGGTCAGAAGAGCTTTCCCGATATAGTTTCGTATGGGCCACCTTTCTAGCTGCGGAGGTGTGCTTACGGAAAGGGTCGCATATTGGGATAGATATCGTGACAAAAAATCTTCCTGTTAGCTTCCAGCGATTTCTGCAAACATGGGGACGCCTATTAACAGCAATCATTCTTGTTGCGCTAATCATCGCGGGATTAAAAGTCTCGGTCGTGGCCCATGCTCAGCTGTCTCCTAGCCTTGGATTGCCCATGAGTTACGTATATTTGGCATTACCAGTGGGCGCAGCGCTAATGCTTTTGGAGTTACTCATGCAAGCACTTGGTTTTCGAGAGGCCTCCGCGAGCTCTGATAAATAGAGCAATCGCTCATGTTCCTCCTATTGTTTTCCTAAATAATCATCTTCTTAATCTATATGAGAGTAGAAACAGTAACTAGAAAAAATACCTTGAATTAGGAGAGAATTTGCATGGTTGGCATAATCCTTTTCGGAATGCTGTTCCTTCTTGCATTGCTTGGTCTGCCCATCGCATTTGCTATAGTGCTTGGCTCCCTCACAAGTATGCTTTACATAGGTCATCTTCCTGTTTCCCTCATTGCACAAAGGATGGTTGTGATGGTGGATAGCTTCGCTCTGTTGGCTGTCCCTTTGTTCATGCTAGCAGGCGAAATAATGACAGTTGGTGCCTCTTCGAGGAGGCTAGTAGAATTCTCTATGGCTATGTTCGGACACATCAGGGGAAGCCTTGCCCATGTCAGCGTCATAACCTCCATGATTTTTTCAGGTATCTCCGGTTCAGCGAGCGCTGATACTGCTGCAGTAGGATCCATCATGATCCCAGCCATGATTAAGAAGGGCTATGATCCTGACTTTGCGACCGCGATTCAGGCGTCAGCTGGTACCATAGGTCCGATCATACCGCCGAGCATTCCAATGATTATCCTGGCCTACCTCAGTGGGATCTCTGTGGCAGAACTTTTTCTTGGTGGCATGATCCCCGGGATTTTGATTGGGGTCTCGCTGATGGTCGCAGCACATCTGTATGTACGAAAGCGAGGAGAAACATATTTAGGGGAAAAAGCTTCGTCTGCAAGGAGTGTTCTCAGCACGGGATTAAGAGCGCTTCCTGCGCTTGGGCTCCCAATCATTATTTTGGGCGGCATTTTTGCAGGAGTTTTCACCGCCACCGAAGCAGCTGCGGTGGCGGTTTTCTACGGATTGTTCGTAGAATTGTTCGTTTATCGAGAATTAAGACTGAAAGACTTGCCTGGTGTTCTGAGTCGCGCTGCTATTGTCTCTAGTATGGTGATGTTCATTTGCGCGGCATCGGGTGCCTTTGCGTGGATCCTGTCTTTTGCTGAAATCCCACAAGTGGTAGCTAGTTTAATGCTCTCAATTTCTTCAAATAAAGTTGTGGCGCTCGTGCTCATAGCTTTCCTTATCTTGATTGCCGGTACCTCACTCGACACTACTGCAACGTTAATCATTTTTACCCCCATCCTCATGCCTGTAGTCCACACTCTTGGCATCGACTCAATACATTTCGGGCTGGTAGTGGTTGTGGGTTTAGCGATAGGAATGATCACGCCACCCGTGGGGCTAGGCTTATTTGTAGCTTGCGGGTTGTCAGGAAGATCGGTTTCCACAGCTATTCGGCCGCTTTTACCGATACTTATTGGAATGCTGATAGTGTTTATGCTTATAACCTTTGTTCCGTCTTTTGTCACATTATTACCTAGTCTTTTGAGAGGTCCTTAGCCTACCTAGAGGAAAGTCTGCAATGGTGTGATAACTTTGAATCAACAGAGGGCATCATCGGCAGTGATATGCTACTGTTGTCCTTTTTTGCACTTTCTGTCAATTCCAACAATATCAAACAAAAAACAAGTTCTCTCAACTTCTTGAGCTGGCGAGCGCGAAAAAGAAAAGAGCCTTACCTAATGACTGTCCATTTTGACAAGATGGACCCTCCATTTATGAATCCTCATCAAACCCCAAAAAGTAGAATAGGGAGAGAAACCATGTCTTTCTCCAATTTCTCTGACTTCGACCTCCACGGCTTGATTGATATGCATATCCACAGTGGCCCGGATGTTCGTCCTCGCTTGTTAGACGATATAGAAGTCGTGCGCGCTGCAAAAGAGGTAGGAATGCGAGCGCTTTTGACCAAGTCCCACGTAACGCTGACTGCGGATCGAGCTTTCATCGCTGAGAAGATAGTGGGTGGTATTCATGTTTTCGGTGGTTTGGCCCTCAACAAATATGTTGGAGGCCTCAATCCCGATTCCGTGGAAATGGCATTAAAGATGGGAGCCAAAGAGATTTGGATGCCCACCAAAAGCGCGTCAAATGAACTCAAGTATAGAGGTGAATCAGGGGGGTTCACAATCTTTGATGAGTATGGGAAGATTCGTTCCGAACTTAATGATATCATTGATCTAATCCGTCATTTCAATGCCATCCTGGCTACAGGGCACATCTCCGTCGAGGAATCAGTCGCACTTGTGAGAATGGCGCTCAAGCGAGGCTTGCAAAGAATTGTGGTCTCACACCCTGAGGCACCATTTATCTGTATGCCGGTTGCAATACAAGCTGAGATCCTTAGCAAAGGCGTGTACTTCGAGCGGTGCTACGTTAACACTACACATGCAATGAATCATGCCGTAACAGTGCAAGAGATCGCGGCGGCCATCCTGCAAATTGGTGTCGCATCAACAGTACTTACCACTGATTTTGGCCTGGCGAGCCTACCACCCCCGGTAGAAGGTATGCGAAGGTATCTGGCTGAGCTGAAAACCGAGGGATTCAGCTACAACGAGATTCGCCGCATGGCTGGCGATAATCCGGCCTTCTTATTGGATCTATGAGGTGAAATGGAACGAATAAGCCTGCCGAGTTAGAAGACAACAGAGGATACTTATGACCGCCCAATTCAACATGATCGGCCGGCCGATAAAAGAACTAGATACTCCGATTCTTTTGGTGGACTTAACGACGCTGGAGCGCAACATCTCCAAAATGAGCCGTATAATCATTTCTAAAGCAGGGATTGGCTGGCGTCCACATACAAAAGGTATCAAAATTCCGGCATTGGCCCACAAGCTACTTCAAGCCGGTGCCTTCGGGGTGACATGCGCCAAACTGAGCGAGGCAGAGGTGATGGCAGCTGCCGGTATCCGTGACATATTGATTGCGAACCAGGTGGTCGGCCCTTCGAAGATCAGACGTCTCGTAAACTTAATACACCATGCGGATGTAATTGTCGCAGTCGACTGTGAGGATCATCTCAAGGTTCTCAACGATGCGGCACTGGATGTGTCTAGTCTACTGCGTGTAGTAATCGAGGTAAATATGGGAATCAACCGGGCCGGGGTAGAGCCCGGACAGCCAGTTGTTTCTCTGGCCAAACAAATAGTCGCATGCAAAGGACTGCTGTTTGCTGGCATCATGGGGTGGGAAGGTCACACTACGGCCATTCGCGATCCGGAAGAGAAACGGAAGGCGATCGAAACCGCTGTTAGTCAATTCACGGCCAGCGCCGAGATGTGCAGAGCTGCGGGTATTCCTGTCAAGATCGTGAGCTGCGGGGGAACAGGAACGTATTGGATAACCTCCAATTTGCCGGGGGTTACGGAGGTTCAAGCAGGAGGGGGTATTTTCTGTGACGTGCATTACCGAAAAGATTTCGGCGTTATGCATGAGTACGCACTGACGGTCCTCTCAACGGTTATCAGCCGGCCGACCCCAACCCGCATTATTTGCGATGCCGGGTGGAAGAGCATGTCGGAGTNNCCTTAAATTCGGGTCGGAGCATACGACCATTGAGTTGACCAGAACGAGTTCGGTTCCCAGGGTGGGCGAAAAAGTGGAATTCGTACCCGGTTGGTCCGACACGACTATTTGTCTCCATGACTACCTTTACGGAGTTCGAGATGGCCGCCTCGAACAAATATGGCCGATCTGGGGCCGGGGCAAAACCCAGTAATCTGAAGATAGAATTATAATTGCTGTTGAAATATGCAGGTCAGTAGTGTCCAAGAACAATTCGCCTAACGCAGATTGCCGTTTTGAGTAGATCGATTTTGTTTCTCGTTTTCAATGCCTTAAATCAACCATTACGCCCGATTTTGGACAAGGATGTATGCAGATATTTTCTGATTGGCAGAATGAAGCCGACAATACCACAGCTGATCTTGCCGGGCTCCGATGTTTTGTGGAGGTTCTTTCTGAACGCTGTCGAGGTTGCGGGCTTTGCGAGTTGGTGTGCTCTATTTGTCACGAAGGGGAAGCGAGGCCAAAAAGCTCGAGGATTCAAGTCGAAAAAGATCGCGATAATTACCAGTTTAGACTTTCAGTATGCTTCCAATGTGAGAAGCCGGAATGTGTGACTGCTTGCCCCACCGGTGCGATGAAAGTCGAAAGAAAAAGCGGAGCAAAGATCATTGAGAAAGAATTATGCAACAATTGTGGTTTATGCGCCGAGGCATGCCCATTCAATTCAGATGGCAACATTATATTTGGACATCCTTCCAAAGAGTTGCATGTCAAATGCGATTTGTGTTTTTTCAGGGACAGTGGGCCAGCTTGCATAGAAATATGCCCTACCCACGCACTAGTGTTGAAGGAAATTAAAGGTGGCGTGAAATGATATATGGATGGGTTGGAGATATCTTGTTTCTGGATCTTTTGACGGGCAAGATCCAATACCTTGATACGATGAAATATGCCCTCGATTGCATCGGTGGAAGAGGAATTGCGGCAAAGCTTGCATGGGAGTTTATCCCTCCGGCGATCGAAGCGTTTGATCCGAGAAATCCCCTTATCGTAATGACGGGGCCACTTACCGGAACTCTCGCTCCGACTTCGGGCAGGACAATGTTTTGCGGTGTATCACCACGGGTTTATCCAAAACCTTGGTATACGCACTCCACAATGGGAGGCTTGTTTGGTTCTGAATTGAAGTACGCTGGATTCGATGGGCTCGTAATTGCGGAGCAAAGTGAAGAACCTGTCTATTTGCGGATCAATGATGGTGACATCAGCATATTATCTGCAGCCGAGCTTTGGGGTCTAACAGTAACCGATGCAACTAAGAAAATTCGCGCCAAACATGGTTCAGATGTTCAGATTGCCTGCATAGGTCCCGCAGGAGAGAATCTTGTCCGTTACGCAGTTATCTCCCATCCGCCTGAGAATGCATCGGGTCACAGCGGCTTCGGAGCGGTTATGGGCTCTAAGAAGCTAAAAGCTATTGTTGTCAAAGGAACAGGCGGTGTCAAGGTTGCAAAACCGTCTCGATTTGTGGAAGCATGCCGGCATGCAATGGAAATGTCTAAGACGGGACCAGTCGATTCCGCTGTTCTGGCAAAACTCAAATACCCGGTACCCGCAACAACCCCGGCTTGTGCGCACAGTTGCAGTGTTAATTGCAGATTAGGTCGTGTTGTATTCGATATACCCCGAAAGTTCAGCAAAGGAGATCCTATAAGAGCCCGGCAAACCTGCTGCGTGGGTAATCTTTGGATCAGCAAAGAGGCGCCGCAAGGTGGATATGAAGGGGGCGGAATCAAAGTTCCGTTTTTAACAGGCTGGGAGCCGGAGGATGGCGGCGTGGAGCTGCACATGCTGTGCGATGATCTTGGGATTGACCTCTGGAGCTTGTTAACGCTTCAACCCTGGTTCGTAAGATGTACAGAGTTGGGCTTGCAGGAATTTGAAGGGTCGAAAATTCTTCCTAGAGATGCCTGCTGGTTTTACAACCTTCTGCAGTCGATAGCCTATCGTAGGAGAATGGGAGATCACTTGGCAGAGGGAATGCGGAGGTTCATCTATCATCTAAAAAACAAGATTCCAGAGGAACTCATCAGGCTTGGTAACGCTTTGGAGTTCGCATACGGTTTCCCGGCCCATCGAGAGGGACGCATATGGAATTCGGAACCCCTACCATTCTGGATTGTGTCCGCATTGATGTACGCCACGGAGACCAGAGACCCTGCCATAGGCACGCATTCGTCATTCCTGCATCTAGCAGAATTATTTATATATGATCGAGAGCTTTTTCTGACCAAACTAAAACCTATTGCAGCGAAACTTTGGGGGTCGGAAAAGGCCATTGAACCCAGCTTTGAAGATAAAACCCAAGTAACTATCTGGTGCCAACACCGTCATATCATGCTGGATTCCCTACCATTATGCGATTTCTCATTTCCACGATTACTAAAACCATTCAAAGATATGGAATGGTGGTCGAATGCCGATGACGTATACGGTGACCTTGATGTGGAAGCGCATCTTTTATCGGCTTGCACCGGTTTCGATATCTCGAATGCTGAGCTTGAAAAGATAGCAGAGAGGACTTTCAACCTCGAGCGTATGATACTGGTCAAGAAATTTGGTAGAAATCGAAAGACAGATGAAATGGTAGCACCTCATTTTGAGTTGCCCTGTAAAACAGACGGAACAAACATCAGTCTGAAAGAATTCAGAGAGCTACTGGATCATTACTATCAATATAGAGGATGGGATCCCGTGACAGGTATTCCTACAAACGATAAGTTAAGACAACTTGGACTTGAGGAATGCGTATAACCTATTTCCCGTTTTATATCCTTTCTTGATTTCAGAAGGAATTTCCCGAAGCAAAATTTCGAGTTAGGAGGTCGACCCGCCTCCAAACGAATGGGCGCTCATGGTGAAACGTTTGCCATGTGCACCCAAGACTGCGCCAATGTTGTCTCTGGCCGTGCTTTTAGACGCTTTTATATCTTCGGCTGGAACGGCAGAACACAGATCGCTGGGCGGTCTGCGGTCGATCATTCAGAACGTATCCAGAGCTGTATCCTTCTGGACCGTTTTTTTGAGCTTCCAGACATGAGGAAGATTAAAAAGGCGCTCGAATTTTGCAGGCTCTTTACGAGCATCCCAACGGTGAATTGTATGCGGATGGTGGAACTTACCTAAGATCACGCCAAAATCTAGCCCGATAACCTAATTCTTTGACACGATTCTTCTCTGCAAATCCGGATACCGAACTGGTAACACATTCGTTTCTAGGCAATCATGCTTCTACGGAATAATTTTAGTATACTGCCCGCCCCCCGCTGAGGTCATAGCAGTGCCCTGTGGAAAAGCTGCATTCATCTGATACCAAGAATTTGACTAAGGCAGAGACTTCAGACGGGTTTCCGAAGCGGCCCATAGGAATTTTTGAAAGCAAGAATTCTCGCTGTTCTTTTCCCATGATTTCTAACATCCTGGTTTCTATGAGAGCCGGGGCAATGCAACTCACAATGATGTTCTGTTGAGCGACTTCCCTAGCCAGAGCTTTTGTGAAGGCGATAACTGCAGCCTTGGAAGAACTATAGGCGCTCATTTTGGGATTCCCTTCTTTCCCGGACATGGAGGCTATGTTGACGATTCTCCCACTCTTTTGTTGCAACATGGAAGGAATAACCGCCTTACAGCAGAGAAATGTTCCTTTCATGTTGATCTCCATGATGCGATCCCAGTCTTCCACCCGGTATTCCCAAACTGTTACGACGGGTCCCACTATCCCGGCATTATTGACGAGTATATCCACCTTTTTGAAATTGCCTAAAACCTCATCAACCATAGCCTTGACCTGATCCCATCGCGTTACATCCACTTCGAAAAACAGGGATTTTCGTCCCATTAATTGGATTTCTTGCAAAACCTTATGCGCGAGTTCCTTCTCTATGTCAACGACTACGATATCGCTTCCATCCCTTGCTAATCTTAGGGCAATTTCTTTACCAATTCCCATGGCACTACCAGTGATAATAGAGACTTTTCCCGCTAATTCGTCCATATTGTTCCCCCCTTAATTGCTTTCTGTGTAATTAGCCATAAAACACATCCCAGGAGCTTTTGCCAACTCCTCGAAATTGCGGGAGCCGTAACCCTCCTTTCGCAGGATGCCGCGTTGGACTAGATATGCCCCTGACGAGGGAAATACCCCTGCCGATTCCAGACGGTTTTCCGACCACTCACATCCTTTATTACCATATATGGATAAAGAATAAAAACCTGGTTCTAAGTGATTATCATCTTTGGCTTAATCTCTCTCTCCCTCCCTTTATCTGCCACGAAGGTTATTGGTAAACCAAACGATAAAGTCACGATTTCTGCTCGAGGCAATCATTGCTGCTAGGTAGAGGTCATATAAAAGATCGGCCTTAGCATTTTTGGAAATGACCGGCACAACAGGATCAGACCTCTTATCACTCCGATCAGCAGCGCGATCCAAACCTGCCTTTTTCCTTCTCTTCTACTCCATCGAGGATCGGCCCAATAAAGATGCTACTCCCCAGTATCCTTTCATCATATGGCCATTTCTCCCACCCCCTCCTCAGTGCCCACACCTGCGCACATCCATCGTTTTCGGAAAACAAAACGAAAAAACCGGATCACCTCTTCGGTAACCCGGCTGTCTTCAAGCTTTGTCGATTATTTCGCTGAGAGGATTCTGTCAAAGATTCCGGTATAACACTCAACAAATTAAGAAGCAGCCACTTGCAGGTTCCACACCTGGGATTCAAAGACCCGTGGCTTTCCGTCCCACCCTCACGGATGGTTT
>JABAOH010038820.1_pt1 | contig 10225 bp, 4 predicted proteins | sample 7062181 | NCBI WGS metagenome assembly JABAOH01 (sample SAMN14538630, study PRJNA623070) | marine sediment metagenome | biome: marine biome [ENVO:00000428]; feature: marine pelagic biome [ENVO:01000023]; material: deep marine sediment [ENVO:00002113]; isolation source: pool of 5 deep marine... | reverse complement strand
AGGCGGGGGTTTACACTGTTAGCTTCATCGCCTCGGATGGTTCTCTTGCTGACAGTGAAGCGGTCGAAATCACCGTGGTGGAGTTTGGTAATCACACGCCAGAGCTGGATTCTATAGGACCTCAGTCGGTTATCGAGGGTAGCACCCTGGAGTTCAGGATACATGCCACGGATATAGATGCAGATTTCATCGTTCTGGATGCCTTGGACGTTCCAGTCAACGCCTCCTTCGTTGACTCGGGTAACGGGGCAGGTTCATTCCTATTCACTCCGGACTTCACTCAGTCGAGACTGTATACTGTTACCTTCATCGCCTCAGACGGCTCTCTGGCAGACAGCGAGCTGGTCGCAATAACGGTGATTGAGTTTGGAAACAATGCGCCGGAGCTGGATTCCATAGGTCCTCAGGCAGTTGATGAAGGCGGCACCCTGGAGTTCAGGATACATGCCATTGATTTGGATGCAGATTCCATCATTCTGAGCGCCCTGGATGTCCCGGTGAACGCCAGCTTTGTGGATTCTGGCAACGGTGCGGGTTCGTTCGTGTTTACGCCGGACTTCACTCAATCGGGCATATATACCGTCGCCTTTATTGCTTCGGATGGTTCTCTGGCGGATAGCGAGGTGGTGGAGATCGCAGTTAATCATGTTAATCTGGCGCCCGTACTGGATCCCATCGGTCCCAGGAGCGTGATTGAGGGTGGGCACTTGGCTTTTATGGTTACTGCTTCAGATTTTGACGATGATTCGTTGGTGCTTTCCGCGGAAAACATGCCCGGGAACTCCAGCTTCACCGACTCAGGCAATGGGAAGGGGACATTCGAGTTCGATCCGGACTACACTCAATCCGGATTTTACTATGTAATATTCAAGGTCGACGATTCGGCTCTGACCGATTCTGAGATAGTCGAAATCAAGGTCATTGATGCAGGCAACCAGCCTCCGGTGTTGGATTCCATTGGTCCCAGGACTGTGAACGAAGTAGACACGCTCAGGTTCAGGGTTCACGCCACAGATCCGGACGGCGGCACCCCAGCCCTGTTTGTGCGGAACAACCCGGCAAACTCCACCTTCGTCGACTCCGGGAACGGAGCGGGTTCCTTCACCTTCGCGCCGACTTACGACCAAGCCGGAGTCTATCTGGTCACCTTTGCAGCTACGGATGGCGCCCTCTTGGACAGCGAGGTGGTCGAGATCACGGTGAGCAACGTCAACAGGCCGCCGGAGTTGGATTCCATTGGACCTCAAACGGTTGTAGAGGGTAGCACCCTGCAATTCAGAATACATGCTTCTGATCCTGACTTAGATTTGATTGTCTTGAGTGCGGCAGACATTCCACCCAACGCCGTCTTTGTGGACTCGGGCAATGGAGCAGGATCGTTTACCTTTACCCCTGATTTTACCCAGGCGGGTACCCATTACGTTACCTTTGCCGCGGTCGACACTTTGGGAGGGATGGACGATGAGATAGTGGAGATCACCGTGACAGAGTACGGCAACAATGCTCCGGAGCTGGATTCCATAGGTCCTCAGGCGGTCAACGAAGGTGAGACCTTAGAACTCAGGATACATGCCGTTGACGTGGATGGAGACTCCATCATTCTGGATACTCTGAATGTTCCTTTGAACGCCAGCTTTGTCGATTCCGGCAATGGGGCAGGATCATTTATCTTCGCTCCTGACTTTACCCAGTCCGGCGTGTATGATGTGACGTTTATAGCCTCGGACGGTTCTCTGGCAGACAGCGAGGTGGTTCAGATTACGGTCAACCAGGTCAATCTGCCTCCTGAGCTGGATTCCATTGGGCCGCAGACCGTGGTTGAGGGTGGAAGCTTAGAGCTTAGAATACACGCCTCTGACCCGGACTTGGATTCGATCATCTTNNTAATGGCGCCGGATCGTTTGTCTTCACTCCCGACTTTACTCAGGCGGGAGTACACATTGTCACCTTTGTCGCTTCGGACGGTTCTCTGGCGGACAGCCAGGCAGTGCAGATCACGGTGACGGAGTTTGGCAACAATGCACCCGAGCTGGATTCGATAGGGCCACAGACGGTTATTGAAGGAGACATGCTCGAGTTCAGGGTACAGGCCACGGATATAGACGCAGATTCTATTATCCTGAGCGCTGTGGATATTCCTGTTAATGGGAGCTTTGTCGACTCTGGCAACGGGGCAGGAGCGTTTATCTTCACGCCGGACTTCACCCAGTCGGGAATATATACTGTCACCTTCATCGCCTCGGATGGTTCTCTGGCAGATAGTGAGGTGGTTCAGATTACGGTCACCGAGTTTGGCAACCACGCACCGGAGCTGGATTCGATAGGGCCTCAGACGGTGGTTGAAGGGAACGTTTTACAATTCAGGGTACACGCAATAGATATAGACGCAGATTCCATCATTCTGAGCGCCTTGGATGTTCCGGTTAACGCCGGCTTGGTTGACTCTGGCAATGGTGCCGGTTCATTCCTCTTCACTCCAGACTTCACACAGTCCGGGATATACACCATCACTTTCATAGCTTCGGATGGTTCCCTGGCTGACAGTGAGGTCGTTCAGATTACAGTGACCGAGTTCGGGAATCATCCACCGGAGTTAGATTCTATCGGTCCGCAGTCGGTGGTTGAGGGGAGCACTCTGGAGTTCAGGGTGCACGCCATTGATATTGATGCGGATTCCATCATCCTGAGCGCTCTGGATGTTCCTGCCAATGCCAGCTTGGTAGACTCTGGGAATGGGGCCGGCTCATTCCTCTTCACGCCCGACTACAATCAGTCAGGCATATACACCGTCACTTTCATCGCCTCGGATGCTTCTCTGGCGGACAGCGAGGTGGTGCAGATCACGGTGACCGAGTTTGGCAACATTGCACCAGAGCTGGATTCAATTGGTCCCCAGTCGGTTCTTGAAGGCAACACGCTGGAATTCAGAATCCACGCCACGGATATAGACGCAGATTCCATAATTCTGAGTGCTCTGGATGTTCCTGTGAATGCCACGGTGACTGATTCGGGCAACGGAGCGGGTTCGTTCGTTTTCACACCGGACTTCACCCAGGCAGGACTGTATACTGTCACCTTCGTTGCCTCGGATGGTTCCCTGGCAGACAGCGAGGTGGTGGAGATTACGGTGACAGAGTTCGGCAACCATGCACCAGAACTGGATTCGATCGGTCCACAGGCAGTTGTTGAAGGCGATACGCTAGAGTTCTGGTTACATGCCACGGACGTAGATGCAGACTCGATCATTTTCGACACTCTGAATGTTCCGGTCAATGCCGTATTCGTGGATTCAGGCAACGGAGCGGGATCATTTATCTTCACTCCGGACTTTACTCAGGCAGGAGCGTACAGCGTTACGTTTATTGCTTCAGACGGTTCCCTGGCGGACAGCGAGCTGGTTGAGATAACGGTGACCGAGTTCGGCAACAATCCTCCGGAGCTGGATTCCATTGGGCCTCAGTCAGTTGTGGAGGGTAGCATCTTGCAATTCAGAATACACGCCTCTGACCCTGACCTGGATTTGATTATCCTGAGTGCCTCCGGTGTTCNNGGAGATCACGGTGATAGAGTTCGGCAACAACCCGCCAGACCTGGATTCTATAGGACCTCAAACGGTTGTGGAAGGAGACACTCTGGAGTTCAGGGTACATGCCATCGACCTGGATACAGATCCCCTCATTCTTGACACTTTGAATGTCCCTGTCAATGCTACCTTTGTGGACTCTGGTAACGGCGCAGGTTCATTCCTGTTCACACCGGATTTCACTCAGTCGGGAATGTATTATGTTACCTTCATCGCTTCGGACGGCTCTCTGGCAGACAGCGAGGCGGTTGAGATAACCGTGACAGAGTTTGGCAACCACCCGCCGGAGTTGGATTCAATTGGATCCATGAGCGTGATGGAGGTAGATACCTTAAGATTCAGGATACATGCCACCGATATCGACGCCGACTCGATTATCTTGGACACCTTAAACGTGCCTCTGAATTCGGTTTTCGTCGATTCGGGCAATGGCGCAGGATCGTTTGCCTTTGTCCCAGACACCAGTCAAGCCGGAACTTACTACGTGACCTTTATCGCCTCTGACACCTTGCTTGCAGCAGACAGCGAGGTGGTGGAGATCACCGTGACGGAGTGGTCCAACCGTCCGCCGGTTCTGGACTCCATCGGGCCCCAGACTGTATCTGAGGGCGACAGTCTGGTATTTGTAGTCGCCGCTTCTGATCCGGACGGCTCCATTCCAGTGCTTTCTGTCAGCGATCCTCCAGATAACGCCGCCTTCGTGGACAGCGGAAACGGACATGGGTTGTTTACCTTCTATCCTGACTTCTATCAGGCAGGTTTAGAGACGGTCACCTTCAACGCCATAGATGTGAGTACCACGCCGCAACTTAGCGACTTCGAGAACGTGGTTATTACCATTGTAGATGTCAACCGACCTCCTCAGATCGACTCCATAGGTCCAAAGACGGTACAAGCAGGAGATACGCTGGAGATCCGAGTGGTGGGAACTGATCCCACTGATCCAGATGGCGGACCACTTCATCTCACTGCCGTGGGGCTGCCCCAAAACGCCACTTTCGTGGATAGCGGAGGAGGTATCGGAGGATTTGTCTTTATGCCCGACTATTCCCAGGTAGGCTTGGACACGGTGACCTTCTACTGCACGGACGAAGGAAACCCTGCTTTGTCAGGACATGAGGCGGTAGAAATTACGGTTACCGAAGGAGCCAATCGGCCGCCGGTTTTGGATCCGATAGGGTACAAGCTGGTGAATGAAGGTGATACTTTGGAATTCAGGGTACATGCCAGCGATCCGGACGGCACTACTCCGCAGCTTTACACCAGCCAGCCGCTTCCCGGTAATGCCGCTTTCGTGGATTCAGGAAACGGTGCTGGCAGTTTCCTGTTTGCCCCCGATTACACTCAGTCCGGGATTCATGAGGTCACCTTCTACGCCACCGATGGGGATCTTGTGGATTACGAACAGGTGTTGATCCAGGTGGTAGAGGCGGGAAATCAGGCTCCGGTACTTGATTCCATCGGGCCGCAGAGCGTGATTGAGGGAGACAGTCTGATTCTTACCATACGTGCCACTGATCCGGAAGACGACTCACTGGTGCTCAGTGTGGATAGCTTGCCCACGGGGGCTTCGTTTGCTGACAGCGGCGATGGAACAGGATTATTTAAGTTCTTCCCCGCTTACGTGCAGGCAGGCATCTATAATATCGTCTTTAGTGCATCCGACGGGGAATCCGCAGATAGTGAAGTGGTGGAGATAACCGTGATAGAGGCGGGGAATCAGCCGCCGGCTTTCTTGGACTCCATAGGTCCACGATCGGTGATTGAGGGGAGGTACCTGCAATTCGTGGTTAGTGCCGCAGATCCCGACAGCACAACTCCCGCTTTGAGAGCCACCGACTTGCCGCCCTTGGCGACATTCACCGACCAGGGTAACGGAACCGGTCTCTTTTCCTACCAACCCAGCCTCGAAGACCAGGGGGTGTACCATACTCTATTTGAGGCAATTGACTCAGTCGATACGCTTCTAAGAGACTGGGAGCTGGTGGAGATTACCGTAATAGACTCAAATCGGCTCCCTGACGTCACTTGGGAGCCGGATTCCAACCATTACAACTTCTACGAGGGGGTGACCCGCACGCTCAGGGTGATCGGCTGGGATCCGGACGGCAGCGTGCCGAGCCTGCACGTGACGCCCATCCCGGACCACGCTACTTTCGTTGACAGCGGGAACGGCGTAGGCGTATTCACCTTCACCCCGGGCTACGATCAGGGAGGACAATATCCAATACCAGTAATATACCAGGCGACTACCTTCGTAGTGGATGAGTTCTACCCCGATACCTCTTGGGAGGAATATCCCCGAGGGTTCCATGTGTTTGACCTTCCAGAGCCCCCGGATATCGTGCCGATCGATGACACCACCATTATAGAAGGAACCACCTTGAACATTCATGTGGTGACCACCTCCACCGTGGACATACCCGCCCTCCAGGCATCCGGCCTGCCGACAAACTCCTCCTTTGTGGACAGCGGCAATGGTCGAGGTTGGTTCCACTTTGCCTCCGATTTCACTCAAGGCGGTTTTGCCTACGATGTTCGATTTATATCCACCAGCAGGGGCTTGGCAGATACCGAATACGTTAATATTACCGTTCTTGAGTACGGAAACCACGCTCCGGTTCTGGATTCCATTGGACCTCAAACTGTGGGTGAGGAGCAGGTGCTCAGCTTCCGTATACATGCCTGGGACATAGACGGAGATTCGATCATCTTGGATGCCCTGAATCTGCCGCCTAATGCCACTCTTGCCGATTCTGGAAATGGAGCAGGGTCATTTGTCTTCCATCCGGACTGGACTCAGTCAGGGGTTTACTACGTCACCTTTTACGCCAGAGACATGGATGCGGCCTTGGACAGCGAGGTGGTAGAAATCACGGTGGTAGACGTTGATCAGCCTCCTGTTTTGGATCCGATCGGGGCCAAAACCGTGGCAGAGGGAGAGACTCTGCAATTCAGAGTGCACGCCACGGACGTGGACAGCGACAGTCTGGTCTTGACCGCCAGTCCCCTGCCCGCTCACGCCAGCTTTATCGACTCGGGCAATGGGGCGGCATCCTTTACCTTTGCGCCTGATTATTACCAGTCGGGGGTCTATTCGGTCTTCTTCGTGGTAAGTGATTTGAATTCGTCCGACATGGAGATGGTTGCCATTACCGTGACCAACGTGCCCCAGCCCCCGCACATAGACCCTCTGCTTCCGCAGGTCGTGATGGAGGGAGATACCTTGGAGTTCAGGATCCATGCAACCGACCCGGACGGAGATGCTTTTACCTTTAGTGTGGAGAACAACCCGCCCAATTCGTCTCTAACGGATTCGGGGAACGGTGCCGGGTCATTCTGGTTCGCCCCCAGTTACGTCCAAGCCGGGCAGTACCTGGTCACCTTCAAGGCCACCGATACCACCGGACGAGCGGACAGCCAGATAGTGGAGATAAACGTAACCGAAGCAGGAAATCAGCCCCCAGTCCTGTCCGCTTTGCCTGACACCGTGGTGCCGGTGGTGGAAGATCTGTTCACCCTGCACGTTTATGCCACGGATCCGGACGAGGATAACGTCAGCCTCAGCGCTTACGGTTTACCCTGGAACTCAGAGTTTGTGGACAGCGGCAATGGAGGGGGGGCTTTCGTCTTCGTGCCGGATACCACGCAACACGATTCCACCTATCTGGTCACCTTTATGGCCTCTGATGGAGTTCTGGCTGACAGCCAGGATGTTGTTGTACACGTCATTTGGTATGTACCAGGAGACGCCAATGGCGACGGAGTGGTAACTGCGCCTGATGTGATATATCTTTTGAATTATTTGTTCCGGAACGGCACGCCGCCGGATCCATTGATCGCGGGCGATTGCAATGCCGACGGACTGGTTACGCCGGAGGATGTGGTCTATCTGCTCAACTATCTGTTTCGCGGAGGCCCCCCTCCGGGCGGCACGTCATGAAATCTTTAACAATGACCAGAAGACGGAGTTCGTAACAACAGATGAGGAGTCACATGCAAACCGAAATATCTGTCTGCTTGTGACTCCTCAGAGATTCAAAAGGCAAATGCTTTTTTAAAGCGTGGTGAGGCCGAGAAGATGCGCGACCGCAGAGTTCTCTTGACGGCAATATGCTGGGGGATCCTGGGACTGGGGGTACTGTGCTCTTCCGCCTTGGCCCAAGCGGATTTTTCGGTTTCCTTAAGCTCCGATGTGGTGGCAGACCCGGGACAGAAGACAGCTTTGCATCTTGTTTTGGGCTCTTCTGATTCGGTAGCCGGGTTCGATATGCTGGTGGAGTTTGATCCGCTTCTACTGATCAGTTGCCAGCCTGATTTCTTGACCCGTTTTCAGTACGCCAATTATGACAACTCGGTGGCGGGCAAGCTCAGAATAACGGCCAGAAGGCACCATTCGGATTCTACCTATCTTCCCCCTATACCCCCCGGCACTGACACACTGTGCCTGATTTGCCTGAACATTACGTCTCAGGATCTTCTGGCGGATTTGCAAGCGCCACTGATTTTCTCCAACGATCCGGCAACTCCGTTTTCGGACAATAGGTTGGTGAGAAGCGACAGTAGTTTCATTTCCCCTCCGGAACTGAGTTTGACTGACGGAAGTGTTTTCATCAGACACCCCCTTTACGGGGATGTAAATGATGATGGATACGCATATACCATAGCGGATGCCATATTCTTCTTCAACTTTCTGGTCGGGAACCAGAAATTCACCACTCGGCAGAGAGCTAACTCGGATGTCAACCGGGATGGTCTACAAGCCAGCATGGCTGACTTTATCCAGTTGATCAAAGCGATAGCAGAAGAGTAAGGGCTTTCTTCCAGAAAAGCGTAACTGGCTATATTCGGGCAGGTTAGGGGTAAAGACTGCCTGCTGGAATCCGGAGGACGAGGCTGGGAAGGCGAGCATCCTGTTGCGCTTTGCCAGCTTAGGAGGGGGAGGGGGAGAAGTTTTTAAAATAAACGGAAAAAATTGCTTGACAAAACGGGGATTGTTTTGTTTATTACCATGGTTACGTGGTTAGTGGCCTGCGCGGCAAAGGCTAAAGGAAAAGGTCAACTACCTTCTCTTCTCATCCTTTTTCCTTGAGTCGTGATCTCTCTCTTTTGCTTCGGTAGAATCCCTTTTACAGCCGAAGACTTGAAGTTTGTACCTGCTAAAGGCATGGATAGTACTTCAGGTGATGTAGAGTTCTTGACTTCAACTCCCGTGTGCGGGCGGGATTTTCAGACCGGAAGGAGGTGAAGCGGAAAATCTCGAGGCAAGATCTCCCTTGGGTTTTGTCTTGAGGCAAACAAGCGTGGATTTCGCGTTCAAGGAACGCTCTGGATTTCTCTGGCGAAGAAAGGAGGTGACGATTCCTTCCGCAATCTGCAGAGTATCGGTATGCTGGGGGGCTTTTTAAGCTGATCTTCGATAAATCTTGATATTACTTGAAAGGAGTAGAAAATGGTAAAGAGACTGACGGCAGTTTTCGTTCTATCTCTCTTTGTGGCGTTAATTTTCACCGGGGGAGCTTTTGGTGCGGCCAAGAGGTCGGACGTCAAATGGACCAGGCACATCTCCGAGGACTGGAACGTGGACGGTTCTGGATACGAGTCGTTCAATGTTCCCCAGCGGGCTTACAGCAAGTATGTGAGCAGCGGCGCCAAGCTTACCTGCACGGACATTGCTCCTGAGGCTGGCACCGTCATTCAGCACGATCAGATTGGAAACACCTGGTACGACTTTCAGAAGAACGGCTCCATGGGCCGGATGATCTCGGTGACCAATGGCGGCTACCGGCACATCTCCTGGACCTACTCTGACCATGAGTATCCTCCGGGTCCACGCGGCGTGGATGCCAACTGCAAGGATCCGAGCGGAACTTATATCGGTCAGGTTCATGCAGACGGCGGAGATATTAATTCTGGCTACAGCAACCAGACTCATCTGCATAATGGTACCTCGGTGATTATTCACCACCGTACTGCCGGGACGCCTACGTGGTGGAGCACTTTGACCCTGGACGACGACGTGTGTGGCGGCTTCTTCACCAAACATTGGGACCTTCCGGACTTCATACTCGGTAACACTTCGGGTCAGCTGGGATCTTGGCCCAAGGCTGAGGTTCTGTATAATGCCCAGGACGGGATAGACTACGTCCACGTCGTCATGACCGAGGGAAACACTGCGGGTGGAGTGCCAGTTATGGTGGCTTATGAGCGCTGCTTTATCAGCCCCACCAACGCTGATACCCTGTACTGCCAGAGCTACGTGAACGCCGCAACGGCCACTTATGCCGTGATGGTGAACCAGAATGGCTTGGGGAGTTTTGCTCCCATCAGCCATTTTGATTCCTCCTGCAGTGTCACTCCCGTAGTGGCGGTCTCTCCGGTTTCCAAGAGGGTGGCAATTGCTTATCTGACGATCGCCGATAATGTTGGCGGGAGCTGCGATTACATGAACGATGCAGCCTGGATCGAGTCCATGAACAACGGAGATGACTGGATTGATGGAACCGGGTGGCCTCCTACCATCCACAACCTCACCAACTTTGGACAAACCGGGACTGAGCGCTGCTTCCATGACGTCAGTGTTTGCTATGACTACGACGACAGCCTGCACATGGTGTACCTGACCACCGGGTTTGATCCTGC
>JABAOH010013033.1_pt2 | contig 10225 bp, 12 predicted proteins | sample 7062181 | NCBI WGS metagenome assembly JABAOH01 (sample SAMN14538630, study PRJNA623070) | marine sediment metagenome | biome: marine biome [ENVO:00000428]; feature: marine pelagic biome [ENVO:01000023]; material: deep marine sediment [ENVO:00002113]; isolation source: pool of 5 deep marine... | reverse complement strand
CCTTCTGATTCTCAGATAACATTTGTAAGGTTTGAAGGTCCTAACATTGCACTTTATACTAAGAACCCAAAGTTTGCACTCACTGAGTTGACTTATTTCTTGTCATCTTTGTCAAAGACTTTGAAAAAAAGGTTCATTATTCGCACTGACCCATCAAACAGACTGCCAGAGGACCAGACTAGACAAGCAGTGGTAAAATTGCTTCCAAAAGATGTGCAAGTGTCAGCAATATTTTGCGATGATGCAACAGGCGAGGTAGTTCTTGAAGTAAGCAAACCAGAAGCAATAGATCCTAACATGCTCATTCAAATTGCCCAATCAACAGGCTGGATAGCGCACACAAGGCGCTCACCTCACATTCCCTCATCTACCATCAACACGCTGCACTCTACATTAAAAAGCTCTGCAAAAGAAAGGACAGAGTTTCTGCAAGAACTAGGCAAGCGCGTATTCAGAGAACCCCTTATAGTTAGCAGCGTCAATGGGAGTGATACAGTACCCCGTCGACAATATCATCATCATCAACAGCAACAGCAACAACAAACTACAAGTACTATTACGACGACGACAATGGCCACGAGTGAGCCTCGATCTAATAAGCCCCAATCATGGTCTACGAGCAGAGAAGAAGTTATGCTATTTTGCCTTGGAGGAGTTAAACAAGTAGGCAGATCCTGTTTTGTTGTTGTCACGCCAGAGACCAAGGTGATGCTTGATTGTGGCATAAATCCCGGAGAAATGTCTGGGCTTGACGCTTATCCTAGGCTTGATTGGTTCAACTTTGACCTTGACGATTTGGATGCAGTAGTGATAGGCCATGCACACATTGATCATCAAGGCTTCCTGCCGACACTTTTTAAGTATGGTTACAGAGGACCTGTTTACTGTACTGAGCCTACTTTACCGCTGATGACCCTGCTTCAGATGGACTCTGTCAAGATTGCAAACAGCAATGGCACATACTTGCCATACTCATCGAGGGATGTAAATGAAGTTATCAAGCACTGTATTACGCTGCCCTATGGCAAGCCAACAGACATTTCGCCAGATGTCACAATTACACTTAACAATGCAGGACATATTATGGGCAGCGCCACTGTTCACCTTAATATTTCAGGTGCTCATAACATTTTGTACTCTGGAGATTACAAGTACGCCAAAACGCAGTTACTCGACAGTGCAGTATCTATTTACCCAAGGGTAGAAACGCTCATCACTGAAAGCACCTATGGTAATACAACAGATGTCATGCCTGATCAGCAATCAGTATACCGAAGTTTCACTGAGTCCATAAACAAGACCTTGACGGATGGTGGGAAGGTCCTCGTTCCTGTTCCTGCTGTTGGTAGAGCTCAGGAGATAATGCTTGTCATGGCAAAAGAGATGAAGGAGGGCAGACTCATCGAGTCACCAATATATATTGAGGGAATGATCTCGGAGGCAAGCGCCATACATATGTCTTATGCTCACTACCTTGGCTCCGACGTGCGCAAGTCGGTATCGCAGGGCATAAATCCATTTCAATCAGAATATTTTACAATCATTAGCGGATACGGCAAGCGTGATGATATACTCAATGACGAAAATCCCGCAATAGTGATGGCAACATCTGGTATGCTTGAAGGCGGTCCATCTGTAGAATACTTCAAAGAGCTTGCACCAAACCCTAAAAACAAAATTATGTTTGTCTCCTACCAAATCAATGGCACACTCGGTAGGCGCGTCCTTGACGGAGTGATGTCTGAAGTTAGCATGATGGACAAGTCAGGCAAGGTTAAAGTAGTTCCTGTCCGCTGCCAAACACAAAAGATAGACGGATTTTCAGGTCACTCTGACTTTAACCAAATACTGAACTTTGTCTCTCGCATCAGGCCAAAGCGTGTGCTGGTCAATCACGGCGAAAAGAGCAANNTCGCATTAACTTCTGATGCGTTCCCTACAAGTTATCCCTCTCAATAGAGTCTATATACATCAATTCGCAACTAAACACTTCCAACTGGTCGTAAAGACCTTACACACTGACTGACCTATTGTTGTGGGGTTGGATAAATATACCAAATTACTCTATTTCCTGAGGAAATACAGTCAACTGAAACATTTTCCCCTTGCTGAGTTGTTAAGGAAACACCATCACAAGGCGATCCATTTATTCCATCACTGATTATCCTGTTTATTTGATCTTCTAACTGTTGGGATGGTGCCAGACTAATCTCTTCCAAAAACTCTTCTTGTATTTTAGCAGAATTATTACCTGCAATCGAGGATACAATTTTGGTAGAATTATCTATGTTTCCTACTGTTCTTTGCCCAAACACCAAAATGTAAGTTTTTTCTTCTGCTGCGGCCGTAGTAGTATTTGTTGTAGTAGTACTGTTTTGTGATTGTGAAGATGTTGTTAAATTCTCTTGCGCGTTTATAGGCGATGTGATAATCACGCTACCTCCAACAGCAACAACTATTGCAACTAAGGAGATTGCTACGAATAGTGTTGTTATAATATTCATCAACTTGTCTGACAACAACGTCTGTGCTATTTAAGCAATCAGGATAATGCTAATAATAATGAAAAAATAAAAAATTTTTTTATACTTTAGGCTATCGCTTTAATATTCTTCATAGTGTAGGAATAGGCTTTTGTTGTGTTAAATTCAATGACACCATAAGTTGACTCTGAAGCAGTACGCGAATAGAATGATGCAGGAGCAAACTGCTACATTAGCAAAACTTGTCTTAGATTGTCTCGAAATAGTTCTGGTAGTTCATAAATGGAATAGAGTGTGTGTATATTCTTTCTTTTTCAATGAATTACCTAGTGACCATCTTCTCCTTTACCCTAGTTTTTCTCCACATAAAAATACCTAGGATTACTAGCCAAGGATAGAAAATGAATGTCGAGAGATCTGCCACAAGGTCTCGAGCTGAGGAGAACCCAACGTATGCTGTAACGACACCAGAAGCTATGGTAACGACACCAGCAGCTATTCCGACTGCTCCAATCCATCTACTAAGGACAACACTCTTTACAATTGCAACACCAAAGATTAGTGAAACTGCCCCCGAAAGCATTCTGTAATAGGCTTGGAGACCCCACTCGGTCCACCTAATCCCTTCTGCAACTCCTAAGTAGATGGCTTTTCTTTCCTCTTCACCAGGAGGAATAGCATACCAAGTATCGGCTGCTATCTTTAGTGCAATTCCATCAACAGCCTGAAGAATGGTAAAGGTGCGGCTGTGATTATTGCTGTCACTAAGCCAAGCCACGATAGCGCTGAAGCAGTAGCTGATTCTGACTTGACAAGCAAGCGATGGAGTGCTACAAATCCACCAGCAAAAATTAACAATATACCTGCAAACTGACCGATGTGGGAGGCTATCCAGAGAGGATCTTCAGCATACACTCCAAAGATAAATGGATTGTTCATTAGTTCTTCGCCGGTGCCGGTAGGATGAAACGCGAAGGTAGATACAAGGGCAATAGCAAGACCTGCAAAGAATGCTATTGAGCCCATACGAAGCATAGGGCGCTCAAGCTCAGCAGGTGTGCTCGTCTGCATGCTACAACAAACTACCTCCTCCACGTTTGGGTAACATTAGCAATAAAAGCCGTCAAGGAATCTTATAAGGTTACTTGATAAGCGAAAAATCCTCATTTCTTGCTGCTTTATCGCTTATTTTTCTTAATAAATGAGAGGTCTGAGTGAAACAATTTTTTTAAAATCTGTCAATACGTGCCAACTCGAATTGGTTCAAACATTTGATTTTACAATTGTAAACCCAGGTTGCTATATAACCCATTCAATGAACTATTAGCCATGACAACGACGAAGACGGCTAAAGAACAACAAGAAATAGGTAGTAGTAATAATAACAATAAGCAAGAATCAATAACAGCAACACCAGACCCGCGTCGCTGGAAGGCACTAGCGCTGCTTTCACTAGCCCAGTTTCTAATCATTATGGATACATCAATCATTGGAGTAGCACTACCAGCAATACAGCAACAGTTTAGCTTCTCGCAATCAGAATTGCAATGGATTTTTAGCGCATATGTGATTGTATTTGGTGCGCTACTGCTGCTTGGTGGAAGGCTTTCAGACATATTGGGACAGCGTAGAATATTTGTAATAGGCTTTGCAATTCTAACTGCAGCATCAGTTGTTGCAGGTCTGGCATCTTCAGGAAATGTCCTGATAACTGCAAGAGCGCTTCAAGGAGTCGGTGCGGCGCTCATTGCTCCATCTGCGCTCTCCATACTCATGAACCTATTTACCGTCTCATCAGAGAGAAATAAAGCTATGGGCTTTTGGGGTGCGGCAGCACCAGCTGGAGGTACAGCAGGCGTTTTCTTAGGTGGCATAATAACCGCATACGTAGATTGGACATGGGTGTTTCTCATTAACGTACCAATAGGCATTGCAGTCTTGGCTCTGACTCGGACGTTGCTTCCACAAGGGACAAGACAGAAAGGTCGTGTTGATTACTTGGGCGCAATCTCCATTACAGGAGCGCTAATCCTATTGGTCTATGCGATTGTCACTGCAAATGATGCTGGATGGACTTCAGTGCAAACTGTGTCCTTACTCTTGACATCTGCAGCTCTATTGGGTGCATTTACCATAATTCAAAAACGAAGCAGAGAACCACTCATGCCATTACGTATATTCAAGACACCCAACCTATTAGCAAGCAACATAGTGATGGCGCTCCTTGGAGCAGCATGGATACCGATGTGGTTCTTCCTTAACCTCTACTTGCAGCAGATACAGGGATATGGAGCATTTGAAAGTGGACTTGCCCTCTTGCCAATGACAGCCGCGATAATGGTTCTCATGATTGGTGCATCTTCGAAACTGATACGTCGCCTTGGAGTAAAGCACAGTTTGGTTGCAGGTTTAGGTCTACTGGCAGTTGCAATGCTGATGTTTGTGGCAACACCCTCCACTAAGGGAAGTTTTGCCACGCATGTGCTTCCAGCTTCTTTAATTGCTGCAGGAGGTATGTCCCTCGCTTACATCCCAGCACTAATGTCTGCAGTCTCGCACGCCAAAAAGGAAGAATCAGGACTTGCATCTGGGATTGTAAACACGAGCTACCAGATTGGTTCTGCACTTGGTTTAGCTATCATGGTCGCAATTGCTTCAGCTCAAACGCTATCGGACGGGAACAATGGCATCGGCTCAATCGATGCACTAAACAACGGGTTCCATCTCGCATTTACAGCTGCAGCAATAGTAGCAGGAATAGCCGGTATCGTGGCATTTGTAGCTATCAAAAAGCCTAGCATGTCTGGCGGAAAGGAAGAAGAGGAGGTGGTTGTAGCTACAACAGGGTAGTAGTAACCCAGGGAAAATCAAAAAATAAGAATGACTCGATTATTATCGAGCCATCCTTCTACATTCTTCAGCACAGCTGCGACATGCTTGTGCGCATTGCTTGCAGTGGTCAACATCATGGTGCTCACATTCTTTAGCGCAAGCATCACATACGTCGGCGCACAGATTGCAGAACTGTTTTGCAAATTGGCTGTCCATTGACATCAATGCTGCAGATGTCCAACAAACAGCAGCACATTCTCTGTTGATCTGAGCACAGCTTGCCATCATCTTGACATCTTGTTCTTTGAGGTCAGATGTGGCACAGAATTCACATGCTTCAGCACAGCGCATGCAGGCATCTATGCAGCTTTGCCATTTTGTGTTTTGAAGTGTTCCTGCAGTAGAAGACATATGTTGTGAGTGATAGCCATCTATTGTATTTATCGTCAATCCACGGTTCAAATAGAACAGAAATAGAACGAAAAAATACAGTATAAGGTTGTCGACATGGACAGTTAATAATCTAAGTAACCTCATCTCCTACTTCGTCTTGCTATTGCAAGATTGCAATGACTAAATTTGAGTTATCCTGCAACAACTTCAAATGTAAAATCTGCTGTCAGAAGCCTTCCTTCATGCTGGAATTGTCCCCACGCTCTGTATAGACCTGGCTTTGGAAAATTTGCTAGAAATGAAACAGATGGTCCTCCTCGCCAGCCTGCAACATTATCAACTTCTTCAGCAGGATGAACATGAAGGAATTCTCGAGCATCAGCGTCAATAATAACACAATGACCTCCAGCAGCCATTAAGGGCTCCAAATTGCTGATTGGCTTTCCATTTGCATCTCTGATCTCGAAAGTCATTTTGGTATCCCTACCAGCTACAAGCTGCTCTGGCTGACAATTCAAGGTGACTTGGTAGCTTTGTCCATCGGCGACCACATTTTTTACTTGAGTTTGCTCATGAGCAAGAGTAGCTGGGGAGTGAACCGGCTGACCTTCAACATTGAAAGCAAAGGCTGTCAGGATTTGTATTCCGCCTTTGGGTTTGACATCAATCCACATCTTGTATTTACCTGCTTTGGCAAATGTGTGAGTGATATGAAAAATACCAGTTTCTTTGTCTAACTTTGGATGGATGTGAGCAAAATGCGAGAGGTCTTCGCTATTGACTATTATCAAGTGCATAAGTTTGTCATGTATTATATCAAACTGCTTGATTGGTTCACCAACCTTTTGCTCAGTTACTATCAAGCTTAGGTGAGTTGGTTTGCCTGCTTGTGGAGTTGCTGGATCAAATTGAACATTGACATTGTAATTTATCGACTCAGGAATCATAGAAGTGGTAGCTATTGACGTAGTCATTTCGGTATGTGCTGAGTGGTGAGCATGATGATGCTCGTGACTACTACTATGAGATTCTCTTTCACGCATTGGCAACTCACCTTTATTCTGTGAATGCGGCGGTGAATGCTCCTCAGCTTGAGAGCCGCTTTTGCTCTCTTGTCTGACGAAGTGCTGATGCTGCTCGTCTTCCATATTCAATCTTTGAACCTCAAGTCAAAAATGGATTTCTGTGTTAGAGCACTCACATCTTTTCCTGATCTTTTGATTAATGATGATAATGCGTTTGCATCCCTCCTCTTTTCTGTTCACGCTTCATAGCCCAGTACATAGCAGGATAAGCCACTGCATAACCTGCTGGTAGTATTATTCCAAGACTTAACCAGAATAACGCATCTGTTAGTGCAGCATGCATGAAGCCAGGGATTAGAAATGCTAGCGAGTTCTCAGTAATTTCCATTGCAGCAATACTTGCGGTATCCCCAACCACTGTCACCCTTGCTGCTTGTCTAATAGGCATTGTCTTGAGCATAGGGATTATTGTAAAAGCATATCCTATTGCAAATGCAAGCCCTACTGCTAGTACAAGCGTCGAAATCATATCCCAACCAAGCGTAAAGCCTATTGCCGCTCCGATACCTTCACCAATGTTGCAACCAATCAAGCACCTGAGAGCATGCTTTGCTGTTTGCCATCGCAAGCTGCTGCTGGCGACGCTACTATGATGCGATTGTCCTACATCCTTATCTTTATGATCTCTTCTCACCGTACACTTAGACTATGGTTCACTCGGTATAAAGCAAGAATAGCTTTCATGACAATTATAACTCTAAGAAGAAGGCAGTTTTATTAGTACAAAGTCCGAACAACTAGTGTGTAGTACAAACACCGAAACCCGCATTCATCAGGCAGGCTAAGATGTAGTGCATAATGGTTGCAGAAAAGGAAGAAGATGAAGAAAAAGCAGAAGAAGCAGCAGAAACAGGAGCACCAAGATCAGTAAGAACAAGAACAACAACAGACAAACCAAAATCATCATCCTCCTCCTCAATAACAACCGTTGACCCTACACCACTGGACGAGAAGGAGGAATCCCAACTAAAGGAAGCAATAAAAAAAGCAATGTTAGATGAGAAAGGACAAGATAAGGGCTATTTCACCATTGGAGAGGTAACATCCGTTCTTACCAAGCTACCCCAGACCAATTGGACTGAGAGCAAGGTAGACCGAGTCATCTCGGAATGGTATGATAAAGGTAGGATAACGGAGCGACAGGGGATTGGAAAATACATGCCAGTATAACTTTATTATTATTTTTTCTTGCTGCTGACTTTAACCTCTATTTCCTCAACTTGTGAAATGTGTTGAGTTAGCTGTTGTAACAATATAGGGGTATAGACATCAGAGTCGGATGCAGTCTCACATACTGAATAGGAGTAAGATGAAATGTGCCAATCTTTCTTTGTGATGCTGATAAATATTTGCTGGTGCTAATCTTTTTTGGTGTATGATAACTAAGTGAAATTACTTAATGAGAGAGTTGCAGTAATAACAGGCTCTACTAGGGGGAATGGAAGAGCAATCGCAAATACCTTTTCAGAGCATGGAGCCAACGTAGTTGTCACAGGAAGGAACCAAGTTGAAGCTCAAAACGTCGTAGATGAGCTTTCAAAAGAGTATGGAACAGATGCATTGGGATTGAAGATAGATGTAACCTCTGTCACAGAAGTAGAGGAGATGGTCGATAAAATACTTCACAAATATGGTCGAATAGATGTTCTTGTAAATAATGCAGGCTATCCAATTAAAGATGATCTATGGGATGTAAGCTTTGATCAAATATCTGATGAAGTTCTAGAAAGGGTTTTGGATGTAGATACAGAAGGCACTTATAGATGCTGTCGCGAGGTGCTGCCTTTAATGGTGGAAAGGAGACGTGGAGTTATAATCAACATTTCGTCAACCCCTGCAATAAGTGGATACATAAAGGGTGCACCCTATACTGTGGCAAAGGCCGCTAATTTGGGAATTACAAAGCATATAGCTGCAGAATTTGGCAAGTATGGAATAAGATGCAATGCAATCGCTCCTGGAACTATCGCCACACAGAGAAATTGGGAAAGATTGACAACTGAACAAAGAGTGGATATTGTATCTTCTATTCCACTTGGGAGGGCAGGCAAGCCAGAAGAAATTGCAGGTGTGGCACTAATGCTTGCATCTGATTATTGCTCTTTTGTCAGCGGTCAAACCATTGTTGTGGATGGAGGAGAGACAATACGCTAGCTCTTGATAACGTTAGTTTCTCATTCATCAATAGATATTTTCCAACCATTAACAAAAAGGACGTTCAATTGCTCGCAAGCATGAGAGCAATGTCTGCAACTTCCTTGGGTCAACTCGCTCTTAAAGACGAACATGAAGCATGAAGCAGCAGAGCCGTGCTATCTAGCAAAAAAGATAGGAGCAGAGCATACAGTGGATGACTACGGTCTGCTATTCTTCTATCAGGCAGCAGAGTTTTTGCTGGCTACTAATTCATCCGTTGTAATGGGAGATCTTGAATATGTAATGTACTCTACTAGTCCTAGATTTCTCTTCTAGTTCTCATCTAGTACGCATTGCTATCTTTTTCAATTCGCTGTCCAGCCCAGGAGCAAATTCTTGTGGGGTCTCAGGGAAGAATGGAATATTCGCACCTTCGGGAAATCCTTCAATTACCTCTAGTTTGCCTCCGTCGTCAAAAGGTGAATCTCCTTTGAATATCTTGCCAATTTCACTGGTTTCTCCATTATTTGTAAAGGTCCACATTTGGTTGTGAAGGTTCTTTCTTTCTAAATCTCTAACCTCTGGCATACCTGATGTATCAATCCTAGGGATTGGTAAGGCTTTTGCCCAGTTGACGCCCATAGTCTCAAGTGCTTTTGCAAATACCTTTTCATGCACTAGATCCCGGACGATGAGATAAGACACAGTAGATCTGTATGCTTTATTGTTACTCATTTCATACAATCTGCATTTTTGTAGTCTTCCTGTGGCTTCAAGCATAAGATTGTATATCATATTCAGGACTAGGTTGCCGCTGTCATAAACGTAAGAAGCTGTCCAAGGATTTCCTGCAGCGTCTACAGGTCTTGCACTTTGACCTGCAACTAGAAAGTGATGTATATTCGGAGAGTCCAATGCAACTGACAAGGGCAAGTCATTTGGCTGCTGACTCGTTGGAGATGCACCTTCAAGCAGCATATTGATAGTATTTGTAACCTGCTCAACATGTCCCATCTCTTCTGTTGCCATGCTTCTTAAAAGATCCTGATATTGCTTTGCATCTCCTCTAAAATTCATATTCTGAAAAAAGTATTGCATCATAGTACGCATTTCTCCAAATTGACCACCTAGTCCTTCTTGGAGAGCTTGAGCTGCCTTTGGATCTGGTTTGTCTGCAGGAGGTATTGGGTGAGGTAACCTATTGACTGACAGAAACATATACCTCTACCTCGTGGACAGTAAGCCTCTTAAATGCTGCAGAACAGGTTACTGCTATTTGATGGGTTAGAGTGCATA
>JABAOH010005650.1_pt1 | contig 10227 bp, 9 predicted proteins | sample 7062181 | NCBI WGS metagenome assembly JABAOH01 (sample SAMN14538630, study PRJNA623070) | marine sediment metagenome | biome: marine biome [ENVO:00000428]; feature: marine pelagic biome [ENVO:01000023]; material: deep marine sediment [ENVO:00002113]; isolation source: pool of 5 deep marine... | reverse complement strand
TAACATTAGTAAACAAAGAAGTAAGACCAGCAGGTTACCATGCCGTTGTATGGGATGGGAAGAATAATCAAGGAATAATCGTAGCCAATGGAATCTATCTATGCCATTTTCAAGCTGGCAATACGGTTATTGTGAAAAAGATGGCTTTTGTTAAATGATCCATAAGAGATAATACAATGTCATTAAGATAAGCAAATTAAAAAATGCGAAAGTCATTCTGAGCCTCCGACTATTTTCGTAGTCGTAATCGTATTGAAAGACAAGAAAATCATTCCGATCGAAGGGAGGAACCTATTAGAACACAAAATTTATGATAATCGGCAATCTTGCGATAAACAAATTTCTCCTCGCTACGCTCGTCGAAATGACAAACTCTTTCATTAGCAGTAGCAATGAAGAATCCCTCACATAGATACGAAAGATTGGCTCTATAGTCCTGGATATCCCCACTGAAGTTACCGATCAAAGGCAAGCCGAAATCCTGGTTGCACAGGCGATCTCTCGCTGGAAAAGAGTGGACACCTTCATAGCCATTGCAGGTTAATCCATTCATGGAGAAGTTACAAAATTAACAAAAACAAATTTTGAACATTCTTTTGCTGTCAATTTCTATGGCGCATTGTATGGCGTTCTATCGATACTGCCCCACATGCTTGAGCGTGAAAGTGGGCACATTGTGTTTGTAAGTAGTCTGGATGCCAAGAAAGGTCTTCCAACTGATGGACCTTACGTGGCTGCGAAGTTTGCATTAACAGGATTCGCAGAAGTGATGCGGCAGGAGTTACATGGCTCCGGAGTTCATGTCACGACCATTTTTCTAGGGCAGAATCGACACTCCGATGATTGAGAATCTCCAAGTGCCTTGGATTTCACGTAAAATTCCACCCGAGAAGGTAGCCCATGCGATTATTCGAGGCATTAAACGTCGTAGAGTTGAAGTGATTGTGCCAGGCATCCTCGCTCCTTATGTGCTTCTAAATACGCTTTTTCCACGCTTTATGGATTGGATTGTTCGGGTGTTCCATCTTGAGGGATGGGAGGTTAATAAAGGCTAAACAAAAATCTTTTTTTGTTGCTTTTTTGAAATTAACGTGTTATAATTAGTATCCAGCAAAAAATACGAGAAATCCGTAACGCAAGTCATCCTTTGGATGATCAATTAATGATAAGATTTACCAAAGGGATACTTCTTGCTTACAATTTGAATATTAAAGTCAGCCAAAATTTCTATAACAAGCTGGAAGCTTGTGTTACGTTTTCCGACGGACGCCTATTATAAAAAATTCAGCTATTATATAAGAATACGACTGATTATGCTCGGTGCAATTGCAGGCGATATTATCGGCTCGGTTTACGAACACGATCCGATTAAAACAACAGACTTTCCGTTATTTGATCATTACTCAAGGTTCACCGACGATACGGTTTTAACTATAGCAGTAGCCTACGCCATCTTAGAAAAAACAGACTATGCCACCTCGCTTAAATATTTTGGCAGAAAATACCCTGATGCAGGATATGGAATGTTTTTCTACAGATGGATGTTTGCGTCTCATTGCGAACCATACAATAGCTGGGGAAATGGGTCTGCTATGCGAGTCAGCCCAGTGGGATTTGCTTTTAATTCAATTGAAGAAGTCCTGGATGAAGCAGAAAAGAGCGCCGCAGTGACTCACAATCATCCTGAAGGGATCATCGGAGCCCAGGCGACTGCCTTAGCCATCTTTTTAGCCCGCACAGGTAGCAGCAAAACAGAAATCAAGCAGGAAATTAGCACACGCTTCTTCTATGATCTCGATCGAACGCTAGATGAAATTAGACCTTACTATTCATTTGATGTGTCCTGCCAGGGCACGGTGCCTGAAGCCATTATTGCTTTTTTAGAATCGACGGATTTTGAAGATGCAATTCGAAAAGCGATTTCGCTTGGCGGCGATAGCGATACTTTAGCCTGCATCACCGGTGGTATTGCCCAGGCGTTTTATAATTCAATTCCACAAATGATTATCAAAGAAGTTTATGAGAGATTGCCCATAGAGTTTCAGTCGATTCTCGATGAATTCAACTCCCGATACGACTGTGAAAGTTATTTACTGAAATAAAACTTTGTGGTTAAAAATTGTTTCAGTAAGAATAACATGAAAAAGGAGAGAACCATGAACCAGACAAGACTCCTAGGAATCATGGCTTTAGCATCGCATGTGGAATTGATGACACTTATGTCTCAAACCACGGGAGAGTTGATGGCACATATTTCTCAGATAAGGGAAGATTTTTATAAAACAAGAACCGATTTAATAAAATGGATGTTTATTTTCCGGGTTGGATAGGTAGGTGTAATACTGGGAATTTTGTTTGCCTTTTTTAGGTAAATGCATCCTTTTCAAATTAGAAAATTATTATTTGGATAAATAGCCGATATATTGGAAATATTGGAATTGAAAAAAAGGTGAAAGTACTGATTACTTTCGCCTTTTTATTTTTAGCTTGACTTTTAGCAATATTTTATTAATTTTATATGTACGATTTCTCTACACATGTATGGAAATGTTCTACATGTATAATAATTATTTGATGAAAAAGATCCCTTATTTCTGATTTTCAAACCGTGGATTCTCCTTATTTGCACATCCAATTCATAACTGCCACCCTTTAAATGGAGGTAAAAAGATGATTGGCACCAGATTATTCACTATCTCGTACAAAAAAACTCGGCGAAGGCGGTATGGGCGTCGTCTTCACCCCGTGAGATAAAACATGGAAAAGTTTCGCTTTTAACAATGAAATCAAACAAGGTTACATTATTGAATTAAAGGCTAAAAATGTTTATCATAAAAATGAGGACAAAATGAAAAAATCATTTACATTAGCATTGTTATTTCTAATCTTCGATACTTTATTTACTTATGCACAATATCCTAATGATTTTACATTTATAAAAGTTCCAGATCCATTGTCAGGTACTAATCCACCTTATTCGTTGGTTAACAAAGCATTACCTAATTTAGGCGAAACATTTTTTGATCTTAGTTTTGGGACAATGATTACCCGTACTACGGAGGCTAATTATATTCATGGACGTCATGAATATTCTCGTTTTGATCCTTTTAATAAAGATAAATCTATGATCATTCTAGATCCTGATGCCCTCTGGAATATTTATAGCACAAACTCATTTCCATATAACCACCCGAGTAATTTAATAAGGACCATTAATTTAGAAGAACCAAGATGGGATCCCAATGATAAGAATTTGCTTTGGGGAACCGAGGAATTTTCCATAAAACTGGTCAATGTCGCAACGGGACAAACAACTTTAGTAAAGGATTTTTCTCAGGATCCTATTGTCAGCCCGATTATTAACCAGGGAAATGTTTATCGGATCACCATGATGGACGAAGGTGAATCTTCAATAGATAAACGATACTGGGTATTCTATCTCCAGGGAAATGAACAGGTAGATTATAATCAACTCTATATTTTTACCTGGGATAAGGAGACGGATTCAGTATTAGGATTATATAAAATACCTGCGAATGAAACAAAACTCGATTGGATTGGCATGTCTCCACTGGGGAATTGGGTTTTAATTGGAGGTGATTATGATAATGAGGGCAATCTTGCCGGACTTACCATGGCGAACAAAGAGCTTACGCAGTTTCATAGATTGGATTATACTACTGCTCATTCAGATGTTGGTTTAGATATAGCTGGAAATGAAGTTATAATCATGCAAAATACGATGACAGATTATATCGATTTGATTCCGATTGACCTGAAAACTCGACCAATTTTAGAAGCTGGAGGCAGTTATGATAATACAAATCGTACACCTTTAATTCGACTTTTTTACTCAAATGAATCACCTTATGGAATGCGATCAGGTATCCATATCTCATGCAATGTCCCTGGATATTGTGTGGTATCTACATTTATAGAACCGGATCTACAGGAACAAAATTGGTTAGATCGAACAATTATTTTAATCAAATTGGATATACAGAATCCGGAAGCTTATTATTTAGCGAAGCTATACACCACTGCCGGCAGTTATTGGGAAGAGACACAGGCTACAATTTCAAATGATGGTTCAAAAGTCGTTTGGGCTTCAAATTGGGGACAAGACGTTGGTAATGAACAAGTTTTCTTAATGCAGTTAGACATGCCATCTAATTGGAAGGAGTTAATTACATCGATTAATGATAAACAGGAAAAAACATTTGACAGATATAGACTTAATAAGAATTACCCCAACCCGTTCAATTCATTTACAACGATTCAATACCAACTATCGAAATCATCCCAGGTTTGGTTAAAGATTTTTGATGTACTCGGTCGTCATGTAAAAACGTTGGTGGATAAAAATCAGACTGTGGGCAGCTATTCGTTTAACTGGGATGCCAAAGATGAACTCGGAAAAGATGTAGCCAGTGGTGTATATTTTTATCAATTGCATGCTGAGAATTTTGGTAAATCACGTAAAATGTTATTATTGAGATAGTATCAAATGATCCAATATCGAGCTATCGGTTTAAGAAATTGTTAATATTACGATTAATTTGGTAGCCTGATTTTTACTCCCAACTCTAACAAATATCATAGAATCCTGCAAAATGGAGAAATCTGTCATTCCGAGTGAAGCGAAGGAATCTCATTATTCTATAAATACCAAAGGATTGCTTCGTCGTAAACTCCTCGCAATGACTCGCTAATTTGATATTTTACAGAAGCCTATAACAAATATGACGGATTGGATGTTTGGGCTTAACTGAGGATAAACTTATTAATGATATCTATTACCATACAAGGCAGTGTTTCAACCAGATCGGTTAAGTAACGAAGCAATACGTGAATACCTGAGACCAGGACGAAGTAGCTGGAAAAATTTCAAACGATTTGAAAAATTCCTGTTAGATGGAGATTTAAAATCACCATTGTAGTTAATTAACATCGCTATTTCACTCCGTTAGGAGTGTGATGTTTATAGCATAAGCATCGCAAAACCAAAAAAACTCCATAGGAGTGACATGTATGTTATTGCAAGGAGATGAACATGGCAAACACATATACCCAGATTTATATTCATAAAAAGAAAAAAACATTCACAGAGGAATATTTAGAGATACTTAGGAAATCTAATGTGGAATATGACGAGAAATATCTTTTTAAATGGATTGATGATGAATGAGATAGAAGATCATAAGCATGTCACTCCTACGGAGTTCAAATCGTTTGGGCATTATTTTGCTATAAACATTTCATCCCTACGGGATTATTGGAATTTTTAGCAAGTCGATCCATTGAAAGAAAACCGAAAGGCGTATAAAATGGTTGGCAAAAACATCTATCATTTACCCAGTGAGATAAATAAATCAGAATTTTAATTGATAATTAAATGGGAAGAAATAATAATGATCATTAACTTGAATATTAAATTAGTCCTATCTCGCGGGGCGAACAAAATTAAAAATAAAAATTTGAGATGACAATGATAAGAACGAAGATTTCTAATTATAAAATCCTCGAAAAACTCGGCGAAGGCGGTATGTGGGTCGTCTTCACCCCGTGAAATAAAACATGGAAGAGTTTTGCTTTTAACAATGAAATCAAAGAAGATTAAAGTTATTGGGAGAATTCAAATGTAGCATTATCTCACGGGGTAAAAAGCCGAGGACACCAGACTGGAGCGCACAGTCGCTTTAAAAATATTACGTCCTGAAGTTATGGAGGATCCTGAAGCCAAAACACGCTTCATCCGTGAAGCCAGGGCTACCAGTGCGCTCAGGGGGTGGGATAAAATACGTTGCCGATTTCAAAAGAATAACCAATTGTTTTTCAGCAGCAAATAATTTCCAAATGTCCAGATTAATTTATCCCACCCCCTGAATCATCCCGATATCACCACCATTCACGAAATCGATGAATGGCAGGGCGGGATTTTATCGTGATGGAGTATGTGGAAGGCAAAACGGTGATGGTGATGGATTTTGGCTTAGCCAAGCTCAGAGTGAAAAAGATCATGACCAACGCGTGTACGACGATGAGACCAGTGACTTATGTGTCTCCTTAACAAGCGAAGAGAAAACAAGATCAGAAAGATAGAGAAGGAAGGATTTAAAAAATTTTTTAAAAATTAAATTTAATGAGGAGGTGAGATAAATGGTTAAACTACTTGTATTGATTGAGATTGTTCTGTTGTTGAGCTTTAACTTTTCTTCAGCCGTATGTGATGTCGGATCTAAAGAATCTCAACCGGATTCTTCCCTTCACAAAGAGACAGTATCGAACTATATGGTAATTCGATATGTGATCGGTTCTGGGGGTATCCTCGGTTCGACTAATGCCAGTAACATTCATTCCGCAACAGCAGGTGAAACTTTTGTCGGTTTCATGCAAGGAAACAATAATTTACTATTATCAGGATTCTGGCAACCAGGAATAATTTTTACTGATGTGGATGAGAAAGCAGAGGTTAATCCACCGAAAACATTTGCGCTCCATCAAAATTTTCCCAATCCTTTCAATCCAGGAACCGCAATACCATACGATCTACCTGGTGAGTATCATATTAGCATTGAGATATTCAATGTCGCCGGTCAGAGGGTACGATTATTAATGGATAATAAAATTCAGGGACCAGGAGCGATGGAGACGATTTGGAATGGCTTGGATGATGCTGGTGATATGTTGAGTTCTGGCGTGTATCTATGCCGCATTCATTGTCGATCGACTGAGAGCAATAAAAACAACAGCATAAAAGAATTTCATGATACGATAAAAATGCTTTTAGTTCAGTGATGAACTTTATTATTTATCTGTATCGGAATTTCAAAGTTTATGTAAAAAATACTTGAAAAAAACCTTACAAGGAGCAACTACCCTTTGGGCACAGGGGGGTTAAAGGATATTTTTCGAGCACAGGGATTCACGGAGAATTTTTTGGAAGTATTATTTGGCGGTTATAAAACTCCGCTTAAACTCTGTTTCTTCCACTTCTTCTTGTAGAGGAATTATGCCAGGAAGATAATTTATAAAGCAATGAAAAAATAATCTGTGAAATCTGTGCACCTTGTGGATGGTTGCATTTCATTAATTAATTGGCATAGCTATGTTCTTAATCCAAAATGATCTTAAACTGATTCCATCGCTTAGAGCGATGGAATCAGTTTACTTCAGTGTATTTAATAAAATCTCAGGAGGCTGTCATGAAAAATTTATTATTGGCGTTATTCATACTCATACTAATCGTTAGTATTTCACAATCAGAAATACCGAGAGTGATTAATTACCAGGGAATGCTTTTAGGTTCTGATGAACAGCCCGTTCCAGAGGGACACTATAGAATTACATTTAGTCTCTATGACGAACCTGGTAATTTGCTATGGTCAGAGACTCACAACAACGTGTTTATTGCTGGCGGAATGTTTCAGGTCCTGCTGGGAACGGTAAATCCTTTAGGCATCCCATTTGACCAGCAATATTTTTTAGGGATCCAGGTCGGGAACGAACCGGAACTTCATCCACGCATGTTGCTGACCAGCGCTGCCTACGCCATTAGAGCTGAAGATGCCGATAAACTTTCAGGTTTCAGGGTAAGTCCAATTCCCCAGCCCGAGACAATATTACCTCTAGATCCTAATGGCAAATTTCCTGCCAGCGCCCTACCCGCTGCGGCTGGGGGAAATTATCTTAAAAAACATGAATCAGATACTTCGAGAGCGGCAAGTGCAGACCCATTGTTATTAATATCAAATACGGGAACCGGTAATGGTATAGATGGTCGNNATAGATGGTCGAAGCAACCAGGGAATTGGTGTTTCGGCTCGTAGTGAGAATAATGACGCAGTTGTGGGCTGGACTGGATCGGGTAATCGTAGTGGCGTATTTGGCCATTCGACCGCTGGTAAAGGTGTTACGGGACGAAGCGACCAGAATGATGGCGTTGTTGGATGGACAGGTGCGTCAGATAAAAGCGGTGTTTTCGGGCATAGCACCAATAGCGCTGGCGTTACCGGAAGCAGTGTAAATAATTCTGGTGTTGTGGCAAGAAGTGATAACAGTCATGGACTTTCAATCCCTTATGCACGAGTAAATGGGATTGATGTTGTGAAAGCCGATAAAAATGGAGTGAAAGTGTACGAATCGAAAGAGTCGGCAATCTATGTTCAAACGGCAGGACATGACGGCGTACGGGTGACCCAGGCGAATTGGAGTGGCGTTTATGTGGAGAATGCTGGATATGATGCGATACGGGTTCAAAACGCTGGCAGGGATGGTTTGCGGATATTTGATGGGGTTGGCAGAGACTATTTTCGCGCTGGCAGCGATGCAAATCCTGAGTTCAGGTTTAATACCGGGGGCGATGCCTATGCCGATAGTGGCTGGTTTTCCAATGCCGATTTCGCTGAATTAATTGAAGTTGAAAATAATGTTTCTAATTATGAACCAGGCGATGTTCTGGTTATTAGCAGTGATAAAAATAGGGCTGTAACACTATCCTCAAAACCTTACTCAACAGCTATTATTGGTGTCTATTCCACCAAACCAGGATTTGTTGGCACAATACATCCAATGAAAGGGAAATCTGAAAATGAAATCCCGGTTGCGATAACAGGAATTGTACCGTGCAAAGTATCCACGGAAAATGGGCAAATCAAAAGAGGAGATTTGCTGACAACATCGAGCACTCCTGGATATGCAATGAAAGCAACTGATCCCCAGGTTGGCACCATTCTGGGTAAAGCCCTTGAATCTTTGGAAACTGGAAGGGGTAAGATAGAAGCGCTGATTATTTTGCAATAGAAATTACCTTCCAGGTAAGAAATATTGAATTGTATCGGAATTTCAAAGTTTTGGCAAGAAAAGTAAAACCACAGATTTCGCAGATGACGCAGATTTTTACACTCTGTGCGTCCATTGGTCATCTGCGAAATCTGAAATTTTTAATTTAAAAGTTATTCAGTCAGTAGATAAAACGATATTTTTACCTGAAAGGACATATTACGACATCTACGATTGCTTTTTATTAATTAATCCACAAAGCAATGTTCTAAAAAGAGAGGGAATCATGAAATATTACTATTTTATCTGGAAAGTTTTTATATTTCTATGTTTACTTAGTATGTTAATTAACACACCTCAGATTTCTGCACAATATAATAGTGAGAACTGCGCACTCATCGGTCGTTGGGCAAATGGTCGCTGTTATGGGATCGCTGTAGAAGGAGATACGGCATATTTTGGCAATGGTGCCTATTTAGAAATTGTAGATTTTACCGAACCATCAAACCCTGTGGAGTTAGGTAAGGTATTGCTGCCAACAGTTGTATCAGGAGTCACTATTTCCGATGGCTATGCTTATGTGGGTGACGGTAGAGATGGTCTGCGAATAATTGATATCTCTGATCCTGCTTCACCCTCTGAAATTGGTTCTTTCGATACGAGAGGGCATGCAGGACGTAGCGCTATCTATGGTAATTATGCTTATGTTGCTGATAGCTGGTACGGTCTTCGCATTTTTGATATATCCGAACCTGATTCTCTTTTTGAGGTTGGCTTTTTTGATGAGATGCGATATGCACTTGATGTTGTTGTGGTTGACAATTATGCTTACGTCGCAGCAGGGGATTCTGGTTTTAGAATTATTGAAATATCCGATCCTAAATCACCAGCACAGATCGGTTATTTTCAGACTGAAAATAATGTCCAAAGTATAGATGTTTCCGAGACATACGCTTTTTTAGCTAATCACCGAGGCGGATTACGCGTAATTGACATATCTGATCCCACTCTGCCTAATGAGGTTGGATATTTTATGACGCAAAGCAAAGTCCAAGATGTCGCGGTTTCGAATGGCTATGCTTATGTAGTTGATGAAACAGATGGTCTTATATTGATTGATATATCAGATCCTGCCTCACCTTCTGAGATTGGATCTTTCAACACAGGAGCCTGGGCATATCGCGTTTTCATATCAGGAAACAACGCTTATGTATCCGATATTAATGAAGGATTGTGGGTTATCGATGTCACTAATCCTGTTTCTCCTATTAATATCGGTTTTTTTGACACAGGAGATTGGGCTTATGACGTAACCGTGGCTGGGAACTATGCTTATGTTGCTGATAATAACGCCGGTCTTCGAATACTTGATGTATCTGATCCTGAATCGCCTTTTGAAACTGGTTTTTTTGATACAGAAGGTGAAGTTATTAATATTACAGTTTC
>JABAOH010005401.1_pt1 | contig 10229 bp, 4 predicted proteins | sample 7062181 | NCBI WGS metagenome assembly JABAOH01 (sample SAMN14538630, study PRJNA623070) | marine sediment metagenome | biome: marine biome [ENVO:00000428]; feature: marine pelagic biome [ENVO:01000023]; material: deep marine sediment [ENVO:00002113]; isolation source: pool of 5 deep marine... | reverse complement strand
TTTGGAGGAGTGCTGAACGAACTATACCTACTAACCAAAAACGAAGCAAATTTGATCCAGGCTATTGAAGGTTACCAAAAAGCCGCCGAGAGATTCAAGAGAGTTAACTTACCTAGCCGCGCTGCAGAATCCTATTGGAAAATAGCGAAAATCCAAGACAGCCTAAGTGAGAATCATAAAGCCTCGAAAAACTTTGAAAATGCCTTCGCAGAGTACAAGGCTGCCTCTAAAAGCATAGCCCATTTCGTTGACTTCTATCTGGATTATGCTGTTTACATGAAGGCATGGAGTGAAATCGAGGCAGCCAAATCAGCCCATAAAAAAAAGGAATACACCGTAGCAATGAAAAAATACGAAAGTGCAGCAAACTTCCTGAACCAAACCAAACTATGGAACTATTTATCAATGAACTTCTTCGCGTGGGCACAAATGGAACAAGCCGAAGATTTAAGTAGAAAAGAAAACAGCGCTAAGGCGATAGAGTACTTCAAGAGAGCAAAAAAACTCTTCCACAAAGCCAATAGAACTCTTCAAGTTGGGCTAAAAAGAATCCAGAATCCAGATGAAAAAGACTTGGCCACGAGGCTAATCTATGCTTCAGAATCTAGGAACAAATATTGCATTGGAAGAATTGCTGTAGAAGAAGCAAAATCCTTGGATAGGGTGGGCAATCACATTGCAAGCTCCCAAAAATATGAATCCGCAGCAGAAATATTCCAAAAAATAGCAGAAGTCGATTCAGAACCAACACGCAAAGAACTAAAACAACTAATCTTTCTCTGTCAAGCGTGGCAAAAAATGATGGAGGCTGAAGCAAAAACATCACCAATAATGTATGAAGAGGCAGCAAGTCTCTTTAAACAAGCAAAGGAATACGCCCTTGACCAGCAGACAGGTCTGCTCGCATTGGGCCACAGCAGCTTCTGCAGCGCATTAGAAGCCGGAACGGAATTTGAAATCACTCGAGCTTCGACAATGATTTCAACAACTCGAAAATACATGGAAGCAGCCTCAAATTATTACCTTAAAGCCGGCTTCAAAAGCGCTTCAGAATATGCCAAAGCAACACAGCGTCTCTTCGACGCCTATGCATACATGGATGCCGGCAAAAAAGAAACAGACCCGGCAAAAGAGGCAAGATACTACATAATGGCAGAAAAAGTCTTAGAGATTTCGGCAAAATACTATAAAAAAGCAAAACACCTCGAAAAATTTGAGCAGGTCCAGCGGCTTATGAAAAATGTTAGGGAGGAAAAAGAGTTAGCTATATCATTAAGTGAAGTCTTGCATGCCCCGACGGTCACTTCATCAACAGCGAGTTTCGCCACGCTGACTCCAAGTGAAGAAACACCGGTAGGATTAGAAAAATTTGAACATGCAGAAATTCAAGCAAAACTAATTCGACCCGAAAAAGAAATCAGAGTGGGAAAACATTTCGATTTGAAACTGAAGATTGCAAACATGGGAAAAGAAGCCGTTCTACTGACCAGAATCGAAGAAATCCTTCCTTCAGACTTTCAGTTGATTAGCAAATCAGATTATTACAACTTCGAAGACACGCATCTCAACATAAAAGGGAAAAGGTTAGAACCTTTAAAAACCGAAGAGATTAAACTTACTCTAAAGTCGTCTACCTCAGGTATTTTTCAAATTAAACCGAGAATATTTTGTGTGGATGATACCGGAAATCAAGTATTCCGCGAATTAGAACCCTTTGCAATCGAAGTATCAGAGATTGCTCTTCCAGGTCGCATATCTACTGGATACAGAGAATTGGATAATTTATTACTAGGCGGCATACCCGAGACTTATTCCGTAATCCTAACTTCACCGTCATCCGATGAAAAAGACTTGTTGATAAAGAGGTTCCTCGAAGCTGGGGCAAAAGATGGTCAAATTACTTTTCACATTACGGTAGAGGCAAGCCGTGTAAAGACTCTCGCAGAAAAGTTTCAGTCAAACTTCTACCTTTTCATCTGCAATCCTAAAGCCGATACGATGATCAAAAGCCTTCCAAACGTTTACAAACCGAAGGGTGTAGAAAACCTCACTGAAATCGACATCAATTTAACCAAAGCTTTCCGTACATTAGAAGAATCGCTAAAAGGTCCAAAAAGAGCCTGCATCGAAATTATCTCAGATGTTCTGCTACGACATCAAGCAATTACCACTAGAAAATGGTTAACCGGACTCCTCCCAGACCTTAGATCAAAAGGTTTTACCACAATGGCAGTAATGAATCCCTTAATGCATCCCCCAGATCAAGTTCACGCAATCCTAAGTCTGTTCGAAGGAGAGATTGACATCTACGAGATTGAAACCAAGACTGGTATAGAGAAGTTTCTACGAATAAAGAAACTGCAGGATAAAAGATACATAGAGAGACCAATACCCCTGAAAAAAAAGAAGTGAAAAGAGTATGAAGAAGCAAAAAAATTGCGCGCGCGCACGAATATTGTTAGCGAAAAGTTTTAAATGCTTATATTTTAAATAACATTTGGGGGAATAAGATGCCTTTTGGTATGAGAGAGTGTCCTCATGACTCTACTCATAAATTATTTGCATGCCCGGGATGTACAGAGACCTTTAAAACTAAAAAAGAACTGATGGCACACGTAAGGAACGTCCATTAAATATAATAATCGGAAAACCGGATGCACCCACCTTTTTTTGCGCACGCGCAAGGAAAGAAAAATTAATCAAATTTATTGCTGCTAGAAACAAAATCCGAGAGGTGCAATTCGTGTGCGCATTACGATTCCAAGTGGAATGCATATACAAGATTTAGGCACGCGCGTATTCATGTACCAACTGTCATCTACATAATCTATAAATAGTTAGTCAAAATCTTTTAACTACTGAAGGGTGAGATTTTCTTGTCAAGAAGTGTTGCAACAGGGATCCAAGGATTGGATGAGCTGGTAAGTGGTGGTTTCCCCGAAGGAAGAATAATTTTGGTTGTTGGAGGACCAGGAACTGGTAAGACTATTCTTGCATCGCAATTTCTATATAAAGGGATCTATGATTTCAACGAAAACGGTGTCTTCGTCAGTTTGGACGAAAGCAAGATTCACTACTATAAAGAAATGCAGAATTTTGGGTGGAATTTCAAGAAAGCGGAAGAAGAAGGGAGGTTTGCTTTTATAGATGCGACTAGGATGTCCAGAGTAGCTATCCTAAGAGAAAAGTTATATGGAGAGACCAGTGCTTTGCGAGGTAAGCAACTGTCAATTGATAAATTAATTGAGGATTTGCAAGCGAAGATTCGACAGGTTGATGGAAAAAGAGTTGTTTTAGACACACTTGCTACACTTTTCTATCGGTTTGAGGATCCTATCGAAAGGAGAACCGCTATAGTCGATGTGATTGAATCTTTGTCAGAATTGGGGATCACCACTATCATAACTACTGAATTGACTCGTCTAAGTCTTGATCGTAACGTTTCACTTGAGGAATACCTAGTTCATGGAGTAATTATGATGCAAACTCTGTTCTCAGGAGGAGCTACGACGAGAGCATTACAGGTGGAAAAAATGAGAGGGACCAAAATCAATCCAAATATAGTGCCTTATGCAATAGATAGAAATGGTGTTGAAGTCTTTCCTAACATGACTTTGTTTGGAGAAAGGTAAGTCGGACGAAAAAGTTCGTGCGTCGCGCGCATNNCGCGCGCATATCTAATTTTTATTATAATTATAGTGAAATATTTAAATAATAAGAACGCAGTACACTCCAAAAAAGGGAGAAGACAAAAGATGATAGGAAAACGAAACAAAGGCAATGCACCAAGCGTTCTAACGAAGAAGTCGAAAAAAGTTATGCGCACGCATCTAATGAGGAGTCGATGACATTGGTAAAAAGAAAGGGTTCTATTTTTGCGTTGGTAGTACTAGTAGTTTGCATACTAATCATATCTTCTAATATTCCGCTAATCCAAGCTGACGCTGGAGGAACTGGCAAGTTTCTAACAATTGGAATCGTGGGGGAAGGTTATATAAATGCTACTAAGGTTCAATCTGGCGAATACTGGGAATTTTTTGAAAATGGTACAGAGAAAGTAGGTGCGGGTACCATTTTGTTGGAGGCTTTTGCCGATGAAGGTTGGGAATTCTCTTGCTGGAAAGGCGACGTAACCGGTGATTTGAACCGAACGGAATACAAGACACAAAAATACGGCAATGTAGTAGCAATCTTCGTCAGGGAAACCCACACAATTACTGCTACTGCTGTTGGACCAGGTACCATCAACAACAAGACCTCGCTTACAGTGGAAGTGGAACACGAAGGGGCAAGTCCCATTTTTGAGTTCGCTCCAACCGATCCAGCGCTATATCACATAACATCAATTAAAGTTGACAACAATTACACCAGTTATACAACGAGTTACGCTTTTCAAAATGTGACCAGCGATCACGATATCGTAGTGACCTTTAATGACATTGGAATAGCAACTGTGCCTGGCGATATTAACGTTAGAAGTTTTGTGGATTCGATTGCTAGCGTGATGCTCAACGAAACTGATGGTGGAACATTAATTGGAATAGCGCTACCTTTTCCAAATGGTACGGCTCTTTTCCTCTATGAAATAACAACAAATGCTACTGATGAAGATGGCACGATATTACTTGCATTCCAACTAAATGGGTTGACGCCGGAAAATGTAACTAAGGGTCCCACAGCCGATGCCATCTTTAGCGACGTCGACAATAACGGATATGTTGATGGAACTGACGTGTCTTTGGTTGCAAATGCGGTAAAATCTACAACGGGAAGCGAACTGTATTTCGCAGAATACGACGTAAACAGAGACGGAGTCGTCAATGAAGACGATGTTCACACAGTGAATGAAAACAAAGGAGCCACGTTGACAGTGCTGATCGAGGACATTGACTGGTGGATTGAAGGCGGTATACTCTACGTCAGAAACGCAAACAATGATTGGTCTGGTTTCAGAGCTCACTGATATAGTAAACTAGCAATACATTCCAAATCCTTTTTCTTTTTTCTTGTACGCGGTAGTTATGCTACTCTTGCTTGATTTTTGAACGGTTCAAAAAGAGATATATGCACACGTGCATTCTGCGCGTGTTATTAACCCAAGCTGTTCCAAGGTTGGAAAAATAGCACCAAGTCTGGGTTAATATCATAGTAAGATTTTTAACCGATAAAGAAAGCCATTCGACAGCAAAACTATTAAAATGGTGAAATAAGAGGCTTTGGGTGATTCTTCTTAATCATAAGGCAATATCCAAGCCACCAAGAGAGGGAACTAACCAGTTTAGGTATTACCATTTTGCAGCTTCATATAGTTCTGCACGTTCTTTAAATGAATTCTCCGATTGCACACGCAGTGGGAAGCTAAATTCACAGATCAATATCAGTAATGTTAATTTGGCTGCGGCGTTTATTTATATTTGCTAGAATAGAAGATTTGTTTTTTATTCGGTGATAGTTAGGGATAGACGATGGCTCGTTGGAACCTTGAAGCAGTACTCAAAAAGGCAAGAGAACAGGAAAAGAAGTTTGGATGGCTCTATGCTGCGTGGTCTTATGAGCATGCTTTACGTTCTACTTCTGGAACCGTTTCCTTTCTTGCAGAGAAGTGGCAGCGGCTAGGCTTTTGCTACGAAAGGGCAGCCAGGCAGGCGGAAAACCTGGAAGAATTCAAGGAGCTGCAAGCCTTGGCCGGAGAAGCCTACGAAGAAGCTGCAAGCCTTTTCGGAAAGGGGGGCAACCTGAAAAATCAAGGCAAACGCGCGCTATGTAATGCGTTCGTCGAATATATTCGGTCTTGGCTCGCTTCCACCTCCTCGGAGAAGATGAAGCGGTTGGAGACATGTTGGACGCTAGGAAAGAAGGCGTTGAACGCGTTTCAGAACGCTGGAGACGAACTGAACGCTGGAAAGACCTGTATTACCTTATTGAGCTGTCTTTGGGAATGGATGCGTGCTGCATCTACAGAGGAGGACAAGCGGACTATCGTCCAAGACGGATTGCAGTTGAGCGACGAGGCTGTCTCAGTTCTGTTAAAGTTTGGAAATACAGAGGAATTGCTTCAAGCCTATTCCTTGGCTAGTCTCCACAACTGGTATGCCGCTAACATTAGTGACCGGGAAGAGGCGCGAGAGGCGCTTGCGCAAAGAAGCTTAGAATACGCTGAGAAGGCGGTAGCCCTCTCCAAAGAGGTGGATGACCCTTATTCCACAGCCCAGTCACGGTGGGCGGCGTCTCTAAGCACCCTTTTCTTCACCGACAAGGTGGAATCTGCGGTAGAATACGCCCAAGACATGCTACGACAAGGATGCCGTATTCACGACAATTATATAAAAGGCGTCGCGTCTTACCTCCTCACCCTAACAACAACAGATTTGGTTCTGATAGAGGCGAACCCAGACCTCAAGAAAAGGCAATGCGAAGAGATCACCGAATACGCTGAAGACGCCGTCCGCCACCTCCAGTTAGTCGAGCAAGATGCCCTTATCGCGGATACCTACATGTCTTACATGGACAGCTACTTCACGCTAGCCCAAGACTTTGCGGCTAATCCGACAGAGAAGCTTGCTTTCTCTAAAAAAACAGTGGAAATTGGACGCAAAGGATTAGAACACGCTGTTCGCTCAGGATCACCCGAATCTATGTTCGCTGTTTATCACGCGTTAAGCAAAGCATTACATCTCTATTCGAGCCTAGAACCTAAGAAAGTTCAAAAAATAAAGCTTCTGCAAGAAGCGTTAGAATACCGAAACGAATGCATCCAAATCACTGAAACCACGTTTCCATCGCACGCCTGGATGCTTGGCGTTGGAAAGACATACGCCGCCCAAATAAAGGCGGAATTGTCTGGATTAGAAGCAGACGAAGACAAGAAAACCGCCCTTCTTACAGAAGCGATCTCCGATATTGAAAATGGAGTGGCACATTGCGAAAAATGGATCGCGCATCGCCCAGAGACAATGCTGATAGCGGTCGTAGCGGGATACGAAGATTGGTTTGGAAAACTGTTAGAAGAACTTCAGCGGTTAACCGAAGACGAAAATATCCTGCGTAGAGCAAACCTGGTTTACGGGAATGCCGCCAAGAAATTCGAGAAAGTTGAATTGCCCAGCCGAGTCGCCGAATCGTTCTGGAAAATAGCTAGAAACCAGGACCAATTGGGTGAAAACCAGGAAGCTGCAAGAAGCTTCTATAAGGCATTTAAAGAGTATCAAATGACTGCTCAGAAGATGCCTCCATTCTCAGATTTTTTCATGGATTATGCCTCATACATGAGGGCATGGAGTGAGATCGAGAAAGCCAAATTCGCCCATGATAAAAGAAGATATGTCGTTGCAATGAAACATTATAGGAGGACAGCGAAGCTTCTTGAGCAAACAAAAGTGTGGAGCCGTCTTTCCTCAAACTTTAGAGCCTGGGCACTACTAGAACGCGCGGAGGATCTAAGCAGAAAAGAAAGAAGCGAGGAGTCTGTCGAAGCCTTTAATAAAGCAACCAAACTCTTTCACGAAGCAAAGAACTCACTTCAATCTGCAATTGACCAAATTGAGAATCTCGAAGAAAAACACCTGGTTAAGAGACTGATTGAAGTTTCCGACATAAGAGGAGAATATTGTTTTGGAAGAGTCGCCATAGAAGAAGCGAAAATCTTGGACAGGAACGGCGAACATGTCGCGAGTGCCAAAAAATACGATTCGGCAGCTAAGATATTTCAAACAATCAAGGATACGGGTTCCGAGCAAACTTGGAGAGAACTTCAACCAATAACCTATCTTTGCAGAGCCTGGCAGAAAATGTTGATGGCAGAGGCGAAGTCTAATTCAAGCCTATATGGAGAGGCTGCAGAACTCTTCGAAAAAGTCAAGGAGCACACTCTTGATCAGCCATCAAGCCAACTCGCCTTGGCTCACAGCAACTTCTGCAAAGCGCTAGAGGCTGGAACGAAATTCGAAATCACTAGAGACGTAAATGTTTTTTCGACCGCTAAGAAATACCTGGAAGTCGCCGCAAGCTATTACCTCAAATCAGGTTTTCATACAGCAGCGGAATACTCTAATGGCACGCAACGCCTCTTCGACGCCTATATATTTATTGAGACTGCCAAGGAGGAGACAGACCCGGAGAAAAAAGCAAGATACTACATGATGGCCGAAAAAGTCTTACAATTCTCTGTTGAATCCTTCACAAAGGCAAAGCACCCGGAAAAAACCGAACAGGTTCAACAGATTCTAGCGAGAATTCGAGAGGAAAAAGAATTAGCAGCAATGTTGAGCGACATTTTGCATGCTCCAACAATCGTTTCATCAACTGCAAGCTTTGCCATGCTATCCCCGAAAGAAGAAAAAGCCGTGGGTTTAGAAAGTTTTGAGCGTGCAAACATTCAGACCACATTAGCTCCTCAAAGCCAGCAGATCAAAACCGGAGAAGGATTGAAATTGGATCTGCACATCGTCAATGTAGGAAAAGAAGCCGTTCTACTTGACTACGTCAATGAAGTCATTCCATTAGGCTTCGAGATAGTTACGAAACCGGACTATTGTCATGTTGAAGATTCGAATGTCAATTTGAAGAGAAGACGGCTTGATCCTTTGAAGACCGAAGAGATCACGCTAGTATTGAGATCACTCAATGAAGGATCATTCCAGGTCAAACCGAAGATTACATACTTTGATGAAGCTGGGCACCAACGGTTGTCAGAACCAGAGCCGATAACCATTGAAATTTCAGAATTCTTTCCGAATCGGATTTCCACGGGATATGAAGAACTCGACAAATTACTAATCGGTGGGATACCTGAGACCTACCCGGTTATATTGACCTCACCGTTCTGCAATGAAAGAAACCTCCTAATCAAAAGGTTCCTCAACACAGGAGTGCAGAAGGGTGAAATCGTATTCTACATTACCGTCGAACCTGGACAGTTCAAGCATCTTGCAGAAAATCATCAGTCAAATTTGTACCTGTTCATATGTAATCCTCAGGCAGACAAAACAATCAAGGATTCTCCAAACATATTTAAATTCAAAGGAGTTGAAAAATTAACTAACATCAACATTGCCTTGATAAATGCACTCCGTGAACTGAAGGACCCGCAAGGTATCGCCAAAAGAGCATGTATTGAAATAGTATCAGATGTTCTGCTACAGCATCAAGCAGTCCAAACGAGAAGATGGTTAACTGAGCTGATCACAGACTTGAGAACAAGAGGATTCACCACATTAGCAGTGATGAATCCCCTGATGCATCCCCCCCAAGATTTACAAGCAATCCTAGGCCTCTTCGAAGGAGAGATCGATCTCTATGAACAAAAAACTAAAAGTGGTTCACAAAAGTTTCTCAAGATCAAACGCATGTACAACCAAAAATATCTAGAAAACGAGTTATCTCTCAAAAAAGAAAAACTGGATATAACTATTGAAGTCTCAGAGGGTGCTGTTCTACGTCGGATTTCCACGGGGTATGAAGAACTCGACAAATTACTAATCGGTGGGATACCTGAGACCTACCCGGTTATATTGACCTCACCGTTCTGCGATGAAAGAAACCTGCTTATCAAAAGATTTCTTAGGGAAGGAGTTGAGAAAGAAGGAGCCATAGCATTTTATGTTAGCACAGAGGTAAGTGAAATGGAAGATCTTGCCGAAGAGTTTCAATCGAATTTCTACCTTTTTGTCTGCAATCCTCGAGCCGACATAATGATCAAAGATTTGCCTAATGTGATCAAACTGAGGAGGGGAGTGATGAACCTTACTGAAATTAACATTGCTTTAGCCCGTGCTTTTCGTGAATTAGAAGGGTCGTCTGGTGGCACAAGAAGAATTTGCATCACAATAGTATCAGATGTCCTACTTCAGCATCAAGCTGTCACCACTAAAGGATGGTTAACTGAGCTGATCACAGACTTGAGAACAAGAGGATTCACCACATTAGCAGTGATGAATCCCCTGATGCATCCCCCCCAAGATTTACAAGCAATCCTAGGCCTCTTCGAAGGAGAGATCGATCTCTATGAACAAAAAACTAAAAGTGGTTCACAAAAGTTTCTCAAGATCAAACGCATGTACAACCAAAAATATGTGGAGAGCGCGTTACCTCTCAAAAAAGAAAAACTGTGAAAATGATTGTCTAACAATATTTGTGCGCAGAATATTTTGGGTTAAGTTACTGTAATGGTATTGTATTGATTGCAATCAGCAAGCAATCCGCATGCGCGCTCAAAGCCCAAATGAGCCTTT
>JABAOH010135008.1_pt2 | contig 10232 bp, 9 predicted proteins | sample 7062181 | NCBI WGS metagenome assembly JABAOH01 (sample SAMN14538630, study PRJNA623070) | marine sediment metagenome | biome: marine biome [ENVO:00000428]; feature: marine pelagic biome [ENVO:01000023]; material: deep marine sediment [ENVO:00002113]; isolation source: pool of 5 deep marine... | reverse complement strand
CCTCCGTCCTCGACCGTCGAGACGACCGGGTTGGCCAGTCCTCCGGTCGCCGCGGTCGACGCCAATCGAAGGTTGGCCTTGCCGAGATGCATCACCCCGGCGACGCCGCCGCCCAGCAGCAGGGCCAGCACCGCGCCCTGGAGCGGAGTGAGCTCGTGGAGCACCGCAGCAGCAGCGATCACACCGGCGATCGGCTTGACGAGCGATTGCACCACGTCGAGCAGGTTGTCGAACCAGGGGACCTTGTCGGCCACGAGCTCGGCCGCCACGGCGGCACCGAAGACGATCAACGACGGCGTCGACGCCAGCCAATCGAAGTGCGAGGTGAGGGGGATCCAGTCGAGGCGTCCGGCGAGCCCCACGACGAAGAGCGGCAGGAAGGCGCGGAGGCCGGCGCAGGCGGCCAGCGACAGGCCCATCGCGAGCTGGGAGAGGACGATCAGAGCCTGGGATGCGCCGTCCATCGTTTCAGCGGATGTGTCCGAGCTTCGAAACCACGGTCTCGACCCGGCGCCTGTAGGTCTTCATGTCGGCCTGGTCCAGGGCATCGACGGCCTCCTGCAGCTTCTCTGCGAGGTCCGGTTGGTTGATCGCCAGGCAGCCCTCGCGAGCCTGCTCCAGCTTGCCGCGGATGACGTCGAGATCCCCGATATTGATCGCGTTGAGATTCGCGATCAATTGACTCGAATCCATGATCTGCCTCGATCCTCAGGTGGTACGAGCGCCGGCGGAAACCGGTTCCGAGACGCGCATTCGGCCCAAAACCCAACGCATTCTCTCACTTCCCTCGAACCAGGTCGAGATCCGCGGATGCGTGATTCACGGTGGAGTCCGCCTTTGACTGTTGGTATATTGAGCCCGTGGCTGGCAGAAAAACCTGAGTATGTTTGAGCGAATCCGGGATTTCTTTCGCCGCCGCCCAACGACTTCCGCATCTGTCGGCCCACAGGGCCCCTCCCCCGTTCGAGCCGGCTCCTCTCCCGAGATCGTGGAGCACCGGATACCGCGGGCGGACCTGGACGTCGATGCGGTCAAGATCGTTCAACGGCTGACGCGCTATCGCTACACCGCGTACCTCGTGGGCGGGTGTGTGCGTGATCTGTTGCTGGGTCTCAAGCCGAAGGACTTCGACATCGCGACGTCGGCAACGCCGCGACAAGTCAAACGATTGTTTCGCAACAGCCGCGTGATCGGTCGCCGCTTTCGCCTCGCGCACGTCTATTTCCGCAACGGCAAGATCATCGAGGTCGCCACGTTCCGCTCACGTGACGAGGATGCCGACGACGGCGAGGACGGGGACGTGATGATCCGCGATGACAACCGCTTCGGTACGCCGGCCGAGGACGCGCTGCGGCGTGATTTCACGATCAACCAGCTGTTCTACGATGTCGGCGGCTCGAAGGTCATCGATCACGCCGGCGGCCTGGCCGACCTCGAACACCGGTTGGTGCGGACGATTGGCGAGCCCGAGCTCCGCTTCCGTGAGGATCCGATCAGGATCTTGCGCGCGATCAAGTTCGCCGCCCGCCTCGAGCTCGACATCGAAGCCACGACTCTCGAAGCGCTCAAGAAGACGCGCCACGACATCCCCAAGGCGGCGGCTGCGAGGATCCTGGAGGAGATCAACCGTTTTTGCCGCGGTGGACGTGCTCGGCGCTCGTTCGAGTTGCTCTTCGACCACGGTGTGTTCGAGGTCATCCTCCCCGAGATCCATGCGCTGTACGCCGGGCGCGACGACTGTCGGGCGTTGCTGCTCGACCTGCTCGAGGGCCTCGACCGACGGACGGCCGAGGGTGTCGTCCCCGACAGTGGCGAGATCCTCACAGCCCTCGTGCTCCCGGGCCTGACCGATGTGCTGGGCTGGTCCGCGGACGGAAACGCCTCCCAACCGCGAGGCCTGAACACACGGAACCTGGTCGACGAAACGGTGCGCCCGCTGGCGCTGCGGCTACGCTTCCCCCGCCGGGATCAGGAAACCTGTCGGCAGATCGTGATGACGCTCTACCGCATGGTTCCGCACGATCGCGTGCGCCGAAACGCGAAACGCTCGATCCTGCGGCGCGCGTGTCTTCCTTCGGCCGTCTGGATGCTCGAACGGCTCGGCAAGCACTTCGGCGGCGCCTTCGCTTCCGCGTCCGCGCACTGGAGCAAGCACCGCGATCGGCCCCGGGAAGAGCCGGCACCGCGCGCGACCGAGGAACGGCCGCGGGAAACCGGCGGCCGGCGACGTCGTCGCGGGTCACGCGGCCGCCGTGGGGGAGCGAGCCGGCAGGACGACGGTCGCGCTTCGCGGCCCCGCCGCGGCGACCGCGGTGTACCGGCCGGGAAGGAGCGCCCCAAACCCAAGCCGGGCGAGGACGGCTGGGACGACGATTATTTCTTCACGGCGCTTCCGACCGTGCCCCAGCTCGAGAAGGACGACGGGAAGCCCAATCGTTACGGCGGCGGGACCGCCCCGGCTTCGGAATCCGGTGACGACGGCGACGCGCCCGGGACGCAAGAGGAGCAGCGCAAACCGCAACGCAGACGCCGCCGCAGACGGCGTCCGGCCGCCCAGTCCACGGAGGAAGGGGTCGATAAATGATTGTCGGGGGGGCCGCATCGAAGGCGAAATTTCGGGCGGACAAGATGGGTAAGGCCGATCTGGCTACCGGGGATTACCTGTTCTGTGGACTCAACGCGTTCGAGCCCGGCCAGCAACACGAGCCACACGCGCACTGCGATCGTGACAAGATCTACCTGGTGCTCGAGGGCCGCGGCGAGATCACCGTCGGCGAGGAGGCCTGCACCGTAGAACCCGGCGATTTCGCCTTCGCCGCCGCGGATGTGGTCCACTCGGTGCGCAACACCGGAGAGGAACGGCTCATCGTCTTCGTCGCGATGAGCCCGCCGCCCTCGCCGAAGGGCTAGCGCCCCCTGCTAGAATCGACACTCTCCGAGGAACCGTTGAACGGGTCCGTGAGGNNGGACGTTGCGGGTCAACGGCGAGGACCACGCGGTCTCCTTCGCCCCGTACAAGACGCTGCTCGAGGTGCTGCGCGAGGATCTCGGGCTGACCGGCACCAAGCACGGCTGCGAGCTCGGCGAGTGCGGCGCCTGCGCCGTGCTCGTCGACGGCGAGCCGATCCTCTCCTGCCTGAGCCTGGCGCTGGACGCGGAGGGCCGCGAGATCACCACGATCGAGGGATTGGCGGACGACAACGAGCTCCATCCTCTTCAAGAGGCCTTCGCGGACCTCGGTGGCTCGCAGTGCGGCTACTGCACTCCCGGGATTCTATTGACCGCGAAGGCGTTGTTGGACCGTATCGAGCGGCCGACCCCGGAGCAGATTCGCGAAGCGCTCTCCGGAAACCTCTGCCGCTGCACGGGGTACCTGCAGATCTTCGAGTCGGTCGAGGCGGCGATCCTCGAAATCGGCCGCACCGAGGGCGACGCGTGAGCACCGGCGAAAAGAGCGAGTTCGGGGTCATCGGCCGGGCCCGCCGTCGGGTCGACGGCCGCGCCAAGGTGACCGGACAGACGGTCTTCGCCGACGACGTCGTGCTGCCGCGCATGCTGCACTGCAAGCTGCTGCGCTCGCCCGTCCCGCACGCGACGATCCGGAAGATCGACACGTCCCGCGCGCTTGCCGCCGAGGGCGTGCATCTGGTGCTCACCGGCAAGGACATGCCGATCGAGTTCGGCATCCTGCCCGTCAGCCAGGACGAGCAGGCGCTGTGCGCCGACAAGGTGCGCTTCGTCGGCGACCCGGTCGCCGCGGTAGTCGCTCGCGACGAGCAAACCGCGGAAGAAGCCCTCGAGCTGATCGACGTCGACTACGAGCCGCTCCCGACGGTCGCCACTCCCGCCGAGGCATTGGCCACGGCGGAACCCCGGATCCACGACTACGGGGAGGAAGGCAACATCCACAAGCGGGTCAGCCTGGAGTTCGGTGACACGGATGAGGCGCTGAGGAACGCCGACCAAGTCTTCGACGACACCTTCTTCTACGAGGGCAACACCCATCTGGCAATCGAACAGCACGCGTCGGTCGGCAGCGTCGATCAAGACGGCAAGCTGACGCTCTGGTCGTCGACGCAGACGCCGCACTACGTGCACCGCGCGCTGGCCAAGGTGCTGGAGATCCCCGCCGCGCACATCCGGGTGATCGCCTGCCCCAACGGCGGCGGCTTCGGCGGCAAGAGCGACATCTTCAACCACGAGATCGTCGTCTCCAAGGCGGCGCTGGTGCTCGGCCGCCCGGTCAAGATCTGCCTGACCCGCGAGGAGGTGTTCTACTGCCACCGCGGTCGGCATCCGGTGCTGATGCGCTACCGGACCGGGGTCAAGAAGGACGGCAGCATCACCGGGATGCAGTTGCAGACACTGATCGACGGCGGCGCCTACGGATCCTACGGCGTGGCCAGCCTGTTCTACACGGGCGCGCTGCAGACGGTCACGTATCACGTGCCGCGCTACCGCTTCCAGGGCTGCCGCGTGTTCACCAACAAGGCCGCCTGCGGCCCCAAACGCGGGCACGGCACGGTGCAGCCGCGCTACGGCCAGGAGATCCAGCTCGACAAGATCGCCGAGCGGCTGCGCCTCGACCCCGCCGAGCTTCGCTTGAGAATCCTCGAACAACCGAACGTCAAGACGGCGAACTGGATGCAGCTCGGCACGATCGGTCTCGGCGCCTGCATCGATACCGTCGTCGAGAGGTCGGGCTGGAAGGAACGTTACGGGAAGCTCCCCGAGGGGCGCGGCGTCGGCCTGGCCTGCTCGTCGTACCTGTGCGGCGCCGGCCTGCCGATCTACTGGAACAAGATGCCGCACTCCGGCGTGCAGCTGAAGCTCGACCGCTCGGGCGGCGTGACCGTCTTCTGCGGCTGCACCGAGATCGGGCAGGGATCGGACGACGTGCTGGTCGGGATCGTCGCCGAGGTGCTGGGGATCGAGCCGTTCGACATCCGTTGCGTCACGGCGGACACCGATCTCACCCCGGTCGATCTGGGCTCCTACTCGTCGCGCGTGACCCTGATGATGGGCAACGCGGCGATCCAGGCCGCCGAGCGTGCGCGCGACCTGGTGGCCTCCGCCGTGTCGCAGCGGCTCGAGGTGCCGGCCGGCCGGCTGGTCTTTGCGGACCGCCGTGTGTTCGACGGCGAGGACCCGGACAAAGGCATGGATTGGCACGAGGCCGTGGTCTGTGCGGAAGAGACCCACGGCACGATCGGCAGCGTCGGCTCTTACGCCCCACCGCGCTCCCCCGCCCGCTACAAGGGCGGCGGCGTCGGGCCCTCGGCGGCCTACTCCTACACCGCGGCCGTCGTCGAGGCCGAAGTCGATCGCGTCACCGGATGGCTGCGCGTGCCGAAGGTCTGGATCGCGCACGACATCGGCCGCGCGCTGAACCCCGTGCTCGCGCGCGGCCAGGTCGAGGGCAGCGTCTACATGGGACTGGGCGAGGCGCTGATGGAGGAGCAGGTCTACCGGCGCCTGCCGGCCAAGCTGTCGAACGCCCTGGTGCACAAGATCCCGTCGATGCTCGAGTACAAGAGCCTGACCACGCATGAGATGCCGGAAGTCGTCTGCGAGCTGATCGAGGATCCGGATCCCAACGGACCGTTCGGTGCCAAGGAAGCGGGACAGGGCCCGCTCACGCCGATCATCCCGGCGGTCGCCAACGCCGTCTACGACGCGGTCGGCGTGCGCATCGACGAGGTGCCGATCACGCCGGACAAGATCCTCAAGGCGCTCGACGACAAGGCCAAGGGCGGCGAGGGACGTATCGGACCGGCGGGGTTCCCCGCGATCGAGTGGCCCGAAGCCTTGCAGGTTCCCCCGCCATGGGAGGGAGGCGACGGCAAGGCGGTCAACAAACCCGAGCGCGCCAGCGCGGCCAAGCTCGACAGGACGACGCGGTCATGATGCGGCTGCCGTGGTTCCGTTACCTCACGCCCTCCTCGGTCGAGGAGACGGTGGCGATCCTCGCAGGCGAGGGCCCGGAGGCCGCGATCGTTGCCGGTGGCACCGACCTCCTGCCGAACATGAAGCGCAGGCATCAGCTGCCGCACACGCTCGTGGCCCTGCGCGACGTCGGCGAGCTTCGAAGAACGTCGAACGGCAACGGTTTGACGCTGGGCGCGGGAATGACACTCACGGATCTCGCGCGCAACTCCGCGATCCGTGAACGCTACGCGGGTCTGTGGCAGGCGGCGGTCCAGGTCGCCACGCCGCACCTGCGCAACATGGGGACGCTCGGCGGCAACCTCTGCCTCGACACGCGCTGCACCTACTACGACCAGAACTACGAGTGGCGCAAGGCGATCGGCTTCTGCATGAAGAAGGACGGCGAGACCTGCTGGGTCGCCCCGGCGAGCAAGCGCTGCCTGGCCGTGTCGTCCACCGACACCGCCCCTGCGCTGATCGCGCTCGACGCGTGGGTCACGCTGGTCTCGAAGGAGGGCGAGCGCGACGTCGCGGTGCGCGACCTCTATCATAATGACGGGATCGACTACCTGAAGCGTCGCAGCGACGAGCTGCTGACGAACGTGCGTCTCGGCCCGGCAGAGCACCGGCGCAGCACCTACTGGAAGCTGCGGCGTCGCGGCTCGTTCGACTTCCCGGTCCTGTCCGTCGCCGCGGCGGGGAAGTTCGCCGGCGACGGCACGGTCGAAGAGGCCCGCATCGTGCTCGGCGCGGTCGCCTCGAGCCCGCAGGTCGCCGATGACGCCGCACAAACGCTTGTCGGCAAGAAATTGACCGACGCGGCCATCGTGGAAGCTGCGGCGCTTGCCTCCAAGCTGGCCAAGCCGATGGACAACACCGACTTCACGCTGCACTGGCGCAAGCGGGTGGCCAGCGAGTTCGTCGGCTACGCGCTGCGCGAGCTGCGCGGCGACGACATGCGCGAGACCCGCATCCGGATCGCGCAGCACGATCTCGAGGGCGCGGCGTCGATCTGACGCGGCCAGCGTTCGCCTCGGGGTCGGGTCTTTCCCGACCTCGATAGGGGGTATTCCTCATTTCGGAGTCGAGTTCCGGCGGTGTAATTAAGTACGAGGGGGGAACAGGTGTGACCCATCGGGGAACCGCGATGATGCGAAACGTGCTGGTCTTGGTCGGTCTGGGGGTGGCGATGCTGTCGCAAGCCGGCGCCGAGACCTTCGGAACAAAGAAACGCCCGCCGAAGCCGGACGAGTACGGGAACGTCGTGATCGCCAACTATGCGGCTCGCGTCGACAGCGACCCGGTCGTCTTCCCGCACTGGCTGCACCGCGCCAAGTACACATGCCGGCTGTGTCATGTCGACCTCGGCTTCGCGATGACGGCTGGCGAGACCGGAATCACCGATAAGGACAATCAGAACGGTCTTTACTGCGGCGCGTGCCACAACGGAACGGAGGCTTTTGCTCAGGAGGAAACGGCCAAGAAGGGGGAGACCATCCAGCACTGCGATCGCTGCCACTCCGGCGGTAAGAAGGTCGAGTTCGCTTACGATTTCTATGATTTCGTGAAGGATTTTCCCCGGTCGCGGTTCGGGAACCGTGTCGACTGGCTGAAGGCGGAGGAACAGGGCCTGATCGAGCTGAGCGACTATCTGGAAGGAATCTCCATCGACCGAGGGAGCCTGCAGGGCCCGGAGGATAGCAGGATCGTGGCCGAGGCTCCGGGGATGCCGGCCATCATCTTTTCTCACGAGAAGCACGTCGTCTGGAGCGGTTGCGAGCTCTGTCACCCGCAGATCTTCCCGATCCGTAAGAGCGACCAGGTGTACGACATGCAGGAGATCTTCGACGGAAACTTCTGCGGCGCCTGTCATGGCTCGGTCGCCTTCCCCAACACCGATTGCCGGCTCTGTCACACCGAAGACGTGCAGTAGGGTGGGGATCGAGGTGTCGGGCCCCAGGCATCGGAGGCGTATACTCGTCCTCTTTTTCTCCGGGTGGATCGCGTCGACCGTCGTCGTCGGGTCGAAGCGGAACTTCTTTGATCTCCCCCCGCTGCCGCACCCCCACGAGTACGGGGACGTCGTGATCGACCGGGCGTCACTCGAGGCCGGCGTGGATCCCGTGGTCTTCTCGCACTGGTCTCACCGTGGCCTCTACACGTGTCGCGTATGCCACTTCGAGCTCCTGTTCACGATGGAGGCGAACGGGTCAGAGATCACCGAGAAGGCCAACAGGAATGGCGATTTCTGCGGTGCCTGCCACGACGGCGAGGTCGCTTTCGGGCACACGGAGGAAAACTGCTCGAAGTGCCATACGGGCGGTTCCGTCGACAAAGGAGCCGCGTTCAAGAATTACCGCAAGTCCCTCANNGATTGATCGAGCCGAAGAAGAGCATCCTCGAACCGGACTTCAAGCCGATTCCTTATGAGACCGACTTCGAGGTGCGTGCGGCCTGGACCATGATTCCGCCCGCGGACTTCTCTCACAGCGAACACATCCGGTGGCTCGAATGCTCGAACTGTCATCCGGATATCTTCGCGGTCGAGAAGGAGGGGACGCGGCATTTCCTGATGGAGCACATCCTGGACGGCAAGTTCTGCGGCGTTTGCCATCTGAAGGTGGCCTTCCCCGTCGACAACTGCAAGGGGTGCCACCCGAAGATGAAGTACTGAAATGCGAGGAGCGACCCGCATCGCGTGGTTCGTGATCGTGTCCCTCGTGCACCCCGTGTCTTCTCCGCCTTCGATCGACTGGGAGCCACTCGTCCGCCTGCTTCTTCAGATCAAGGCTCAGGTGGAGGCTGCGGAGATTGCGGACGAGCGAGCCCCCGAGAGTCGGCTCGGCGCACCCTGGGAGGATCTCAAGGCGGAGTTCGATCGGATCTGCGGTCAGGTGCAAATCGCCCCCTCGCTGAGCGAAGGCGAACTCCGCGCGCTGATCGGGGACTGCAAGACACTCAGGGAGGCGCTGCTGCTGGCGGAGAACCCGCAGGCCAAGGTCTTCCTCAAACGGCTGCAGATGTGCGAGGACTTCTTCGAGTATTCTCTCGAGGTCCAAGCGGAGACCGGTTCATGACACGACTCGTCGGACTAACGATGTGTCTGCTGGCGCTGCTCGCGCCGCCTTTTGCCGCAGCGGACTGGCCGCAATGGCGCGGCATCGAGCGTGATGCACGTTCGTCCGAAACCGGTCTCCTCGATCGTTGGCCGGAGGGCGGGCCTCCCCTGCTCTGGCGCGCGACCGGCTTCGGCGTCGGCTACTCCAGCGTGGCCGTCGTCGAAGGACGCGTCTTCACGATGGGCGATCTCGGCGAGGATCAGTTTCTCTTCGCGGCATCGGCCGAGGACGGGAGCATCCTCTGGAAACAGCGTGTGGGTCCGGCGTGGAACGAAGAGATGTTCGGCGGCTCGCGCGGCACGCCGACCGTCGACGGGGATCGCGTCTATGCACTCGGGACGGACGGCGATCTGTTGTGCGCCGAGGTCGCGACCGGCAAGCCCGTGTGGCGGCGAAGCCTGGTCAAGGACTTCCTGGGCGCCGTGATGTTCGCCGGCGGCCGCTACGACTGGCGCTTCAGCGAGTCGCCGCTGGTCGACGGCGACCGCGTGATCGTGACGCCCGGCGCGCGCGACGCGGCGCTGGTCGCCCTGAACAAGAAGACCGGCGAGTTGATCTGGAAGGCGCAGGTCCCGGACCTCGGGAAGCAGGGCCTCGACGGCGCCGGCTACGCGTCGGCCGTCGTCAGCGAGGCGGCCGGTGTGCGGCAGTACGTCCAGCTTCTCGGGCGCGGCCTTATCGGGATCGAGGCCGAGACCGGACGCTTTCTCTGGGGTTACAACCGGATCGCCAATTCGGTGGCCAACATCCCGACGCCGATCGTCAGCGGAGATCACGTTTTCGCCTCCTCCGGGTACGGGGCGGGAGCCGTGCTTCTGAAGATCGAAAAGATGGACGACAGCGTCTCGGCTCGCGAGGTCTACTTCCTCCAAGGCGGCACGCTGCAGAACCACCATGGCGGGTTGGTGTTGCATGAGGGGCACGTCTACGGCGGGCATGGCCTCAACAACGGCTTTCCGCTGTGTGTCGAGATGGCCACGGGTAAGCTCAAGTGGGGACCGTTGCGCACCGCCGGTCGCGCCTCGGCGGCGTTCATGTACGCCGACGACCGGCTCTACCTGCGCTACCAGAACGGCTTGATGTTGCTGGTCGAAGCCACGCCCGAGGGCTACCGCGAGCACGGCGCGTTCATGATCCCGGAGGTCGAGAAGGAGAGCTGGTCGCATCCCGTCGTGGCCAACGGAA
>JABAOH010037372.1_pt1 | contig 10234 bp, 10 predicted proteins | sample 7062181 | NCBI WGS metagenome assembly JABAOH01 (sample SAMN14538630, study PRJNA623070) | marine sediment metagenome | biome: marine biome [ENVO:00000428]; feature: marine pelagic biome [ENVO:01000023]; material: deep marine sediment [ENVO:00002113]; isolation source: pool of 5 deep marine... | reverse complement strand
GGCCGCGGCTGCCCTGGACGAGCACCCTGGGCCTGATCCGATTGTTTTCCGCCACCAGGCAGCCCCTGCCGTGGGTCGGCCGATCGACACCCTCGCACCGCTTTCATAGAACGAAGTGTTATCTGATACGTCTTCTGGCCTGATGCGTGGGGGCCGAGTTCTCGCATAGGAGAAACCTCCCATGATCGTGGGCAAACTGTGGAACGCGCTGCGAGCGCAAATGAACAAGATTGCCCATTACTTCTTGACGATGGATCCCATCGCGCAGATGCAACTGGAATACGACTCGGCGGTCGCAGGACTCAAGGAAGTCCGCCAAGGTCTGGAACAATACCGGGCCCTGGTCGAACGCGTCGCGCAGCAGGTGCAGAACGAACGCGATCGCCTCGCCAAGCTGGAGGTCAAGGTGAAGGCCACCTGCCGGCCGGCGACCCCGCAACGGCAGCCGGCCGCCCAGCTGGCTCTCTGGCTGCCTGCCCCCCTGGTCCCGATAAACTGCCGCAGGGGGGTGCCTGCCGCGGCGGGGACGCCTGGCTGGCGGTTTGGCTTCTGCGGCCTGTACCGGTCGTGCTGGCCGCCGAAGAGATACCGAAGGGCCCGATTAACGGCACGGGAAACGCCGGGGAGCAGCTACGGGAGGGACGGTGCCGATAGCACGGATATCGGCAATTAGCGAGTCCCAGGGAATGGGACGTTGCCTCTCCCCTCTCGACACGGAAGTTGGTCCTGATGGCCCCTTGGAAGTGGTCTTTTCACTCCGCTCGACCCCCCGGCGGCGGCCTCTCCTTCTGCCGGCTGGCCCTAGTGTGCAGCCTGGCGGCCCTCTCGGGATGTGCTCAACTGGGTGGCACCAGCCTGGCGGAATGGTTCCGGAACGGCCTAAAGGTCGGCCCCAACTACCAGCGGCCAGCGGCCCACGTGGCCGACCAGTGGATCGACGCTCAGGATCCCCACGTGGTCAGCCGGTCGGTCGATCACAGCCACTGGTGGACGGCACTGAACGATCCCACGCTGGACATGCTGGTCCAGCTGGCTTATCAGCAGAACCTGCCGCTGCGGGTAGCGGCCTTGCGGGTCATGGAATCACGGGCTCAATTGGGCGTGGCCCGCGGCAGTCTTTTTCCCCAGCAGCAACAGGCGATTGGCGAATACCAGCGTTCGCAGATCAGTCGCACCACCTCCACCAGCCGTCGTTTTACAGACCTTCCTCCCGACTTGGGCAACATTGGCATTCCCCGGACGACCAATTTGTGGAACGTGGGATTTGACGCGGCCTGGGAGCTGGACATCTGGGGGCGTTTTCGCCGGAACATCGAGGCGGCCGATGCCAGTCTGAATGCGACGGTTGAGGACTATGACAGTGTGCTGGTCACGTTGATTGGCGACGTGGCGGCGACGTATGTGGAGTATCGCACGTTCGAGACGCGTCTGAAGTTTGCTCAGCAAAACATCGAAATCCAGCAGGGATCGTTGGAACTGGCCGAGGTCCGATTTGAGAACGGGGCGACCACAGAGCTGGACGTCCAGCAGGCGCGTTCCACGCTGGCGAACACGGAGGCGGCCTTACCGGCCCTGGACGCTCGGCGGCGTCAGGCTGCCAACCGCCTCTGCATCCTGCTGGGGATGCCGCCCCGCGATCTGGCGAATCTGTTAGGCGACCAGGCCCCGATTCCCGAGGCTCCGGCGGAAGTTGTCGTGGGGATTCCGGCCGAACTCTTGCGGCGTCGGCCGGATGTGCGGCGGGCCGAGCGTGAGGTGGCGGCGCAAAGCGCCCGCATCGGTGTGGCGGTGGCCGATTTGTATCCCGCCTTCAACATCGTGGGCAGTCTTACCGTCCAGTCGGCCGACTTGCGTGACTTGTTCCAGGGCAGCAGCGTGGCCGGTTTTCTTACCGGCCCCGGAATTCGTTGGAACATCCTCAACTACGGCCGGATCCGTAACAACATTCGCGTGCAGGACGCCCTCTTCCAACAGGCCGTGGTCAACTACGAGAATGCCGTCTTGCTGGCCAACCAGGAGGTGGAGGACGCGTTGATCGAGTTCCTGCGGGCCCGCCAGCGGTTTGCGGCGTTGCAGCGAGCGGTGCGGGCGACAGAGCGGTCGGTCGAGCTGGCTTTGACCCAATATCGTGACGGGGCCGTCGACTTCAACCGCGTTTTTTCCCTGCAGGAGTCGTTGGTCATTCAGCAGGACAACCTGGCCAATACCCAGGGCGATATCGCAATCAGCCTGATCCGTGTCTACAAGGCCTTGGGCGGTGGCTGGCAAATCCGGCTGGGTCCGAGCCGCCCGGTTTCCCTCCCCCCACCCGAGCCCGTGGAAGAACTGGCGCCCCCGGCCAATGGGCGGCCCGCCGCACCGAACCGGTCGTGAAAAGGACCGTCACCCGCAGTCAGGGGACGGTCGCCAGAGAGGGCCTGTCTGCGGTTCGCCGGGCGTCTCCGCTAAGCCGAACCGCCGGTCGTTCCACCTTCAGGCGGCCGCTGGCCTGGTCGGCGGGCGATGACGTCACCCGCCCCCGAAAGGCGGGGGGGAGTGCCTGGAGGGGCTTGGCGACCTTTTGTGCTGATCGGTTTTTTTGACAGTAGCTTGCCAAGCCCGCCAGGGAGAGGTTCCTGGGGGGTGTGGGAAATTGCGACTCGGCCGGGCCGTGAATCGCGGTTGCCTGGCGGTCGCCTTCGCATCAAGTCTGGACCAGCCGGCGAACTGCCAGGGGATCGGTCGGGTCGCAGGCCAGCATCACCTCCACCACTTCCTGGACCATCTGGCGTTTCTTGGCTTGCTGCAGGCAGTGCACCAATCCTTTCCCCGATTCGAAAAAATCGCGATTCGCTTGTCGCCGGTAGGGCAGGGGCGACGGCTTGCCTGCTTTTTTCCACGCTTTGGCCCCGGCATGAAAGGCAAAGCCAAAATGTCCGCGGGCCAGCGACAGGTCGCCGGCCGCCAGGGCCAATTCCCCCAGCATCCGATGTGCCTGGATGAAATCGCTGCAGCCGGAAAGCAGCCACCGCAGTTCGTCCATGGCGACCTCGTTCTCGTCGGCGGCCAGGATCGTTTCCACTTCTTGGATGTCATCCGTCCGCTCCAACGCGCACCGCGGGTGCAGCAGTTCCCACTCGTTTTCGGCCGGGACCTGGCGGACGCGGACCTCTGTCGCGGACCGGCGGGCAGCCGGTTTCGGTTTACGCCCTTTTTTGGCCACAGGTCGGCATTTCCTGGCGGGATTCAAGAGCAGGCAACCGCGCACACCCATCGCCTGGCGGCGAAAGCCCGGAGAAGGAGGTGGCGATAGCATGACCATTGAAGAGGTAACCGGCCAGCCTGTAAAGGGCACGGCCTCCATGCTGCTGCTTGTCGACGCGCAAGCGGCGCGCTAGAATCCCGGTCATGAACCTTTCCCCCGCTTGACCACCTCAACGCGCCAGATTCCGCATGTCTGTTTCTTCTTTGACGGACACACGCTGGCGAAGCAATTTTCGCAGGCGGCTGCGGGCCTGGTACAAGCGGCAGGCTCGTGATTTGCCTTGGCGCCGCTCGCGCGAGCCCTACCAAGTCTGGATCAGCGAGATCATGTTGCAACAGACCCAGGTCAGCACGGTCCGGCCCTACTTCCAACGGTTTATCCGCTCGTTTCCCAACATCGCCAGCCTGGCGGCGGCCGATGAACAGGACGTGCTGCGGCACTGGGAGGGGTTGGGCTATTACCGTCGGGCACGGCAGCTGCACCGAGCTGCCCAGCAGGTTGTTGCGGAATTTGGGGGCCAGCTTCCTCGCGAACCTGACCGGTTGCGGACGTTGCCTGGTATCGGCCCCTATACGGCGGGTGCGATCCTGTCGATCGCGTTTGACGCCCGCGAACCGATCCTGGAGGCGAACACCACCCGCCTGCTGGCTCGGCTGCTGGCCTACCGGGGCGATGTCGGGTCAGCGGCAGGGCAGCGCACGCTGTGGGCTTTGGCTGCGGCATTGCTACCGCGGAAGGACGTGGGGCGGTTCAATCAGGCCTTGATGGAACTGGGATCCCTGGTGTGCAAACCGCGGGCGCCGGCTTGCAATGCTTGTCCCGTACGCACCTGGTGTGGCTCGGCCGCCCACGGCCTGCAAGACCAGATCCCTAAAGCTGCCAGGAAAACGGCTTACGAAGAGATTCGTGAGGCGGCGGTCATCATCCGCCGCAGGGGGCGCGTCCTGTTGCGCCGCTGTGGGCCGGACGAGCGTTGGTCGGGGCTGTGGGATTTTCCCCGTGTACCGTTGAGTGCGGGGGATCCAGCGGCGCTGGCGGGCGAGCTGACCCGCAAGGTGCACCGGCTGACCGGTGTGATAGCGGCCGAACATCGGCATCTGAAAACCATCAAGCACGGGGTCACTCGATTTCGCATTACGCTGGAGTGCTTCGAAGCGGCATACGTGGAGAACGCCGCCAGCCAGCCACACATCTCCCCGCAGAAGTGGCTGTGGCCGAAGCAGTTGCCAAGCTACCCGCTGAACAGCACCGGGCGCAAACTGGCCGGCCTGGTGGCCGGCCACCCCCCGCCGGCCGGTCAAGCGGCAAGGGGGCAACGAACCAACCCCCGCCGCCGGGCGTATGCACCATAGTGGGCTCCTTCCGTGCCAGGTGGTTTTGCTCTTGCTCAGCGCCTGTAAGGTGTTACATTCATTCCATGCTGTTGCTGACAAATATTCGCAAATCGTTTCGCGAACCTGACGGTTCCACGCTGCCGATTCTGGACATTCCGCAGTTTGAAGTTCCCACTGGTCAGCAGATGGTCCTGCTGGGCAGCAGCGGCAGTGGGAAGACGACTTTGTTGCACATTATTGCCGGGATCAGCAATCCGGATGCGGGATCGGTGGAGATCGACGGGCTGGATATCACTCGGCTGCCGGAGGCGGGTCGGGACCGGTTTCGTGCCGAGCGGATTGGTTACGTTTTCCAAACATTCAACCTGTTGCCAGCCTTCAGCGCACTGGAAAACGTCCTGCTGGGGATGACCTTTTCTCGCGGCGCGTCGGATCGTGCTCGAGCGAGAAAGTTGCTGGAGCGCGTGGACGTCGACCATCGGGCCAGCCACAAGCCAAATCAGCTTTCGGTGGGCGAGCAGCAACGGGTGGCCGTGGCGCGGGCCCTGGCCAACCGCCCCTCGCTGATGCTGGCCGACGAACCGACGGCCAACATCGGAGCCGCTCATCAACAGCAAATCGTCGACCTGTTGCGCGACACCTGCCGCGAGGAAAACGTGGCTCTGATTATCGTCACCCACGACCCGGCAGTCTCCAGCCAGTTCGACCGCGTAGAAAACCTGGAAGAAATGAACCGGGCGGGGAAGAGCGTTGCGGGGTCGGCTGCCGAGTGAGGGATCCGGAAGGAGGGTGGCGGGGTAAGGCCCGCACCACAAAGCGGGCGGTAAGAAAAGACCGTTTTGAGACGGCAGCCAAACGATGGATAAAATTTCGGGACGGTACGTTCGCGTTCCGCGGCAGATGACAGCCGCCTGAGCATCGCATGACCTGGAATCCTTAACCCACAAGTTACCAGCCACATGAGTCTTTGGAAAATCGCCTGGCGTAGCCTTCGACAGCGCGCTTTATCTTCGTGGCTGACGGGATTATCGATGGCCCTGGGCGTTGCCCTGGTCGTGGTCGTGCTGGTGATCCATAGCGTGATATCCCGATCCTTCGGGGAAGCGGCTCAGGGTTATCATCTGATCGTCGGCGCGCGGGGTGGCAAACTGCAACTGGTCATGAACACGGTGTTTCATCTGAGCCAGCCGATTGAAAACCTGCCGTGGGATTTCTACAAGCAGTTTACCGAGTATCGAGACGCGCGGGGCAATACGGTCCGCGGTAAGTACGCCGCAGCAGTGAAAGTCGCAGTTCCCTACTGCCTGGGCGACAGCTACTACGAATTTCGCGTGGTCGGGACGACGCCCGACTTGTTTGACAAGATTAGCTACGGCGCGGAGGACGACGGCACGCCCAAAATGTACCAATTTGCCGTAGGGAGGAATTTTCAGCAGCATGAATTCAACGGGGCCGTGATCGGCGCTTTCGCAGCGCGCCGCACGGGGCTCAAGCTGGGCGATCGCTTTCCGATCACCCACGGCCTGGCCGACGACGAGGATGCTCACGTTCACGAGGAAGACTTGTTCGAAGTGATGGGTATCCTGGAGCCCACCGGGACGCCCAACGATCGCGCCGTCTTCGTCAACATGGAGGGCTTTTATTTGATCGGGGGCCACGCCCTGGTTATGGACCCCCCGGCTGGCGCCGGTCAGGCTGAGGACCCGCAGGACGGGCCCCTGCCGGCGGGTGAAAAGGATCTGTCGCAGCTGGCTGTCCAAAAGACCGAACAGGCAGCGCCGCCGCAGCAAGCCCCAGCGGGAATCACGCCTTTGCCCGAGGCACAGCGCGAGGTGACCGCGATCCTCCTGCTACTGGCCGATGACGCCTATGGGCTGCGATTATCCAAGCAAATCAACAAGGGTCGCATGGCCCAAGCGGTCTTTCCCGCCCGCGAAGTGGCTCAGCTGTTCGAAGGCCTGGTCGGCTACGTCCGATCCATCCTGCTGGTGCTGGCCATCCTGGTGATTGTGGTTGCCGGGGTCAGCGTAATGGTCAGCATTTACAATTCCATGAACGACCGCAGCCGTGAGATTGGCGTGATGCGCGCTCTGGGCGCGGGAAGATCGACAGTGATGATCGTCGTATTGTTGGAATCGATTCTGCTTTCCCTCTTGGGCGGCGCGGCGGGTGTCCTGCNNACCTGACCGGTGTCACAATTCATGCCTTTCAGTTCGATCTGGCCGAGCTGATTTTAATTCCCGCATTAATCCTATTGGCCACGCTGGCGGGCTACCTGCCGGCCCTGACCGCTTACCGCACCGACGTGGCCAGGGCGCTAAGTGTCGCTCCCTGACGGCGGCCCACATCGCCAGGGGGGGGCCATTCGTGGTATCATGAACTGGCGGAAGAGGAACCGCGCTCGAGTCCCGGCCCTAGCCGAAGCGGGCACAAACAGCGCGGCCGTTCGAGGACAGGTTCAGCGAAACAAAAAGATCTCACATCTGGCTCGCCGGAACCCGTACGGCAGTTTTTTGGAGACCGCCGCAGTCGGTTTGGACCAGCCGAGAGGAAAAGCTTTATGAAGTCTGTCCGATGCATTTCGACATTCGTGTGGCTAACCGCTCTCCTGCTCTCCCTCTCCACGCTGACCCGCGCCGTGCACGGCTGTCCCTTCTGCCGACCCGTAAAGACGACCTTTACCCAGGATATTGCGGCGTCGGATATTGCTGCCCTGGCCGAGCTGGTCGAGCGGCCTGAATTTTCGGACGTGGCAAAGGACGAATTGCCCAGTGCCGAACTGATCGAGTCGTACAAGGCCACGTTTCGGATCAAGAAAGTCTACAAGGGCTCCCAACATCTGGACACGGACCAAATGGTCGTCGCCCTTTATACTGGCAGCGAGCCGCTGGGCACCCTCTTCCTCCTGCGGGGTGTCGAGCCCGACGCGCCCCAATGGGCTCCTCCTTTGGCCTTGTCCGAACGGGCTCAAAAATACGTGGAGGACATTTTGAGCTTGCCGGACGACCCAGCCGATCGCCTGCGGTTTTTCGAAGATTACCTGGACGATTCGGAAGAAATCCTGCAGGCCGACGCCTACGACGAGTTCGCTCGTGCCGATTACGATGCGGTCAAGGCCATCAAGGACGATATCGATCACGATCGGCTGATTGGCTGGATCAAGAACCCCAAGGCCCCCAGCCACATGCGTTCGCTGTACTTCACGATGCTCAGTGTCTGCGGCCAGCCGGAAGACATCCAGATGCTGGAGGAAATCTTGACTTCGGGCGATCGGGACCAGCTGGCGGCGCTTTCCTCGATGGCCTCCTGCTACCTGACATTGACCGGCGCCGCCGGGTTGCCACTGATCGAAGATCACTTCTTGCGCGGCGGGGTGATGTGGGATCCGGAATACGTGCATACCTACGGGGCCATCATGGCGTTGCGTTTTTTGGGCGAGCAGGGTGGCGTGATTGATCGCGGCCGCATTCTGCAGTCGCTGCGGATCATGCTGGACCGGCCACAGCTGGCCGACCTGGTGATTCGCGATCTGGCACGGTGGGAAGACTGGGAATCGATGCCGCGGCTTGTCGAATTGTTCCAGGAGGCGGACGAGGAGAGCAGCTGGGTGCGGGTCCCGGTCATCAATTACTTGCGAGCTTGCCCGCTGCCGGAGGCCAAGGATCACATCGAGGAATTATCGAAAATCGATCCTGGGGCGGTACAGCGAGCCTCCTCGCTGTTCCCGTTCCCTGCCGGGGGAGGCGCCGCTTCGCAAGCAGACCCGGCAGCGGCGGAAAGGGGCGAAGGTTCCCCGACCGGGGACGCAGAGACCGTCGAGCCGGCCGAGGCCGGCAAAGCGACCTGGGAAGAAGCGAGCGAAAAGGTCCCGCGGCAGCCGGACCAGGCCGCGGACCAGCCCCCGCCCCCGGTGGCCCAGCCACCGCAAGAGAAAGTAGCAGGCAATACCGATCAGCAGATCTGGGTGTTGATAGTCTGGATCGTCGTGATACCCCTGTTGGCGGCCGCCGTGTTGTTCGGCCTGATGTGGCTGATCCTGCGTCGGCCCCGCGAACCGCTGCCGACAGAACACCACTAAACGCGGACCCGGCCGCGTCAACCCGTCCGCCACCGGTGACGGACGCCGCCAAACCCCCTTATTTAGAACCACGCTATGAAAACGGATATGGATTTGGGCCCCCAGGGGACAGTCGAACCGACGTACGACGAGTATCGCGCCACCTGCGTGGCGGCCGTGACGAGTTTGTTTTTCGGCCTGTTGTCGGTATTAAGTTTTTTGAGCCCGTTTTTGTTTTTGCTGCCGATGCTGGGCATTATGACGGGCCTCTTCGCGCTGGCTCAGATCCGGCAGCGGCCCCACGAACTGGCGGGCCGACAGATCGCTCTGGCCGGGTTGAGCTTGTCGTCGGTTCTGCTGGCCGCCAGCACGGCACTGGGTGTTTACGTTTACGTGACCGAAGTACCGGAAGGCTTCCAGCGCGTCTCCTACGCGCAACTTCAGCCCGATGAGGGCCAGCCAGGCCAAGTGGTACCGCCGCTGGCCAAGGAGCTGGATGGAGAAAAAGTCTTCATCAAAGGCTACGTTTTCCCAGGCACGCAGCGGCGCGGCATCAAGACATTTCTGCTGGTCCGCGACAAAGGAGATTGTTGTTTTGGCGGCAACCCCAAGGTGACCGATCGCGTGCAGGTCACGCTGACGGATCCCCAGCGTCTGACCTTCAGCAGCGGACTGCATAAGGTGGCCGGAACATTCCGCCTCGATCAACAAACACCCGCTCAGGCCGTCGATGCCGGCGGGAAGGTCTTCTATTACCTGGACAACTGCGTATTGCGATGAAAAGCTGCCGTTCTGCCAGTCACGCGGCAATCCTGATCGGCCTGTTCCTCGCCAGCGGACTGTTGACAGGCTGCCAGGAATCGGCCGCTCCGGGCGCTTCGGCCCAGCAGCCGGCCGATCGATCCCGGCCGCCCCGGCAAAACGGTGCGCCGGACAGCACGCCGCCTTCCGTTGTAAAAAAAACTTCGCGGGCGCCAGGCACACCCACCCGCTTGCTGGATCTTTCCTTTGATGACATCAAATTCGAGATGGAGAAGACCGAGCCGTTCCAGCGATCGATGTTGACCGAAAAGATCGAAGGCTACGCGGGTCGCAAGATCCGGATTCGAGGCTACATGCTGCCCAGCTTTGTCAAGGACGGGATCACCAGGTTCGTGCTGGTCCGCGATAACATGGAATGCTGTTTTGGTCCCGGCGCCGCACTGTACGACTGTGTGATGGTCGAGATGGTAGCGGGCAAGTCGACCAGCTACAGCGTGCGTCCCATCGCGGTCACCGGGATCTTCTCGATCCGCGAGTGGCGGGATTTTGACGGTGCGATTCGAGCCATCTATCACCTGGAAGGCCAGGAGGTGGAAATGTAGAGCGGCAGAGCGGGGACAGGAACAGCCGCGAGAAAACCCGCCCCGTTCAGCAAACTTTGACAACCGCTCTTCGCACACAAAAACGCATCCTGCTTTGATTTAGACAAGTATCCCCCAGGGGAACCCCGCAGCCGATGGCAGCATACACAAAGCTGCCACAACAGGTTTTGAACCAGAGGAAAGCCAGGAAACGGCGCTGGGGCTGCGGGGGACCACCATTGCACGACCCGTATTA
>JABAOH010054961.1_pt2 | contig 10235 bp, 10 predicted proteins | sample 7062181 | NCBI WGS metagenome assembly JABAOH01 (sample SAMN14538630, study PRJNA623070) | marine sediment metagenome | biome: marine biome [ENVO:00000428]; feature: marine pelagic biome [ENVO:01000023]; material: deep marine sediment [ENVO:00002113]; isolation source: pool of 5 deep marine... | reverse complement strand
GAAGCCTCTGGGTGAAAGGACCTCTTCTCTGATGTATCACGGCCAAGACCATCCGATTAGACTCGAAAACACGCTCCACCAAGTGATGGAAAGCCTGAGAAAAAAGCTCCATCTTACCGATCTCATCGATGACAATGACCAGGTTGTTCTCAACGGCCTTTTCCAGGCAAGAGCCGATAATTCTCTCAAAAAGGTCCACATCGACCCCGTATCGACCCACTCGAAAGGGCCCTCGATGATCGACATGGGCCAGGATACCAGATTCGCCTTCGAGCGTTCGGATCATAAAGCCCTGTCTTTTTCCCCTTTCTCTCTTATCTCTTCCGTGTAGAATCCGCCAGCCTCGCCCTTGAGGGCTGCGATGACCGCCTTCACGACAGTTGTCTTCCCCACCCCGGGTCTTCCCGTCAACAGTATTTTCGGCACCATCCCCACTTCAAACGGCCCCCAAGGTGTGATGAGGGATTTGTCATTTGGGATATGAGATTTGCGAAATCCCCGGTCTCACATCTCAGATCCCATATCTCCTCTCAGGGTTTGAAAGCCTTATTCTAGAGTTGGAGACTCGAAAATGCAAGGAGACCGGTCCTGAGGGATGCACACCACCGTAGCGTCGTGAGAACTGGAGTCGTTGTTTCGATTTGTTCATGTCGGGAGACCTGTTGCGATCTCTCCATTTTTCGAGTTATAAAAAGGCCAAGGAGAGATATGATGACAAAAATGGAAACCGGGTTAAGTGGGACAAGAGAGATCGTGGTGGAAGACAAGGACCTTGCCAGTTTTCTAGGAAACATCGGCGCAGAGGTTCTGGCCACTCCCCGCCTCGTTTCGCTTCTGGAAGAAGCGGCCCGAACCGCAATCAAGCATTGCCTTGCTGAGGGATCGATAACGGTGGGCACAATGATTCGGCTGAAACATCTCGCGGCCACACCCCCAGGCGCAAAGGTTCGGGCAGGGGCCACCCTCAAGGAGATCGACGGCCGTCGACTCGTCTTTGATGTGTTTGCCTCTGACGACTTTGATAAAATCGCCGAGGGGGAGCATGAGCGTTTCATTGTTTCGAAGGAGAGATTTTTGGAGAAAGTCAGGGGAAAAGTGAGGAGGCTTGGAGTCCAGAGGGACCAGGGATCGGATAAAAGGGGGCCTATTGAATCCCAGGGATAGATTCTCTTGCCAAGCCCTCATGAGTTAATCAGAATCCTCTTACTGGAGTGGAGCCATGAATGAAGAGACCAGTCTCACACTTGAAGAGATTCTCAACACGGCTCTGGCAAAGGAGAAGGCTGCGTTCAACTACTACGACAGCGTGCTAAAGGCGACGAACATAGAGCTCATACGAGACCTACTCCAGGAGCTGAAGAATGAGGAATACAAGCATATCAAGTTGGTGGAAAACAAGATCCGCCGGCTGAATCTGGGGTAGGGGCATCAGACGGTTCTCGAGACCTCATTGGCGTGGTATTCCTTTCAGAGGCAGGTCAGTGTCATGGAGGAGAGACCTCGCCCAAAAAAACTAAGCAGAAGGGAATTCCTGGGGACATGGGCGAAACATTGTGTCCTCTTGGTGTCTCTGGCGGGCCCTTTCTCCATTCTCGCCCCGATCAAAAGTGCCAGGGCTTACACGCTGAAAAGGGGTTGGGGGCTGATTCGGACGAAACTCTCCCCCTTCTACGCTCCTCTTGAAGACGAACGAATTCGATGTGAACTCTGCCCGAGGGAGTGTGTGGTTTCGGAGGGGGAACTCGGCACCGCCTGGGGCAGAGTTCACACTGGATCTCTCCGCCGCCAAGAGGTCTATAAAAGGGAGAGAGCTTTGTCTTAATGAGGCCTTTCTGAGCCATTTGTGCCCGGACGAAATCGGGAAAACCGAAAAGCGAAGCAGTCGCGAGGGCACAGAAGCTCATGCCACAGAGTTTTAGGAAGTTCCGCTTCGTCATGTGAGGTTGAGGGATGTGCTCATCGGCAGGGCAGTTTGCCCTATGGGGCGTCAGGAATTGATCTTTGGAGGGTCCATTCATGGGCGTCATCGATCACGAGCGCACGGTTTGAGTCGCGAATTTCTTATATCAAACTGTATCAGAAAGATCAAAGGATCCGTGTGATGCGTTTTTCGTTGACATCCATGTATATTCATCATCAAAACACGATCGAAGCATCAGATGGACCGGCACCTGGAGGACTCTCGTCCAGGCGGAGGAAAAGGCCTATCGGGATGATGGGGCTACCATTGTCGATCGATTTGGGTGGGGCTCGTTCACGGTGGGTTTTATTATAGCGACGTGTCGGAGGGAGTGGAGCAGGGTGTGGAGATCGACGATGCCATGGCAACCATCCGGCAATCGATTCCGGCCGATATGAACCGAATCACCATGGAACACACATGGAGGTTTCTCAAAAGCAGGGATTTTCGGATCCAGGAGTGAGGGAGAGCCAACGGACGAAGATAAACGACCGATCTTATCCGCCTACCAGGTCTCAAGCTGGGCTGTTAATCCCCCATCAACAAACAGTAGAGACCCGGTCACAAACGAGGAATCGTCGCTCGCCAGGTAAAGCGCGGCGAGCCCAATATCTTCAGGAGTCCCGAGTCTTCCGAGAAGCTGCCTTTCCGTGACCTGCCGTCGCATCTCCTCGGGATCGGGAGCACTCGCGAAGATGCTCTCGATCAGTGGGGTGTAGATCCACCCTGGACAGATCGCGTTTACGCGAATGTTATCTTTTGCATAATCTATGGCCATGTTCCGTGTCAATGCTGCCATGCCTCCTTTAGAGGCCGCATAGGGTGCCACCGACCCCACGGTCGCAATCGCATGGACCGAGGCGATATTGACGATACTTCCACCACGTGCCGCTTGCATGTGAGGAATGACGTACTTGGCACATAAGAAGGCACCTTTCAAATTAACTCCGAGGCAACGGTCCCAATCCTCAGAAGAAGTGTCGAGAACCGACTTGTAAACGCCAATGCCAGCATTATTCACGAGAATGTGGACTGCACCATAACGATCCACCGTGTTTTGAACCATGTTTTTCACTTCACTCTCGCTGGCGACATCGGTCTTCACGAACAGAGCTTCCCCTTTTCCCTTTCGGATCTCCTCACTCGTCATGGTTCCCGCGCTCGCATCAAGATCTGCAATGATGACACTAGCCCCTTCCCGACTAAAAACCGTGGCGACGCCTTTCCCTATGCCTTTTGCCGCGCCAGTCACAATGGCGACCTTCTCCTTTAATTTTGTGCCCATTTCATCCTCCTGACCACTGACAACCGACAACTGACACCTTCACGTTAGAGTGCTCGATCAAAATGAGACAGATACTCTGGTTCACCCTCCGTTACAGCGATATTGTCCTCGATTCGAATCCCACCCCAGTCCGGTATGTAAACACCGGGTTCAACGCTACTCACCATCCCAGCGGCCAGCTTGCCTTCGATCTGTGGTGCTAAAAGTGGTATGAACTCATGATAGCGGAATCCGATCCCATGGCCGGTGATGTGGACGAAATACTCGCCATAGCCTGCCTTATCAATAACCTGGCGTGCGGCCTTGTCTACTTCGGAAAAGCTGACCCCTGCTCGCATCTTCTGTACTGCGGCCTTCTGTGCCTCTAAAACCGTGGTATAGACCTCTTTTTGCTTCTCTGTCGGCTCACCCGCGATGACGACTCGGGTGAGGTCAGACCAATAGCCGTCAGCGATGACGGCCAGTTCGATCATCACGATGTCTCCCTCCCGGATGCGGTAGTTTCGAGAAGCGACCCACAGGGATGCGTTGAAGCTCCCCACACCGGCCCGGACTTCTGCAATCGCCCGAGCGAGACGAACACCCTTATATCCCTGCCCCAGGCTCCGGATCGCCTCTTCGACCGCAGCACCAACCTGGGCTTCCGTCTTGCCAGGGAGTGCCTGTTGCACAAAGACGCCCAGACCAAAGGAAGCTAACTCATTGGCTATCTTGAGCTGTTCGATTTCGAAGGGGGTCTTTACGGCTCTCATTTCCTGGAGCAATGTAGTCGAGTCTCTCAGCTCGCCCCCGGAAAATACCTCTCGAAATATGGAGATGGTGGGACTGGCCGGCACGCATAGCTCAGCAACATTATATGGGGGTGCCATAACTTCGAAGCCTTCTTCTATGCCGATGGTTGCCTTCGAGAGATTGAATTTATCCCGGACTTCGGTCAGCCCCTCCCTGAAAGTGGTCGGAAGGTCTCGGTCCTTGAGTAAGCCCCATCCGAAGGGACGGAGTTCTGCCCAGCTCTTATCGGTGTAATCTGCCTCGACCTCAGGAAGAAAGAGGATAGGGCCCTCATCACGTAAAAAGACGGCCATTGAGAGGCCGAGTTGTGACCAGTAGTTCGTCAGATAGAGAATATTCTCAGGTAGGCGGCAGATCAACGCGTCGAATCCGGCATTTCGCATGCCCTCCCGCAGTCTCTCAAGCCTTGCTGTCATGATGGACACTCCTTTCCAGATCAATCCGCGTGTTTTGTTTTCCATCGAAAAGTGCAATCCGATTGAGGGGAAACAGGATCTCGATGTTCTCCTCGATTTTCAACTCGGTCTCCAAGGGGGCGACGATTTTGATGACCGTTCCGTCTCTCAATCTCAGGTCGACAATTTGTTGGTCACCGAGGGGCTGCACGATATCGACCGTTGCATCGATACTGTCTTCACCCTTGCCGATTGCAACATGTTCTGGCCGAATCCCCACCAGGATCTCCCTGGGGAGCTGAGTACCAGAGACTTTCGGCATGGTCAGGCGGAACGCCGGATGCTCGAGGATCAGGTGCTTATCCATCACTTTCGAACGACAGGAGAGAATGTTCATCGAGGGACTCCCCACAAGACGGCCCACGAGAGGGGTCTGCGGCCGCTCATAGATCTCCTCGGGTGTGCCCAACTGCTCCTCCTGGCCCTCATGGATAACCATGATCCGGTCGGCCATCGTGACCGCCTCTTCGAAATCATGTGTGGCATACATCATGGTTTGGCCGGCTTCTTTCTGAAGCCGCTTCAGTTCTCCCGTCATCTGCTGACGGATCTTGGCATCCAGGTCGGTCAACGGTTGGTCGAGCAAGAAAACCCGGGGACGACGGACCAGGGCCCTCCCAATGGCCACTCTTCTCAGCTCTCCTCCGCTAAAAGTCTGGGGGAGGCGATCGAGGATGTGAGAGATCCGCAGGTTCTCAGCGACTTCTCTGACCTTCCGATCAATCTCGTGAGGGGGGATCCGTCGCAGGCGGAGCGGATAGGCAATATTCTCATAGGCGGTCAGATGTGGGTAAAGGGCCACATCCTCAAAGACCATCGCCACATCGCGTTCTCCGGGAGGAACATCATTGACAAGTTCCTCCCCGAGGTAGATGTCTCCTCCGTCCGGTTTCTCCAGACCGGCAATCAAACGGAGCAACGTCGTCTTTCCTGCTCCGGGAGGACCGAGTAAGCAGAAGAGCTCCCCCGAATCAACATGGAAGCTGATCCCGTTTACAGCCTCCTGTTTCTGGGTCTTTCTGAGATTCTGAACCTTGACTGAGGACATTAAAGGACCGCCATCCCATTGTCTGGATTGAATAGGTGGATTCTGCGAGGGTCGAAGATGACGCTGATTTCTTCGCCTCGTATGAAAGAATAATCGCTGGAGCTCACCATTCTCAAAAGATGATCACCGCGTTTCAGATCAACAATCTTCTTGGAACCGAGCGGTTGAACGAGATCTACGACCGTAGGTAGCGGCTCTGCTGAAATCCCGGCTCTCGAAGCCTCCTCAGCGAGCAGGACATTTTCAGGACGAATCCCCAGGATGAGTTTCTGCCCTTCCAGATGCCTTTCCTCAATCGGGAGCTCCTTTTTTTCTATATGCCATTGAAAGCCATTCCATTTGAGGGAGATCCTGTCTTTCTCTTCCCGAAATTCCGTTTCAATGAAATTCATTGAGGGTCGACCTATGAAATCGGCCACAAAAAGCGTTTTCGGATGGAGATAGATCTGCCGAGGTGTGTCGAGCTGCTCGGCCTTACCGGCGTTCATGACCAAGATACGGTCACCCAGGGTCATGGCCTCTTCCTGATCATGGGTCACATAGATCATCGTTCGATTCAATTCCTTTTGCAGCCGTTTCAGCTCGGCCCGGAGCATTTCCCGCAATCCGGGCCGGATATTGTTTAAGGGCTCATCAAAAAGGAGGAGATGGGGATCGGTGAGAAGCGTTCTCGCAACGGCCACCCGCTGCATGGCACTGAGATCCAATCTCCTCGCTTTCACCGAAAGCAGGGACTCGAGCTCAAATCGATCGGCCATATTTCTGACCCGTCTATCCGTCTCTTCCCGGGAGACACCTCGAATCCGTAGGCCAAATCCCAGATTATCGTGGACCGTCATGTGCCAGAAGAGGGCGTAGTTCTGGAATACCAGACCAATGTTCCTTTGCTGTGGGATCAGATCGTTGATCCTTCTCCCACGCAAGTAAATCTCCCCCGATGTCGGAGTTTCTAAGCCGGCAATCATTCGGAGGGTTGTCGTTTTCCCGCAGCCCGAGGGGCCGAGAAAACAGATGAACTCCCCCGCTTCTATGGTCAAATCAAGATCCTCAACAGCCACAAAACCATCAAATTCTTTTCGGAGTTCCTGCAATTCGAGGAGTATTCCTTGATCTTTCCGCTCGGCCTTTTTCATTGCTCACTTCCTTATCAGCCCAAAGCTGAAACCGGTAACCAGGTGGCGTTGGATCAGATAGCCGAGGATAACGACAGGAATCGAGGCGACGACGCCGAGTGCAGCCTGGGGACCGTAAAATCGACCAACGGCGCCGACGTAGTGGCTGAGCTGGACAGGAACCGTTATTGATCGGGTGGACGTGAAGATCAATGCATAGAGGAACTCAGTCCAGTTGAGAATGAATACGAAGAGGGCCGTAGCAGCCAACCCCCCTTTGACCAGAGGTAAGGTTATGGTGAAGAGAACACGCCAGCGGGAGGCTCCATCCAGGATTGCTGCCTCCTCAACAGACCTCGGAACCGCGTCAATAAAGCCCTTCATCATCCAGAGTGAGAAGGCCACCGTGAATCCAGCATAGATCATAATCATGCCAAACCGAGTATCGATTAATCTCATATTCTGGTAGTAAACCAGGAGGGGTACAGCAAAGGCAACTGGAGGAAACATGCGTGTCGTTAAGACAAAGAAAGGCATAAAGTCTCCTCCCACCCGATAGCGGGAGACTCCATAAGCAGCCAAAAAACCCACCACTGCCGAAATGAACGTCGCGATGGGAACGATGATGAAGCTATTGATGAAAGATTTTGTTACCGGCTCAGTCACCCTGAGCATGTAAGAGGCCGAGCCTTTGGGAAGTTCAGGGTTGACCAGCAGCAGGTAGTTATCCAGTGTTGGTTCCTGAGGAATCAGCGTCGGTGGGAAAGTCTGCCACTCCTGAGCCGGTTTGAAGGAGACCGAAAGAAGCCAAACCACGGGTATGGCAAAGAAAAGGAGGACCACCACGACAGCGAGCCAATGGGCACCCCATCGGAGCCAGCGCCTCCTCTTCGGGAGCGCCAATTGGGCTGCAACCTGTCCGCTCCTTCTTTCTCGCATTCGATCATATCTCCTTTTCGAATAGCGGCCGAAGTGCCAAACGGGTGACAATCGATATAGTGATCAGGATGACGATTGCCAGGGCGGCCGCGTAGGAAAGCTGGCCATACCGAAACCCGGTTTGGTAGATATAGATCGAGAGGGTTTCGGTGGCGGTCCCCGGGCCTCCGCCGGTCATGATGAAGACGAGGTCAAAGATCTTGAAGGCCTCCAGTGCCCTAATGATGATCGCGATGAGAATCACCGGTTTGAGTGAGGGAAAGGTTACATAACGAAAGATCTGCCATGGAGTTGCCCCGAGTGTCATGGCGGCTTCCTTGGGCTCTCGAGGCAGGGCACCGAGACCAGAATACAGGAGGAGAAACATGAACGGCGTCCACTGCCATACATCGCCGATGATAATTGCGGCGATGCCTGAGACAGATCGGCGGAGCCATGAAACCGTCGCATCGGGTCCAAAAAGGCCAGTCAGAACGGAGTTTACCAATCCATGATCGAGGAACAAGAGATAGAAGATGAATCCAACAACCACCCACGGCAGCATCATGGGATAGAGAATGACCGATGTAAAAACACGCTTTCCAAAGAAATTGCGGGTGAACAGGAGGGCAAGACCGAGGGCAAAAACGAACTCCAGTGTGACTGCGACCACAACGATGGTGAGGGTCCGACCCAATGCCTCAAAAAACCTCGCCTCAGTGAATAACTTCTGGAAATTGCCAAACCAGGCGAATGGAGCCTGAGTCCAGCTGCCTAGAACAGGTTGCCATTTCACAAAACTCAAATAAATGACAATAACGAAGGGAACGATGAGCAGAAACCAGAGAAGCAATTGCATGGGAGCAACCAGGCTGAGCTTAAAGACCGACTCTCGATTGAGCTGTCGGCCCAATTCAGATAACAGACCTCGGTTCGCTCTGGCTCCCGTCGAGTTCTCCATTGAACAAGAGGTTGGCTGGGGCAGACATCGAATCTGCCCCAGCTCTGAACGTTATCAACTGGGTTTATAAGCCAGCCATCTCGCGCGATACCGTACCCATGTCGACCCAGAGCTCCCTGATATGGCGGGGGTATCCTTTGATCTCCGATTGCCAGGCTTTGAGTTGTTCCTCTTTCCCAAGGCGATCGGTGATCTCCCGCCACTCCTTAGCGGTTTTGTCCAGAGCCTGCTTCGCAGCAATCTGGCCCGCCACAGCAGCCTGGACGTTGAGGTTGAGTACATCAAGATACTCGGCGGCGCCGCGCAGGGAGACGTCGGGGAAGGATTGCTCGGTATTTCCCCTCAAGACCGGCCCCAGCTCTGGTCCATAGGTCTGCATCAGTTTTTTGTTCTCGAAATGGTTCAGTCGGAAGGGGTCGAGCGTTCCCTTTGCGGTGATGACATCTAAGCTCACTGAAGGGCTGTTCAGCCACTGGGCGATGAGGTAGGCCGCTTCTGGCGACTTCCCATACCGGGATACCGTGAGGCTCCATCCCACCACATGGGGAGTTGCCTGAATGAGCTTGCCATTATGGCGAGTACCCGGGAACTTCGCAAATCCAACCTTCCCCGAAATTTTGGAGACTTCAGGATCCTCAGCAAACTGCCCGAGAGAGGCCCAGGCGACGGCCATAAACATTTGTCCGGCTGGGAACCGGTCATAGGAAACCGACCAGTCACCCGTGTAGGCTTCAGGGAACATGTGCTTCTGCGTGACATCGATATGCTCTTGTAAGGCTTTCACGCCGTCGGAAGTGTTGATCATGGGGTCCATGTTCTTGGGGTTGAAGTAGATCCCTCCCCTGGACACAAAACGGGGAGCCCACGAGGTATATGCAAACCATCGAGTCGAGTAGAGATGGGCGCCTCGGATCCCTTGCCCTGGCCGGTCGAAGAACTCCGCAAGCTGGTCAAATTCCTCCCAGGTCTCAGGCATAGCAAGTGGGCGACCGTACTTGGCCTTGAAGTCGGCCTGCTCTTTGGGATCTTCGAACATATCCTTTCGGTAGAAGAGCACAAAGGCATCGTTATCCATCCCCAGGGCATAGAATTTCCCCTTGTATCGGGTCGTGAACTTGTCGAGGGGAACTACGAAAGCACTAGGTCCCTGGTCAACCTCGGGACGGTATTTGGCGACCCATTCATCGAGTGGAGCAATAAGCCCTGCCTCAGCAAAGTCACCGGTCCAGTTACTGAATGCCAAGAAGAGATCGAATTCCCCGGATTTCACCACTGCTTCGTTCATTGCCTTCGTGTGGATATCGGGTTCAACGCCGATGACCACGACTTCGATATTTAGACCCGTGAGTTTGCCCAGCTTCTCCGCTTGTGGAGCCAGTTGCCCGCGCTGTCCGGAATGGATCATGATCTTGAAATTGTCGCCACGTTTAATTTTGCCCGCATCCATCAATGCCTTGAGTCCATTCAGGGCACGTTCCTCAGCTGTCGAGCCCATCACGGTCTGTGGACCTATGATGGTGAACAGGATCGCCACAGCAGTTACGGTTACTGCGATCATCAACAACTTCGATCTTCGCATTTTTAGCCCTCCTTTCTAAAACGTAGATCATATTCAGTTGATTTTAGATCTGTCTTCTCAACCACCTCCTTTCGGTCTTCAGTGTGTCGTCTCTGTCCTGTTTACAACCGTCCGAACTCCTTGAG
>JABAOH010005350.1_pt2 | contig 10238 bp, 10 predicted proteins | sample 7062181 | NCBI WGS metagenome assembly JABAOH01 (sample SAMN14538630, study PRJNA623070) | marine sediment metagenome | biome: marine biome [ENVO:00000428]; feature: marine pelagic biome [ENVO:01000023]; material: deep marine sediment [ENVO:00002113]; isolation source: pool of 5 deep marine... | reverse complement strand
AAGGATTTCCTCTTGATCATAGACGAGAGCCACGTCACCGTTCCCCAACTGGTGGGGATGTATAGGGGCGATAGATCGAGAAAGGAAACCCTGGTCGAATACGGTTTCAGGCTTCCCTCCGCGTTGGATAACCGTCCCCTCAACTTCCCGGAATTCGAGGAACGCATCCGTCAGGTCGTCTATGTATCGGCCACCCCCGGGGATTACGAACTCGAACAGGCGCGGGGGGCAGTGGTGGAACAGATCATTCGCCCGACAGGGTTGATCGACCCTGATATCACGGTAAAAAGGGCACGGAATCAGGTTGACGACCTGCTTGAGGAGGTCAGAAGACGTGTTGAGAAGGGAGAGCGTGTACTGGTTACCACCCTGACCAAGAGAATGGCCGAAGATCTCACCGAATACTACGCGGACCTCGGGCTTCGGGTTAAGTACCTCCATTCCGAGATCGATACCCTCGAAAGGGTGGAGATCATACGGGATCTCAGGCTCGGAAAATTCGATGTCCTGATTGGGGTCAACCTGCTCAGGGAGGGACTGGATATCCCGGAGGTCTCTCTGGTCGCCATCCTCGATGCGGACAAGGAGGGGTTTTTGAGGTCAACCAAGTCGCTCATCCAGACCTGCGGAAGGGCGGCGAGGAATATCTCTGGAAGGGTGATCATGTATGGGGATCAAATTACCCAATCCATGGGCATGGCCGTAGAGGAAACCCGGAGAAGGAGAAAGATTCAGGAGGAATTCAACCGAGCCCACAATATCACACCGACAACCATCAGGAAGTCCATTAAGAACATCCTCTCCTCAATATACGAGGCGGATTACTACACCATACCCCTTATTGCCGAGACTCAAACAGGGTATATCCCTCGAAAGGAAATACCCAAGCTCGTTAAGAAGCTGAAAAGAGAGATGCGGGAGGCCGCCCAGGAGCTCGATTTTGAACGGGCAGCGCTCTTGAGGGATCAAATCCGCGAGATCCAAGAAGCTGAGCTGAGGGGAGATGGGGTGAAACCCCTTTTACCATAGGATCTCAAGGGATGAATATAGACAGAGAGAAGAAAGTTCAGCACCTTCCCGAATCGCCAGGGGTCTATCTCCTCAAGGACCTCAAGGGGACGATCATCTACATCGGGAAAGCCAAGAGCCTCCGCAACCGAGTCCGCTCCTACTCCCAAAAGGCCGATGAAAGGGATATCAAAACGCGAACTCTGATCAGCAAGGTTGCCGACGTTGACTACCTCGTCACCGAGTCGGAAAAGGAAGCCCTGATCCTTGAGAACAACCTCATCAAGAAATATAAACCCCGGTATAACGTCAAGATCAAGGATGATAAGAACTATCCCTACCTCCGGCTCACCGTCGACGAACCCTGCCCGAGGTTAATGATCGTTCGCCGGGTCAAAAGAGACGGTTCTCTCTATTTCGGGCCTTATCCCTCCGCCTTAGCCGTAAGAAATACCCTTAAGCTCATCTACAAGCTGTTTCCCTTGAGAAACTGCAAGGATGCCAAGTTTAAGAACCGCACCCGCCCCTGCATCAACTATCAGATGGGCCGTTGCCTCGCCCCATGTGTTGGGAAGGTTGATGCCCATACGTATCGGGAGATCGTCAAGGAGGTTCGCCTCTTCCTCGAGGGCAAGGACCACGAACTCGTCCGGATTCTCAAGAAGAGGATGAGGGAAAGATCCGATCGCCTCGACTTCGAGGGAGCGGCAAGGATTCGAGACCAAATTCAATCCATTGAGAAGACAATCGAAAAACAGCATATCGTCTCCAAGGGGTTCCTCGACCAAGACGTTATTGGCTTCCATCGGAATGGAGGGATTGGCGTTCAAACCCTCTTCGTTCGAAATGGGATGTTAATGGGGGGACGCTTCTTCAGCCTCTCCCAGCAGAAATGGCCTGATGAGGAGATCATCTCCTCCTTTATCAACCAGTTCTACGGGGAGGGCAAGTTTATCCCTCAGGAGATCCTCCTCCCCTTCTCGATTCAGGACCATGAACTGATCGAACAGTGGCTGACGGAGAAGAAAGGCGGTAAGGTGAAGCTCATGGTACCAAAAAGGGGGGATCGACGCCATCTCGTCCGAATGGCCACGGAAAACGCCGAAAGGGCACACCGCTCCAAAACTGAGCTTGAAAGCGATCCCGAGCATATCCTTCGAGAACTTGAGCAGAAGCTCCGTCTGGCTCATTTTCCAAGGAGGATTGAGGCCTTCGACATCTCCGATATCAAGGGGGAATTTGCGGTGGGCTCCATGGTGGTCTTCGAAGGTGGAGAACCCCTCAAATCCCACTATCGCCACTTCCGCATCAAATCCCTGTCGGGAGCCGATGATTATGGGATGATGTACGAAATCCTGACCAGGCGCTATCAACGGGCAGTAAAAGAGGGTGGCTTGCCTGATTTGCTCATGGTTGATGGGGGAAAGGGACAGATGAACGTCGCCCTCGGCGTCTTGAAAGAACTGGGTATTGAGGGGATTGACGTCATCGGCCTGGCCAAAGACCGAGTCCAAAAGGGACGCGCCCCGACGCTCGAGAGGAAAGGGGAGAGGATCTATCTGCCGAAACGAAAGAATCCCATCTCCCTGGGCAAGACATCTCCTGCACTTCGCTTACTGCAGCACATCAGGGACGAATCCCACCGGTTCGCCGTTACCTACCATAAGAAATTGAAGCACAAAGGCGATTTTCACTCCCTTCTGGATGAAATTCCTGGCATTGGGAGGGTGAAAAAGAAGCAACTCCTTCGACACTTCAAGAGCGTGAAAAGGATCAAGGAAGCCTCAATGGAGGAGTTGGAGTCGATTCCCTCGATGAACAGGAAGTCCGCCCAACAACTTTTCTCCTTTTTCCATCGAACCGGTTAGCGTCAAAACACATTGTCGGCCAACTTCCCATCCCATCACAGTTCGTGTTGCGTGTCCGTTGTCCGTGTTCGTGAAACGAGTTTGTGCTCGTGCTTCGTGTCTGTGTTCCATGCCCCTTATCAGTTATCGGTCACTTGTCATTTCGCCTCAAACCTCTACCCTCCAGCCTCGACCTTAGCCTCAACCTTAGCCTTCCGCCTTTTTCATTTCTCATTTGTCATTCCGCCTCCAACCTCTACCCTCTAACTTTTTCCCCTTTCCGACTGCAGCACTGAATAACGTTCGGTCCAGGAAGCCCGGCCAACACACGGCACTCAAATCCCCCAGATAGGCTACAAGGCTATGTAACTAAAACCCCCTCATAAAGAGAAATATTGCAAGTGCTCCTGCCCCCCAACAGTAGTAGGAGAAGACGGCCAGGTTTCCCCTCTTCACCACGTGCATCAATGCCCTCAGGGACAGGTAACCTACTATGATAGCCGCAGCTGTTCCCGCTCCCACGGAAAACAGCTCTTGGCTGCTCAACTCCGATGGCATTCTGAACTCCGTGAGGAGTGCCCCCAGGATGGCCGGAATGGCTAACAAGAAGGAGAACCTCCCCGACCATTCCCTCTCCATTCCCCTGAAGAGGCCAAAGGAGATGGTGGCGCCCGAGCGGGAAATGCCGGGAATGAGGGCGAAACCCTGGCCCAGGCCCACAGTGAGGGCATCGATAACCCCCATCTCATTTATCCCATTGGAATCGGATGACCGCCTCCTGGTAAACCATAAAATGGTCCCCGTTACCATGAGCATGAAGCCGGCAAAGACCGGTGAGGCGAAAAGGTGGGACAAGGTCTCCTCGAAAAGAAATCCCATCAGCGCCGCGGGGACCGATCCCACGATGATCAATATGGCCAACCTCCCCTGAGTTGATCTCCAGAGGACCGAGGGAAGGTCCCTCATGCCCTGGCTTCCGCCCAAGGCCACAAGAATCCCCTTTGGAATCTCCATGATATCTCTCCAGAACACGATGACGATGGCGATGAGGGTCCCAACGTGAAGCATAACAGTGAAGAAAAGCTTTGGTCCCTCAACGCCAAAGACCCCCTGGAGGATTACGAGGTGTCCTGAACTGCTCACGGGAAGAAATTCCGTAATTCCCTGAATGATTCCCAAAATGATGGATTCAAAAAAAGTAATAGGACCCCCCTTGCCTTGGCCGATTCGGTTCCCTCATTTCTCCCGCACTATAACGCTACGGGCGCATTGAGTTATTTGCCTCCCCTTTCCTGATTTGCCCTCCTACAATCCGTCCACCGATGACCGAAACCGCGAAGGGAACCTTCTTTTAGGATTCCTCTAAATCACCTTAATCAATATTCGAAAAGCCTCAACGCCGCTGAGGACAACAGCGGTTACAATGCTGCCAGCCATCAAGACCCCGATGAGATTGGAAACGATAAACCTCCGGTAGCCCAATCCAAGCAGATAGGCACCCAAGGCTCCCGAGTAGGATCCCGTTCCTGGCAGCGGGATCCCGATAAACAGGGCCACTCCCATCTCCCCGTATCGATCAACGGATTTCTGAATTCGCCGCTGAGTCCTCGTCACGGTCCGCCCGTAGATCCGGTCTAGCCATTCAAATCTCAATACCAGGGCCATGGCCTTATCAAGAAAGAGGTAAACAAGGGGGCCCAGCACGATATTAGTCATTACGCATACGAGGACAACAGCCCACCAATGCATATCTGCCCGGAGTATGCCGTAGGGAATGCTGGCGCGAAGTTCCAATGTAGGGATCAAGGTGATGAACATCAGGATCAGGACCGTTTTCATCTCCACAATACCCTGAAAGATAGGGGTTTTTGATGCATGATCTCGATAGGGTATCCAAAAGGAACCCAAAAGGCAAGCCTTGGGGACCATGAACTCAAAAGACCGCTTGAGGTCTTGGGTTTCCCTGTCGATGCATGGCATGTGAGGCCATACGGTAGTTGAAAAAAGGGTAAACCAATAAAAACCATTGTATTGATTGTGATTCGAACGGAAAAAACCGATCAACCCCGTAGAACTCCCATATTATTAGTAATTATTTGACGAATAAGATATGAAATCTTTTCACAAGATGGTACATATTTCGCTCTTTTACAAGGTAAGTTACCTTTTTCATTGGGAAAAATGGAAACAAAATGAACTTAATAATTTCAATAACTTATATATATTATGAATCTAAGGCAAGATAAAAGGCATAGCTCTCTTCTTTCTGCCGTTTTGGTACAGATATTGCTCTAATCGAACATAAACACACAAAACGGAATCCATGACACATTTTTCCTGGAGGATTAAAATGAACAGTGAAGTGCTTACGGTACAGGAGGTCGCTGATTATCTCAGGATTGACATCCGAACCGTCTACCGATTGGCCAAGAGGGGGGATATCCCCTGCAAAAAAATCGGCAGGCAGTGGAGGTTCAACCGGGAGGAAATAAAAGGCCTTGTCGGCAGCGACCTCCCCAACAGGGATAATGGAAAGTCCGATCTTCCATAATAGAGGCAAATTATCCTGGCTCACTCTCTGAAATATTTTAAGGGAATTTTGCATATAGCCTATGATTGATCAAGAAGCTCACATAATGGATTATCTCGGGGTTTTATTGAGGAGGAAGTGGCTGATTCTCGTGTTTTCGGCCATTTTGGTGGGAGCGGCGGCCCTGAAAAACCACCGGGTTCGCCCCCGTTATCGGGCCACAGCCACGATAAGGATTCAAGGGCAACGAGGTCCCCTGCCATACCTGCAAGACTCCATGCGGTACGGCGATTATGGGGACCTCGACCGAACCATTAATACCCACCTCCGGATGATCACAAGCTACCCCATTGTCCAAGAGGCCGTTGAAGCAGCACTGGGGCCTGTAGCCCAGCATTTAGACATTAATCAACCTGACCCTCGAGTCCTTGCCGCCCAATCGGCCATCACCGCAAAACCCGTGGAGGAGACGAACCTCATCAATATCGAGGGCACCCACTCCGATCCTAGTGTAGCCATGGAGCTCGTAAACGCCACCGCCCAGGCCTATAAAGGCTACACCAATCAGAAACGGGACGCCAAGATCCGCGACAACGTCCAATGGCTTACTCGAGAAATCTCCCAGCTCAAGGAGAAGGTGCAGAGCTCCGAGAAGGCCCTGCACCAGTACAAGAAGAAATCCAAGATCCTCTCGTTAGAAAGCGAAAAAAGCCTCCACCTTAAGGAGCTTTCAGAGATTCGCTCCGACTACAACAGAATCCGGGTCCAAAGGGTGGAACTGGAGGCCCAAATCCGGGAGATCAAACAGGTCCTCGAAACCAAGGCTAGGTACATTCCCGCCTTTCTCGGCGAGGAACTCCTCCACTCCCTCAATCAGCAACTGGTCTCCTCCCAACTGGAACTAACCCGATTAAGCAAACAATACGGTCCCCGCCATCCCAAGATCATCCAGACGGAAACCCGCATTAAATCCTTGCAAGGCGAGTTCAACCGTTCCCTCCAAAAGGCCATCAAGAGCAGAGAGAGCAAGCTCCGGGTCCTTCGGACCAAGGAGAAAAAACTCCAAGCCTCTATGAATGCCTATAAAAAGAAGGCTATCCGATTTGAGGGTAACCAGATTCAATATGCCCTTTTGGATCTGGAAGCACGATCCAACCGGCAGTTGTACGATATCCTGGTGGAGAAGCTCAAGGAGACCAATCTCATCCAAAACCTCCAGGCTGAAGAGGTGACTATTGTCGAGAAAGCGAAGCTCCCAAACCACCCCCTTCGATCCCGAAAAGAATTGAACCTTTTGATTGCCCTCCTGATGGGTCTGTCTCTGGGGGTTGGAGGAGCTTTCTTTCTGGAATACCTGGACATGGGACTCAAAAACAGGGATGAGGTTGACCGGTACCTTAAGCTCCCAACCTTGGGCGTCATCCCAACCTTGAAGAGATACCGAAGGTACTCCCGCAAGGATGATTACCTCAAGCTCATTGATCAGATGAGAGCCGAGGGCTCTATCGCCGAGGCCTTTGATACCCTTTCGGTTAACCTTGACATGAGCTCTGCTGAACGGCCCCTCAAGACCCTCCTCGTCACGAGCGCTACGATGGGCGAGGGGAAGACATTGACCGCCATTAACCTGGCGATCTCCGCCGCCCAGTCGGGGAAAAAGGTCCTCCTCATTGATTTAGACCTCAGGAGGCCCAGCCTCCACAAGATCTATCACCTCAATGGGGACCAGGGATTTATGGACTCGCTCCATTCCATATACGAGATCAACCTCAACTCGGGAAAGCTCGGTCCCATGGCCCTTTCGGACCTCCTCTATCTGCTGAAGGCTCGATCCAAGACCGGCCGACTGTCGGTTGAAAAAAATGGTACGAGTGTCGAGCTCTTGGTCAAATCGGGCACCATTCACAGCATCCTCGATAAAAAGCTGAATGAACCCAGGAAAATTGGCCAACTCCTGCTCAAGCAGAAGGCCCTGACGAAATCCCAATTGGACCGTGCTCTTCGGATCCATAAATCCAGCGGCCAACCCTTCGGAGAACTGCTCATGAGCCTGGGGTTCGTGAGCCGTGATCAACTGAAGGAATGCCTGAAATGCCAGACGGAGAAAAACCTCCAAGAGCTCCTGCTCCTCAAGAACCCGAGCTTCCAGTTTGTCGAACTCGACGAGGTAAAAACAGAACCCTATATCAGGGAGATCGCCCAAGAAAAGGATTTCTTCAGCGGACTCGCTTCGAGCAACTCTTCCCCGCTTCTGAAGGGCATCGCTTCTCGCTCGGTCGTCGAAACCGATACCCCGGGACTCTTCATCTGCCCCTGCGGAAAAATCCCTCCCAACCCCGTGGAACTCATGGGTTCCAAACGCATGGCAGAGCTCATCAAAAGTCTCAAAGAGGAATTCGACTTGGTGATCATAGACTCCTCTCCCATTCTGGGCGCTGCCCATACATCCCTTTCTCCCACCCTGGTCGATGGCGTCATCTTGGTTACTCGAGCTGACATCACCAACCGAAAAACCGTCTTGGAGGCCAAAAGACAACTCGACCTGGCCAACACCCCCATCCTTGGGGTAGTAATCAACGGAATCGATCTCAAGCGCCACTACTACCGGTACTACTACGGCCGTTATTACTACTACCGAAAAGAAGAAAAGGAAGCCTAAACCACCGGAATACAATGGGCAATAAAAAAGCCCTCGATTTTGAGGGCTTCTTTTTTTGCAGGCGCGGGGCTCGCATGGGTATAAGACTATCCCCCATCACGTGATCCCATCCATAAACATCGGGAATTCGTCATGACCTCAGTTTCTCGCAGCCGGGGGCGCTCTTTCGACAGACCTTCGTCGGAGTTCTCCCCGAGTCGCACACCGCCGCTAAGGTTTCCATCCTCTTGCGGTAAATCACTTTTGGCTTTTCGTACTTTCTTCCCTTCTTTTCCCTCTCCTTCACGCTAAACCTCCCTTCGAACATTACCAGGAAATTCCCCCTCTACGGCCTTCCAAAATCGCCCGTCCCTGGTAAAGTGCATCTCAAAACAGGGTACCTGCATAAGAAGTCCCTGATACCGGCTTAATAGATCTGCAAAGGGTAAAAAATTACATGGAATATGGGGGACGGTAAAGACCTCCGATATTCCCTGCGTAAGGCCATACGGCTTCAGATAGACCTCACTATTTTTCACGAGCTTGAACATCCCTTTCAACGGGTAACCCCGGTTCTCCCTGTCTCCCCGCTGCATGTCCCCCCAGCAGGGCGTCGGAAAAACGGCATAGGAACCGCCAAAAGGCTTTATGAACACGATATCGTCGCTGAGGACTACGCACTCAGGGGATAATTGGGCAACGGTGGTCTTTCCACTTCCCGAAGGCCCTAAGAAGACGTATACTTCTCCCTGTTTCAAAACTCCTAGGGCATGAAGAACCAGCCCGTTATCTTCGAGTACGAGAAGCAAGGTGAACAAGTTCCTGACAAAGGTAGCAAGTGAGCGGATGAACCATATCGGGTTTATCCGAAGTTCCCCCTCGTTCCTCGTTAAATCTACAGAACCCATGAAGTAGTCTTCAATAACCCTGAATCCGCCATTGGAAAAGGTCAAACCCACGGATGATTCGTCTTCCACCGTCAGGCTATTGTCGGGATAAACTCGAAGGCGACATTCCGCATCCTTATCCGAAAAGAATTGATGATACACCTCCCTTATGGAATCCAAAAAGGCATCTCCCTCCATTTCCAGGGAGATCGGGTGATCGGCTACCTCGATGGTCAGCTCATGAATCAATGAAGAACCCCTTTTCTTGAGATCATCATAACGAATTTCACCGCCCATGTCTATTGGAAGATCCCTCCCCTGGGTTGGAGAATGAGTCTCCATTACTGAAAAGATCTCTGATTTCCTCAATGAGAATTTCCTGTGCTCCCCAAAGAGAAAACTTTTCTATGCAGGTAGTCCGAATTATCCCTTTTCAGAATTTCTCGGTCTCCTCGTTATCCCTGAGCGTGATCCATTGGAGAAGTGGGATACATTTTCCGGGTGAACCCGTTTCCTCCTGGGTCTTCGATACCTCCTGATAAGGAGCTCCATATAGAGAAGCACGGAAAGGATCACCGCTATGGTAATCAACAGAGGCCATCTTTCGGCCAGGTTTACCCTCGCAAAAACGAAACTCGCCCCTACCAGGGGTAACAACCCCATCCGAGTAATAGACCTGAGATGCCCCTTTCCATTAATGAATTCCGCAAGAGGAGGGCTGTATTGATAGTAGAAATCGGCGAGTAAACTCCTCATTGTATCGGATAAGAGAAGGTGGTCACGGGATTCCCCCAGGATCAGGGCATGGTCGTTGGGATATGAGCTGTGCGCGATATTACCACCGGCGGCTTCATAGCCATTGGAGGGATTCGTGATAGTAATGCTGCTTGAATAGCCTTCCGTATCGAGGTTTTCGATATCCGCCAAGCACTTTTGCGGGAGAAGGAGAAAGACCATTCCAATGAGCAGGGCAAGGGTGATTCGCCCCAAATAGGATAAACGCGTCGAGTTTGTCCTCGCTATTTTGATCAGTTCCATCGCAATAAACGAAAAAAAACCTTAAATCATTTGGATATAAGGTTTTTTCCGCAAAATCCGTACCAAATTGGTTTGGTCGAGAAAAACCTGGGAAATCTCCCTCAAAGGAATTATTTTCATCTAACCTATTAAAATCATTAATGTTTATAATAGTCCTTTCTATTCGCAATACAGCTTGTCGACCTTGCCATTTTTGAGGGGCTTTTTTTTCCACGAAATACTGTGAATTTTTGTCAATTTTTGAAAAATTTTCCGCACCCGGTTTGACTTTTTGGTAGTGATCCCTTAGA
>JABAOH010003825.1_pt3 | contig 10239 bp, 9 predicted proteins | sample 7062181 | NCBI WGS metagenome assembly JABAOH01 (sample SAMN14538630, study PRJNA623070) | marine sediment metagenome | biome: marine biome [ENVO:00000428]; feature: marine pelagic biome [ENVO:01000023]; material: deep marine sediment [ENVO:00002113]; isolation source: pool of 5 deep marine... | reverse complement strand
GCAAATTACCGGAAGGTTACAAGAAAGCTGACATTAAGCTTGGGGGACTGCTGTATGATAACTGATACAAGATCAAAAAGGTCAAGGTCAGCGGTAACCACCCACTGTATCCTGCCATAGGGAAGAAGAAGGGAGCGAGTACGTGGAGGTGCAAAGAATGTCACGGTTGGGATTACATCGGGAAAGATGGACTCTGAGCCCGATGTTTTCATTTAATTTTCCATAGGACAAAAATCCAGGAAAAAAGTTCATTTAGCTCCCAGTATCTTGTTGACTCTCTCAACGACCGCATAGGGGCTGAAAGGCTTCGTGATATAATCCACACCCTTCAATTCCCACCCTTCTCTCTGAGGGATTTCCTGTCCTATTGCTGTAAGTACCACCACCGGGATATTCTCGCTCTTCTCATTTTCCTTAAGGCGGCGATACACCTCCTGACCGGATATTTTGGGCATCTTGATGTCAAGGATAATCAGATCGAGCGTTTCACTCAGCGCCAGCCTTAAAGCCTCCTCCCCATCAGTAGCCGTTAAGACATGATACCCCTCTTCCTCCAAGACCAATTTAACGGATTGGAGGATGTTGGGCTCATCGTCGGCAACCAATATTTTTTTTCTTCGCACGGATCGGTTATCCTCTCTGGCTATGGGGAGCTTGAGATTATTTCGTCATACCCTCCTTTTGTAGGTCACCCAGAGTTTTGCTCAATATGTCATCGACGGCCTTGATCAACGTCCTTCTCGCTATGGGCTTTACCAAATAATGAGTTGCGCCCAATTCCATCGCCACCTTCGAATCCTCTGATCCGGACAGGATGACCACCGGAATATGCTCCGTAGCTTGGTTCTCTTTCAGGGCTTCCAACACTTCGTATCCATCCATACCGGGGATGACCGTGTCCAGGACGATAACGCTCGGTTTGATTTTCCGGGCCAAATCGATGGCCTTAAGACCATCCTCGGCCTCGTATACCGTAAATCCTTCCTCCTGCATGTGATACCTGAGGAAATCCCTGACCCTCTTATCATCATCCACTACCAGAATTGAAATCTTCTCCCTCAGTTCTTTTGGATAGAGGAGGAGGCCATCGGCCTGAGCGGTATATAGCGGCTCATGATACGTCTCGGGCTCACGGAGTGCATCGGCCTGTTCGGCTACGGGCAGCTCTAAGACAAAGGTGCTTCCTTTCCCTACTTCACTTTCCGCCCAAATCCGCCCGCCATGCCTTTCAACTATGTACTTACAGAAATATAATCCCAGCCCCGTCCCCGTCTGGCCTCCGATAAAAGGCTGATCGATCCTGTAGAATCTCTCGAAGACCTTCTCCAGATGTTCGGGGGGAATGCCAACGCCATTGTCACTCACTCTTACTTCCACCTCCCCAGGAGACCTTGAGTCGTCGTGCAAGCACTGAGCTGACATTCGAATCTCTCCCCCTTCGGGAGTGTACTTAACGGCGTTGTTCAGGAGGTTGGCAAGGACTTGCATCAAGCTATCCTCATCCCCCCAGATCAGAGGAATATCCCTTTGGACGCCCACATCTATGGTGATGTTTTTTCTTTGAGCACTTGATCGCTGGGCCGATACCGACTTATCAATTAACCCTGAGATATCGACGGGTCTCCTTTCTATATCGATCTTTCTCTCCTCGATTTTCGTGATGTTCAGAATATCGTTGATCAATCGTGTGAGACGATCGGTCTCCTCATTGATAATGTTCAGAAATTGCACCCGTTGATCAATATCGCGATCAGGCCTTTTGAGTAAGATCTCGGCATAGGCCTTGATCGACGACAAGGGCGTCCTCAGCTCATGGGAAACCAGTGAAACGAACTCCGTTTTCAAACGATCAATTTCCCTCTCCGCTGTGACATCGTTGAACACGTTTATGAGCCCCAGGAACTTACCGTGGTCATCGAATATCGGACAGGGAGAAACCTTCAAGATGCGATGTTGAGGCTTTGGCAACTCCACCTCTTCCACCCTGACCTCTTTTTGTCGTTCCAATGCTGAACTGTACGCTTCGTACACAGGGCACTCCTTGCAGGCCTCCATTTTTTGGGGATATTCTTCGGCAATTGCATCTCGACAGTACGTTCCCGATATAAACCAGCAGCGGAGATCTTGGCTCCCGTGTGCAGGACATTCGCCCTTATCACAGTTAAAATATTTCCAGCAACGAATCATTTCTTCTGTCACTCGAATGCCTGCCAATCGGTACAGGGGCTCAAGGGAGGGATCTTGCGGGGCCCCGATGATTTGCATCCCCTTGACTTGTCCTTCCTTCAATCCCAACCACTGTTGGGCAGTAGGATTGATCAACACCACTCTTTGATCCGCATCGAACAGGATCACCCCGTTGGTCAAATTATCCAGGATGGATTTGCTGATATTCTTCTCCTCGGAGACCTCCTTATAGAGTTGGGACAACTCATCCATTTGTCCTTTCACTTTATCCTGGGATTGTTTCAACTGTCCTATCATTCGATTAAAACCTTCGCCTAGCTGTCCGATTTCATCCTTTGTCTTGACGTCGATCCTTACGGCTAAATCTCCCTCTGCCACCTTTCTGCTCGCCGTGGAGAGCTCCATGATCGGCAGGGTGAGCCTTCTGACTATGAGGTAGTAAAGCACACCCACCCCCACGAGAATGGCCGCCACGATCAGGATGTTTTGGAGCAGAATAGTCCTCTTATTTATCAAGACGTCCCGCATGGATACCGAAACCGCATAAATACCTTGGTTCTTAAAATTAATTGTAAGCGGACTGAAAACGATCTTCTGAGGATCATTCTCATCCGATATCTCCCTAGCTACTCTCCTTCCCGCTTGCAATACCTCCCATCCAAGTTCCTTATTGAGAATATCGGCAAAGGCCTTGCTTTGAAAGGACGGGCTTAGGGTGGAGGTAAACAACCTACCTTCATGCATTAATGTGATATCCGCCCCGGTCTTCCTCTTGAGGGCTTCAAGGAATTGATAATCCAGGGGAAACTCAGCGATGATCACTTCTCTGATACCACTAGCCCTCTCTATCGGAGCGACAGCGGCTATACTCAAGATAGGCTTTCCCCCTGCCTCTCTCTTTAGAATTGAAGTGGTACGAATTCCAAGAAGCCCCTTCTGTATTAAGCCCCCCCTTCTCTCATCGTGGGTCAATTGACGATACAGATGAATTTGTATGCGATCCTTTTTGAGAGATTCCATTAAATAGATCAGCGCAGACCGTCCAGCGGTCGTATCCGTGAGCTGATCTGAGAGCTTCATAATATCTGCCATAAACTGGGCATAAAAGGCCACCTTCTCTTCCTGCTCTTTGATAACCTCATCCAGAAGGAGAATGTGATTTTGGAGGAGCTTCATCGTCCTGGCTTCAATGTTTCGGCTCACCCTCCGATTGCTCATAACGATCTCAGCGATGGCGAAAAGGAATATTAAACAGAGGAAAGTCAGTAAGATCTTTGTGTGAATTCTGTTCTGTCTTTCCAGGAACTCTTTGAATGACATTTTCGTATTCTCACTTGGATAGGTTAAATTCTATCAGTAACTGAAGGGCCCGGAAACTCTACGATTCGTTGAAATCACAGCTTCGGACGAAGGCCCTGGGTTCCTATTATTCATTTTCTCTTTCCGTAAGGGTACTTTTTCAGATCCATGCCCAAATTCTCGATCATCCGATAGAGCTCACGGTAATCGTCGTGGGTGGTCTCCATGAATCGGTCCGCGCCAAATTGCCGCAGTACCTCGCGGCCTTCCGCTGTTTCCGGGAGACGTAAGAGAATTTCCTTGAGTTTTTCCCTTAAATTGATCGATAATCCATTTTTGGAACCTCCGCTTCCGATCTCCTTATGGCAGTTAAAGCAGACGAAATCGATGTTCTTTCGAACTACGAGCGCATTCTCTGGCACGGGTGCCGACCGGGCTAAGACAACCATCTCTTTTTCAATTCGAGGATCTTCCCGTGCTAACTTTTCGTAGATCAAGTCTTTGGCGGCTCCGGCAGCTATTTCTCCGTTCAACACTTTCAATATCGACATATCGTGGCTTCCCACGTAGTGTATTTCCCCCAAATAATTCGTCAGGGTCTCGACCCCATGATTCTTGAAAAACATCTTTGGAAAGACTTCCGCCGCCGTTGTTGCCTTGATGATGGCAAAACTTCGTCCCTTCAAGCCCTTCCAGTCTTTTATCCCACTGTCTTTACGGGTGAATATCAATCCCCTGTACTGTGAAACTCCATCTTTAACCGGCCTCGCTATTACCTCTACTCCCACTTTCGCCTGGGTGAGCGCATACACGAAGCTTCCGAAAAAGGCTGCATTGACACGGCCTTCGATAAATTCATCCACTATATCCTCATAGCTCGAAAGATGCCTTAAACCGATTTTTACCTTGGTAACCAGCTTCCTAGAGAGATAATCCACCAGGGGACGATACCGTTCTTCCTGTCTGATGATGTTGCGCTCCGGAATGGTTGCGATGAGGAAATGACTCATAATCGGAACATAGCCATTACTACTGATCACCCTCAACCCGGAATCGCTATAAATGAAATCGATGAACTTCATGACTTCCTTCCTGGGCGTGGAACGTATTACCATCCCGAAGGGTCGAGAAAATGTGTACACATTTGTTTTCACGTGGGCGGGGGCAGGGGGGATTCCGTCGACGTTGAGCACGTTCACGTCCAACTCGGAGGAGATGACCTCTCCCAGGGAAGTATATCCTATTGAGTAAGGCATAACCCTCAAGGATTCGTTCATTTGGCTCGGACGTTCAAGAACGGTAGCGCTCTTAACAATTTCCAAATCTTTACCGAACAGCTTCCTTCTCAAGGTGATTTTCGGAGAGGTGTGCTCTGGCCTATCCAAAACGGTAATTTCCTTGTCCCCTCCTCCCAATTGCCGCCAGTTGGTAATCTTTCCGGAGTAAATATCCCTCAATTGTTGGCTGGTGATGTTTTTTATCTTTACAGTGTTATGGGTGGTAAATACGATTCCATCCTGTGCCAGGTGAAGATATTGAAGATTGTATTTGGCCTCGTCCTCTGTAAGCCCTCGTGAGAGCAACCCTATATCCAAGTCGCCTTCCCGTGCTCCAGCCAATCCCCCTCTTGTATGGGTTTCCGGGAGAAACGCAATTTTCATCTCTGGATGGTATCGTTCAAATTCCTGGGCTAATAATTTAACCACGGGGATAGCCGCAGCGGACCCTGAGACTTTGACTTGCTCCTTTGACCGCTTTATTTCCATTGTCCCACCTATTTCACTCCTTTCTTCGCACCCAAAGAGNNTCCATGCCTTCGTTAACAAACCCATGTATGAATTCCCCCCTTAATGCTCTGCCCTTAGGCCTCAACGTAATAATGAAAGGAGTTCATCTTCCTTCCATTCTCTTTTTATCATTCTTGGCCTGAGAAGGCAACTTCCCCCATTACCGTGTGCTCCTCTTTTTCCAGGTAACGCTTTCTCGATATGCGGAGATATTGAAAGGAGGTTTACGGATTCAATGCTTGAGGATTTCCTTGACCTTATCCAGAACGGAATAAGGGCTAAAAGGCTTGGCAATAATGGCAAAGGCATGATCTTCCGACCCCTCCCTTTTTTGGTCAGTTTGGCCTAAAGCGCTGAGTATCATTACGGGTATATCCCTCTGTGAGGGGTCAGTCCGGAGCTTGTCATAGATCTCATAACCATTCATCTTCTGCATCTTAATATCCAAGATCAGGAGGTCGGGTTTCTCCTTTTTCGTCTTATGAAAGGCCTCCTCACCATCAGTTGCGGTAAGGACCGAATACCCCGCCTCCTCTAATACGAGCTTCAGGGATCTCAGGATATGGGGCTCATCGTCGGCTACCAGGATTTTTTTCCCCTTCATATCCCCCCCATACTTCGGATTTCTCGAACCGCAATCCTGCCCTCTCACCTCCGTTGACCTGAATCCAAACGTACCTGCTTCTCTGGTTCGATTATCGTGACAACGGATAGATCGATTGGAAAAAGCATCTGATATTTCAAACGAACACTCGGTCCGTAAAACCTTCTGGTGTCCCCAAGAGGATTTGAACCTCTGTTTTTCCACGGAGGGCGGAACGTCCTTGGCCGGCTAGACGATGGGGACATCTCTGGTGTCCAAGAACACCTTCATCCTTCTTGAAACGAAAGGATGTTGGGTTAATATCCAGTCCAAAACGCCCCTGATAACCCTAAAACCATCAACCATCATGCCATTTTCATAAGACTTAGACACGGGAGACGGCGGAAACTCGCCGAGACAAGGAAGATTGAATCTCAGAAGCATTCCCCCGCGCCGATCCTTGTTACATAAAAAAGGGAAAATTCCACATTTTGTAAGGGAGCAACGATTGTGCCATGAGAAGGGTTTTGGATGAGAAAAAACGAGTTATGGGGAAGGGGAGATAAGTGATTGAAAAGAGAAGGGTTTTATAATAAGACTCAAGAATCAAGACCCAAGACTCAAGACCAAGGACGTCTGAATCCAGGGGAAGAGTGCTGGAAAGGGCGCAAGGGATGTGCGTTATCGCGCACATAAAGGGCTTAAGGCTCAAGGCGAGAGGCACAAGCACAAAGACGCAAGACGCGAGAAGACGGGCTAGAACCTGGCACCGTGGTAGTGGCAGTCAAAGCAGTTGTCCTTTTTATCACCCATACTCCCCGTGTGGCAGGTGTTACACCACTCATAGCCGTTGATGGCGGCATTCTTTATGTTGTTATCGGTGACCTCATAGTTGAAGTTCACATTATCGCTGGGGATATCGGTGGCCCCGTCCTTGGATTTCACGAGGTCGACGAGCTGGAAGAGGTTCGTCTTCGCAGACACGTGATGTCGGTTGTGGCAGGCGAGGCAGGGGACCAGATCGCCTTGGGCCCAGCCATACCCGGATTTTAGCGTGGGATTTCCCGTCGGAATCCCGTGGCTATCCTCGTTTTGGAAACCATACCGTACGTCCTTGAGTGGGGTAGAAGGCGGAGTCACAGTACTCGGAAAGCTCCCATCGTGGCAGTCAAGGCACCATTCGGTCATGAAGTCGGCACCCGAGAGGATTTGTCCAGTCCCGGGGGTGCGACCATCCGTTGGGTCTGGATCGCTCTTCAGCGGAAATACTCCAGTATCCCTATAGTCCGCATGGGGATCGTGGCAGTCAGTGCACTCCACCTTGGCACCGCTCGTACTCTGGGCCGCATCCTGGATGTCATGCCTGTCGTTCAGGTTAAGGTTGTCGTTTTCTCCTGCAATAGCGGTCACCCACCGGATTCCCGGGCCGAAACGGGTCTCGACGTCCTCTAGCGAGGGGCCGTCTGCGTCGTGGCAGGCAAAGCAGAGTGCCTCCTCCGGGTTTGACACCGTCTCGCCCGCTACCAGCGGCGAGAGGAGCGAAGGGGATGCGGCCCCATGGGCGTTGTGGTCGGTGTCGGTCTCAGTCCGGGTGCTGTCATAACCCCCGTGGCAGGAGAGGCAAGCCTCGGCGGTTAGCGCTGTGTTATGAGAAGCAGTGGTCCAGTCGGTATTGATGTCCGTGGGCATGAGGCCGTCGCTGAAGGGTGGATTAGTGGTGGGCCCGAGGGCATCGTGGCAGTTCAGACAGAAACTCTCTATGCTGGCACCGGCGCCGTCGTAAGTGTGCGAGGCGCCTCCATCCGGGTCGTTCAACAGGACACTAGGGTCTAAGTTGGACTTATGACTACTCTGGTCATGGCAGACCTGGCAGTCCTCGTCGGTGACGATCTCCGTCGTCGTTCCGTCCGTCACGTGATGACTGAAACGTTCAAAGTTTCCGCCTGTACCCGTCACCTGCCGCCGGTACTGGACCGGCGCTGGAGGCTGCGGCTGCCCTTGCGAGTGGCAGTCTACACAGGATGCCGGCGCAAAACCGCCCGCATGACTGTGGCAATCAGTGCAAGTCAGGCCAATCTCGTGAATATGATCGGCAGTGACATCATTGGTATGATGGGCTGTTCCCGTGTGGCAGGTCTGGCAGACGCCGTTCCATGGTTGATTCGCCTCACCAAAGGCAAAGTGGGCGGGCCTCTGCTGGAAAAGAACCGGCTCTAACGCTCCGGCAACGTATTTAGTTGTATTGCCCCGAATCAAGCTCAGGTTCACCGCGGTCACTCCTCCCGAATGGGTATCTGTGGTTGTATCAGGACTGTGGGCGTCATGACAGGAACCGCAGTCAATGATGGTCAGACCTCCGTTTACCGGATGGTTGCTTACGTCGCTCTTTCCCGATGCCTGACCCGTGGGGTTGTGGCAGGTCTTGCACATTGTCTCCTGTGCCGCCTCCCGTGGGATAAGAGCGCCTGAGTGAAAGGCGTGACAGTTATTGCATCCGATGCTGTTAGAAGCATCGTGCGGAGGCTCTAGGGCCCGTGCCTTCCCAACTGCCAGCACGACCACAGCCACAACCAAAGCCATGTAACTGATTCGTTTGAACATAAGCATCTCGTTCAATAGTTAGGGCACCGTATAAATTATCTCAACGCGATGATTCTCGGCATTGGCCACTACGACCTGGCCGTAGCCATTTATGGCAATGTCTAATGGCAGGTTAAGCTTCCCAAGCTCCATGCCGTATGATCCATAGGAATCAACGTAGCTGCCGTCATTGGTGTCGAGAATCTGGACATTATTCATATAAGAGTCGGCAGCATGAATTCTTCCCAGATGGTCCACCGCCAGGCTCTGTATTGTGACGAATTTACCCATCCACTTCCAGCCTCCCATTCCTTGTGAGACCATTTCCCCGAAAGACCGGAGGAAATTGCCCTGGAGACTGAAGACCTGGACCCTGTAGTGTCCCTGGTCGGCAACGTAAACCTCGCCTACCTCCACACCGCCTCCATCAAGGTGGTAAGCCACCGTAATCGCGATTGGAAAACGGAATTGACCATCACCCTCGCCTGCAGCGCCGATACTTCCTGCAGGGGTACCATCCGGGTTGAACACCCATACTTTGTTGGTTAGGCTGTCGACCACATAGAGCCTATCCATGCGATCGACGGCCATATCATTAGGCATCTCGACAATTCCTTCTCCAATGGTCGTCTCTTTCATCCCGGTTGGACTATATCTCTCGACATTGTTGCTACCGTCGTTCCCCACATATATCCTGCCCTGGGAATCGACCTCGACCCCCAGAGGTCTGTTGAGTCCCTTGAGCTCGCCGATCAGATTAAGCGTATTAAGATCAATTTCATAGATGAAAACAGACCCGACCTTGGCATCGCTGACGTAGAGTTTACCGTCCGAACCAAAAGCAACCCGCGTCGGAAAAAGGAGCTGATTTTTGATGGCAAGCGGGTCTTCCGGCGGCTGGTCGCAGTGGTAATACTGCCGGATGAAGTCAAAGAGGCCTTTGAACCGTTTCTCTTTCTTGGCGTTGTCCTCNNACCAGTCAACCGTTTCCCAGTCCAGACCAAGATCTACACTGAACAATATGAGGTCGTCCAAGTCAACGTCGCCGTCCCCGTCCATGTCACTCTTATCAGTACGCGCATAAGCTAGGCTTGGGTAATTATCCAGGCTCTCTGGAGATTCCGAAGAGTATCCCCCAAAGACCACCCCTACAGCGATGATGAGGATTACGCCCCAGAGCCTCGTCCCTTTTTTTTGCGAACTTGAGCCGACTGCACCCATTGATAAGATTCCCTTTGCGTCAGTGTCCTTGCTCGATTCTGGCCGGTTTTGGCAAAGAAGTCCGTTTCTTACCAGTGCAAGGTTTGTGCCGTATGAAAGAGTGTTACGTCGAGGAAGCACAAATCTCAGGATTGATATGTAACTTATTGAAAGTAGGGAGTTTTTACTTTAAGACTCAAGATTCAAGACCCAAGACTCAAGACCAAGGACGTCTGAACGCAGGGGAGGACTGCTGGAAAGGACGCATGAGGGTGTGAATTATCGCGCAATCTTCTTCTCCTTTCCTTTCCCCGGAATTTCCCTGTCATTGGCAATCTCTCGTTCAACCAAAGCCTCTGAAATTTCTCCATACCTGGCGCTGAATTGGCTGGACTTTTTTACATCCCATCATACATCTCACCGGGGAGTATAACGGGGTCCTTGAACTTCACCTCCTCAATCTCAAATTTCCCTCTACTTATTGTGGCATCCCAGACACAGTCTGCTTCCCGAATTGCTCATAACAAGCGTGAACGTCCCTCTTGAATCCACATTGTGGCATGTCCCGCAAACGATCTTACCATCAGACAGCCTTATGTCTTT
>JABAOH010089003.1_pt1 | contig 10240 bp, 9 predicted proteins | sample 7062181 | NCBI WGS metagenome assembly JABAOH01 (sample SAMN14538630, study PRJNA623070) | marine sediment metagenome | biome: marine biome [ENVO:00000428]; feature: marine pelagic biome [ENVO:01000023]; material: deep marine sediment [ENVO:00002113]; isolation source: pool of 5 deep marine... | reverse complement strand
GTCAGAAGAGCTCTGAAGATCGCCAGAGAAACAAGGCAGAAGAAAAGTGGGAAAGTCTGTACTTTGGGGGACCTGATTCACAATCCCCAAGTCATTGATGATCTCAAAAAACAGGGAATCCAATCTGTCACGAATCAGGATGAACTCAACGAAGGATGGGTCATCATTCGCAGCCATGGGGTCTCCCCCAATACCTACAGTCTTCTTGAAAAAAAGAATATTCAAATCGTCGATGCCACCTGCCCAATTGTTAAAAAAATCCAAAAATTGGTCGAAATGCTGGCCACGCAGAAAGAAGAAATTATCATCGTTGGAAATAAAGAACATCCTGAAATAAAAGGACTCATAGGATTCAGCAAGGAAAAAGGAATCATCATAGAAAATGAGGCTCAGGTGAAACGATTGCCTCGGAAGAGAAAGAGAGCGGTTCTTGCCCAATCCACTCAGGACCTTTATCTCTTTGAAAAAATCGTGGCCGCTCTCATCGAGAAGACAGAAGAGTTAAAAATCTATAACACCATCTGTCATTCCACTCAGACAAGGCAAAAATCCACCTCCGAACTGGCATCCCATGTGGATACACTTTTCATCGTTGGAGGAAAAAACAGCTCCAACACGAATAAACTCTTTCAAATTTCAAAAAGGATTTTACCCAATACCTATTTCATCGAAAGTGCGGCTCAAATCGACTTTGAAATGCTGAAAGGCTCAAAAAAAATCGGACTCTCTGGAGGAGCCTCCACTCCTCCTGAAGCCATCCAAGAAGCTGTCAACAAAATCAAATCCAGCTTTAAACATCAACATCAAAGGGAGAAGATCGTCCAATGTCAGAGATAACAAAAGACACAGATAACGAAGAAAACATCTCTTCAAAAGACTACGAGAGTTTACTGGATCAATACCAGTTCAACGCTAAAGAAATCGTCCCGGGAAAAATAATCAAAGGGAAGGTAATCAAGGTCACATCTAATCATATTCTCGTGGATATCGGATTTAAGTCCGAAGGGATTATTCCTCGAGAGGACTTCGCCGACAACCAAGAAGCCAGCGAAATTCGTCCTGGAGAGACTATCCAAGCCATCGTGGAACGGAGCGACTCAAAAGAAGGCTATCTGATCCTCTCCCATAAAAAAGCTGTGGCTCTCAAGGCTCTCAATGACCTGGAGAGAGCTTACTACAACAACACCTGGGTTACAGGAAAAATCATTGACAAAACTAAGAATGGATTCACTGTCGACGTAGGGATCAAGAGCTTCCTACCTGATTCCCATGCCGACACAAGATCAGTCAAAGAGCCGAAAGAGCTCATAGGAAACACTTACAAATTTAAAGTCATAAAATTTGATAGAAAAACAGAGAATGCCGTCCTTTCCAGAAAACTTTTCCTTCAGGATGAAAGAGAGAAACAAAGAAGACGTGTCTTCGACGGGCTCAGTAAAGGGCAAAAGATCAAAGGAAAAGTTAAATCCCTGACTAACTTTGGAGCATTCATCGATTTGGGGGGAGTGGAAGGACTCCTTCATGTCTCTGATATTTCCTGGGGAAAAATCCCTCATCCATCAGAAGTCTTCCAAACCGGTCAGGAAGTGGAAGTGTTGGTTCTCGATTTCAATGAAAATGAAGATAAAATCTCACTCGGATACAAACAATTGACTCCGGATCCATGGGAGAGCGTAGAAGAGAAATACAAAGTCGGACAGAAAATAAAGGGGAAAGTGGTCAGTCTGGCAGATTTTGGAGCATTCGTTGAGCTAGAAAAAGGAGTGGAAGGATTGGTCCACATCTCAGACCTCACATGGTCACGGAAAGCTGTTCATCCCAAAAAAATCCTGACTCCAGGAGAAGAAGTGGAGGTCTCTATTCTGGATATCAATCCCTCAGCCAAAAGGATTTCATTGGGTTTGAAACAGGCCACTCCTCATCCTCTGGAAGTGCTCAAACAGAAATACAGCCCTGGCTCAAGGATCAAAGGAACCATTACAAGCATCACCGATTTTGGTGCTTTCATGGAAGTGGAGAAAGGAATCGAGGGGCTCATCCATATTTCTGATATTTCCTGGAAAAAAATTAAACATCCCTCGGNNNNCTTAGTATCGACGTGGAGAAGCAGAAGCTTTCCCTCGGTATAAAGCAGCTCGAAGGCGACATCTGGGAGGATTTTTTCAATCGCCAAAAAATTGGTGACCTGGTCAAAACCAAGATCGTCCGCCTTACCGACTTTGGAGTCTTTGTGGAAATCACCCCAGGAATAGAAGGAATAGTCTTCCTTTCCGAGCTGGATGAGAAAAAGATAGAAAAACCAGAAGAAGTTTTTTCCGTCGGAGAGGAGCGCATAGCCAAAATCACAAAGATGAATCCCCGAGAGAAAAAACTTTCCCTTAGTTTCAAATTAGCCCAATTGGAACTTCAAAAATTGGAGTACCAGAAATATGTCCAAAGCCAAGACGATAAGCTCACTCTGGGGGATCTTTTAAAAGACCAGTTGAAAAAAATACAGCCAACTCAAAAGGCCAAAAAAAAGGAGGAAAAAGATGATTAAAGCCGATTTAATTAACAAAATTGCTAAAGAAATGAACATCTCAAAACAAGAAGCAGAAACTGGTGTCAATCTGTTTTTTCAAACAATTAAAGAAGCCATCCTAAGGGGTGAAGAAATAGAACTTAGAGGTTTCGGAAGTTTTCGCTTCCGTCACCGGCACTCACGCTCCGGTAGAAATCCTCGCACAGGAGAGCCTGTGCATGTTCCTCCTAAGAAAGTTCTCTACTTTAAACCGAGTAAAATCTTAAAGAACATGATAAACAAAAAATAATGGAATATATCTATGCTCCCTGGAGAAAGGAGTACGTGCGAAAAATTTCTAAAATGAGTGAATGCATCTTCTGTCGTGCACTTAAAATGAAAGATGACAAGAAAGCTTTCATTCTCTTCAGAGCCGAAAAAAACTTCATCGTACTGAATAAATACCCCTACACTCCGGGACACCTGATGATTGCTCCCTATGCCCACCTTTCTTCATTCGATCGAGCGAAAAAAGAGTCTACCGATGAAATGGCAGACCTCCTCAAGCTCAGCCTGAGAATCCTGCGAAAGAAATACCGGCCTCATGGTTTTAACGCCGGCATGAACTTAGGAAACAGCGCTGGAGCCGGAGTGGCCGACCATTTTCATCTCCATGTTATTCCTCGCTGGACGGGCGACTCAAATTTCATGGCTCTCGTCGGTAAGACAAAAGTGGTTATTGAAGACATTGAAACCACATATGTCCAGCTTTTTCCTTTTTTCCAGAGAGCAAAATTGACTCCTCAATGAAAAAAGGATTGAGCGTCTTCCACTTGATGACTGGAGATGCAAGCATTCTTTCAAGGAGAGAATTTGAATAAAATGGACTTTGAACTCACTGAAGACCAAAAATTGCTCCGGGACATGGTCAGAGAATTTGCTCAAAAAGAGATGGCTTCCCAAGTCAAAATCCTTGAGGAGAAAAAAGAGTTTCCCAAGGAAATCTTGGCGAAACTCGGAGAGCTCGGAATCCTGGGTATGACCGTCCCTTCTGAATACGGAGGTTCGCAAACCGATTATCTCTCTTTTGTTCTTGCCCTGGAGGAAATCAGCAAAGTCTCTGCTTCTGTTTCAGTCATTGTCAGCGTTCACTGTGCACTCTTCTGTTACGCTATTCTGGAATTTGGCAACGAAGCGCTGAAAAGAAAATATCTTCCTCGAGCTGCCAAAGGAGAGGTCATCGGCGCTTTCTCTCTCACCGAACCAGGTGCCGGGTCAGATGCGACGAACCTAAAAGCAAAAGCTGTGAAGGACGGCAACTACTATCTATTAAACGGAACAAAATCCTGGGTAACCACAGGAAACGATGCCGAAGCCGCAGTCGTCTTTACCTTAGCGGACATCGAATCCAAGACGAATAAATTGAGTGCCTTCATCGTAGAGAATGAGTTTCCGGGATATAAAGTCTCCAGGATCGAAGAAAAAATGGGTTTGCATTCCTCTTTAACCGCAGAAATACTCCTGGAAGACTGCCGAGTGCCCGAAGAAAATCTTTTGGGAGAAGAGGGAAAAGGCGCGACTATCGCTCTGAACAGCCTCGATGGATCAAGAATCGGAATCGCCGCCCAGTCTATTGGGCTTTCTGGCCGGGCTCTCCAAGAGGCCGTTCAATACGCCAAACAAAGAGAAGCCTTCGGGAAAAAAATCTCAGAATTCCAGGCTATTCAATTCATGATAGCGGATATTTCAACACTTTTAGAAGCCGGGCGTTTACTCACTTATAAAGCTGCGGATTTAAAAGATAAAGGAAAAAAATTCATAAAAGAAGCGTCCATGGCCAAACTTTTTGCTTCTGAAGCCGCGAATAAAATTGTCTATCATGCGCTTCAAATTCATGGTGGTTACGGCTACTCGAAAGAATTCTTAATCGAACAGCTCTACAGAGACGCAAGAGTCTTCTCTATTTACGAGGGCACTTCTGAGATACAGCGTTTGGTCATTTCTAGGCAACTTCTCAAAGAAGACTGAATAGAATGTGTCGGTGTAACACCCGAAGGGGAAAAGATACCGACAATTGAGGTGATAACATGCTCAAAGCAATGCGAAGAAACGTCAAATCCTTAGCTCCTTTTTTATGGTTGGTGATTGTTGCCTTCATCATCACCATCTTTGCTGTTTGGGGTGGAGCCGGACGCCTGGGCGCCGGAAGATCAACCAACACGATCGCTAGAGTGAAGGGTGAAAAAATCTCTGCCGATTATTACTTTCAGAATCTCGCTCAGAGACTCGAAATGATGAAAAATGAATTCAAAGAAATCAATAAAAATCTCATTCAACAGCTCAACATCCCCCAACAAGTACTGGAACAAATCATCCAGCAGTATATCCTACTTCAAAAGGCCAAAGAATTGGGGATATCCGTATCCGATGAAGAACTGCGTGAAAAAATTATAAACTATCCTGTTTTTCAGATAGATGGAAAATTCGTCGGTTTTGATCAGTACAAAAGAATTCTGGAATGGAACAGGATTCCCATTTCAGAATTTGAAGAAGGCATCCGAAAAGAGGTCATCATCGAAAAACTCATAAAAATCCTCACGGCTGGCATCACTGTTACTCAAGAGGAACTCTGGGAAAACTATAAGAAAAAGAATGAATCCGTTAAGATGGAATATGTCATCGCAGAGGCGGATAAAATCGAACTGGAACAAGAGCCTTCTTCCAGTGAGGCCCAGGAGTACTTTAACGAGAACAAGGAGAAATATGAAATTCCGGAGAGAAGAGAAGCCTCTCTTGTTTTCCTCAATACAGAAGATATCAAAAATGAAATCGAACTCAGTGACACCGAGATCGAGGATTATTACAAGGAAAATGAGCAACAATTCACAGACCCCGAAATGGTAAAGGTCAGCCGAATCTATCTTCCTTTCGAAGATAAGGAAAAAGAAATGGTTGAGGTTGAGGGCCAAAATATTCTGGAGAAAATAAAACAAGGGCAAGATTTCGCGGAACTCGCAAGACTCCACTCCAAGGACCCAAAAGCAAATGAGGGGGGAGATTGGGGCCTTTATGAGTGGAGAACACTTCCTTCTCAGGAACAGGAAGAAATCGAACGGCTTTCCGCAGGAATAAATTCCGACCTCATAGAATCTGAGGAAGGAATATCTATCCTGAAAGTGACAGAAAAAAAACCTCCTCGGACAAGGTCTTTAGAAGAAGTCAAAGATAGAATCCAGAACATTCTCAAGGATCAGAAAGCCAGGGAACAGGCTGAAGAAAGAATCATCGAATTGGAGAAAATCGCGAAAAAAGAAAAAAGTTTGGCTGGTGCTGCCCAGATGAGTGGGCGGGAAATCATCAACACAGGCCTTCTCAAAGAACAGGAGCCGATTGTAGATATCGATCCTTCGGGAACCATAAGCCGCACGCTTTTTCAGCTTCAGGAAAAAGAGATATCTTCTCCCGTTTACACCTACCAGGGCGTCGGGATTGCCCAGCTGGAAAAGATTGAACTTCCCCGTCAGGCAAACTTTGACGAAGTCGAAAGTGAAGTCAAAGACGACCTCACGACAATAAGAAAAAAAGAGGAAGCGGCGGACAAAATGAGAAAGGTCAAAGCGGAGCTCAATACGGCAAATCTTGAGGCGCTCGCTCAAAAATACGGGCTTGAATACAAAACTGCCAATGAACACAAACGAGAACAGTATCTCTCCATCGTGGGAGAGAATCCTGAAATCGACAGGCTTGCTTTTTCTCTTCCCCTAGAAGGATCGAGCGACCCTATCGAGTTTGAGGCCGGCTATGCCTTGATTAAAGTACAGGAGCGAAAAGAAGTCACTCCGGAAGATTTGGAAAAGGATAAGGAGACAGAGAAAGAAAGCCTGCTCGAAGCAAAGAGGAATAAGTTCTTCTTGTCTTATATGACAAAATTGAGAGAGGCATATGGAGTCAAAATTGAATATGACGTTTTCCTGAAAATCAGCTCCGATGTCCTTTCTCGGTTTGAAGTTGAAGAATAAGTCGATGGAGTTGGCTGGGACTTCTCCGTCTTAAACAAGCGGTCAATCCCCTTCAATATCTTTTAACCATCTTGGATGGCTAATTTCCACAGAAGAGGGAACTCAATTTAGATGGACAAAGAGGTGCAAAAATGAGGATGACTAAACTCCTTAAGGCTGGAGAGAAAGCTGTTAAACAGTCTCTGCGCCTCCGAAAGGGCGAAAAATTCCTGCTTGTGACTGATAAAGAGAAAATAGAGATCGCAGAGGCTTTTGCCTATTGGGCGAAAGAACTCGGAGTTGAAACAACCACTTATCTCATGACAGAAACCCTCCGTCCCATCACTCAACCGACTCGGCTCTTCGCAGAAATCGCAGAGAGGGCGACTGCCATCGCTTACATGCTTGATGCAAGGATTGAAGAAAAGCCTTTTAGAGGTTACATGGTTAAAACCGGGATGGAGCATGGCCGGATATGTATGATGCCTGGATTGACAAGAGACATGATGGAACGGCTGGTGAATATCGACTTTAAGGATATGGATCAGTTCACGAAAAAAGTCATAAAGGCCCTGACGGATTCGGATGATATCGTGGTGGAGAACCCGGAAGGCACCCGAATCCAATTCAGCGTTAAGGGCAGAAAATGGGCGAACGACAACGGCGACATCAGCCGGAAAGGGATGCATGGAAACCTCCCTGCCGGAGAATGCTTCACAGCACCGGTGGAGGAAAGCTTTTCAGGAAAGCTGGTTATCAGCCTCATCGATGATAAGTTGGGGCGTGGAGTCATGGAATTTGAAAAAGGCCGGCTGATCCGGCACACAGGAAAGGGAGTTGATGCAATCATCCAAAACATCGGCAACGACGACACGGGAACAATCATTGGCGAGTTTGGAATCGGCACGAACAGGAAAGCCCGCATCACTGAGAACATGCTGGAAGCCGAAAAAGCCTTCGGAACAGCTCACTTTGCGATCGGCGATTCCTACGGCATGGGGAAAAACAGAAGCCCACATCATTATGATGCCCTGGTCGATAAAGTCACGATCCGGGCAAAGGGAAAACTGATTGCCAAAGAAGGAAGGTTTCTACTCTAAGGAAGAGAAGAATCTGGCCTTTCATGCCAAAGAAAAGGGGCAAAAAGGAGGAGGGAGTTCATTCACCACTTGAGAATGTCAAACAGGAGGCTTTTTACGCTTTCCTCGAGAGCATCTCTAAACCTTTCCACACTATCTGTAAATCCATCTCCTAAGTAATCTGTGATATACATCGGTTCTCCGACATTGATCTTGACTTTTGTCGGTACCAAAAACGGAACCTGGGTGCCAAACATGGCTACTGGGGTAACAGGAACGGAAATTCCCTCATATTTATGCAGGTTATATGACAGGATGGACGTTCCTCTCTTGAAAGTGTGCACATAGGGATTCGGTTCTTTTTTCAACACCCGGCCCCAGCCTTGAAGAGCAATAACCGCCCGTCCTTTTTTCAGGTACTCATGACAATGCTCCATGGCCGTCCTTGTCTTTTGCTCCATATCCACAGGAATAGCTCCGGTTTTCTTTATCGTCTTCGCAAAATAAGAAGTAAAAATGGATTTCAGCGGGCTGAGGAGCAAGTCCAGAAAGAGCCCGAAGTCTTTCAGATGTCTCTTGAGGTGTTTTCTGATGAGACGGTTGAAATCATCCTTATCAAAAACCATTTTATTGGATGTCCAAAATATCTGTCTCGGGACGACTTTGAACAGAGTCGCAGCATCTTTGAAAGTTCCGATATGATTCCCGATGATGATATTCGGACCTTTCTTGACAAAATTCTCCTTTCCTTTTATCACGATTTTTTTTCCGATAAGAGCAATACTGCTGAAACGCTGGATAACCGGCTCTAACCGTTTCAGTTCTTCTTCGATTGTCATAATTCTTTTGGTCCTATAATTTTCGTTTATCTATTTTAAGAAAATTTGAAAAAAAATTCAAAAAATATATGGGGACATTCCCCAAGGTGGGGTCAGGCCTTAGTAACTTCAGTAATTTGAATTCAAATGAGTCAACCAGTTCCTTCTAAATGAAATTACTGAAGTTACTAAGGCCTGACCCCATTTTCTATTGCTTGAAAATATAAAATTTCCATGATAACTTAGCCAGTAAAAATCATGCTGCATCCATCTCAGGGCCTTTGATTGTGGAGGATATGATGTTGACACTCATCAAACAAGGGACAGTCTTCGCGCCTGACCCCATGGGCACAAAAGACATTCTGATTTCAGGTGGAAAGATCGCAGCTGTTTGCGAGCCAGACAAGATTAATATAAAGGGAATTGATTTCGAAGTCATTAATGCATCAGAAAAAATTATAATACCCGGTCTCATCGACAGCCATGTCCATATACTCGGAGGCGGCGGAGAAGGAGGGCCCGCAACCAGAGCACCCGAAATAACCATAGAGGAAATCATTGAATGTGGAGTCACGACAGTCATTGGCTGCCTAGGAACTGACGGAACAACGCGCCACATGGAATCACTCCTGGCTAAGGCGAGAGGGCTTGAAGAGGAAGGAGTCACAACTTATCTGTTTTCCGGTTCTTATCAAATTCCTCCTGTAACAGTTACAGGCAGCATCCGTTCCGATTTGATTCTCATCGATAAGGTCATCGGGGCCGGAGAAATTGCCATATCCGACCACCGCTCCTCCCAGCCCACTTTTGAGGAATTCTCCCGCCTGGCCGCAGAATGCCGTGTCGGAGGAATGCTCGGAGGGAAAGCAGGTATCCTCCATGTCCATCTGGGAGACGGGCCACGCAAACTGGAAATGCTCTTCAGGTTAATCAAAGAGACTGAAATTCCCGTCACACAGGTTATCCCAACCCATGTCAACCGCAACGGTGAACTCTTCGCTGAAGCCATCAAATTCATCCAATCTGGGGGATTCATCGATATGACCGCTGGCGATGACCCTGAAGCCGGAGTTGGCATTGAAGTCAACATTGAAGAAGCCATCCGACTTCTCCTTGAGAAGAAGGCTTCCCTCAGCCAAGTAACGATCAGTTCAGACGGCAACGGGAGTCTGCCTGTCTTCGATGCCAGAGGGAACCTCCAAGGATTGACCGTCGCCACCCAGAGAAGTCTTTTGAAAAATATCCGTCACCTGGTGCAAAAAAAACTCCTTGAGCTTCAAGACGCCGTTAAGCTGCTCACCGTTAATCCCGCCTTTTTTTACAAGCTTCATCAGAAGGGGGAAATCCAAGCCGGTAAAGACGCTGACTTACTCTTGCTCGACAAAAATTTGAATATGACAGACTCTTTCGCAACGGGAAGGATGATGATGGCCGATAAGAAACTTCTTGCCAGAGGCACATTTTCAACAGCTTAATTTAGGACTTCAAAAAAAGACCTAGATAAAATCTGGGAAGAGAGAGGAAAATGGAGAAAGAAGCAAAAAATCAAACACAAAAATCTAAGGAACCCAGTATTGCCGTCGCTCTGATTCCATTAATCGCTATGGGGATTCTTCTCGGAGTCGGCTATGGAGTCTACAGAATCGCAGCCCAGGTTCTCCTCGTAGCCGCCGCTTTTATAACGGGCACACTCGGCCTCATCCTCCGTTTCAAATGGAAAGAAATGGAAGAGGGCATTGTCAACAGCATCCATAAAGCGATGCCGGCCATTTTGATCATGCTCTGTGTCGGTATTCTCATCGGCTCCTGGATCGCCTGCGGAACCATCCCCATGGTCATCTATTA
>JABAOH010010490.1_pt1 | contig 10241 bp, 8 predicted proteins | sample 7062181 | NCBI WGS metagenome assembly JABAOH01 (sample SAMN14538630, study PRJNA623070) | marine sediment metagenome | biome: marine biome [ENVO:00000428]; feature: marine pelagic biome [ENVO:01000023]; material: deep marine sediment [ENVO:00002113]; isolation source: pool of 5 deep marine... | reverse complement strand
TAAGGTCTTTCGATCTCGATCTCTCAGAAAACCTGGTGAAAGGTCTGGCACTCTCCCCACGAGCGGCTCAAGTCCTTGCAAATCGCGGCGTCAAAACTCTAGAAGAAGGAGAACGTTTCATTCGCCCTTCCCTGTCTCACATCCATAGCCCTACTCGGATGGCGGATATGGAGAATGCGGTCAGTCGGATCATTCAAGCCTTGGAGAATGGGGAAAAAGTACTCATATATGGGGATTATGACGTGGATGGCATCACATCGGCCGCCCTCCTGGTAGTCTTTTTGCGCGAGTTAGGGATGAAACCCCGGTATTACGTTCCCCACCGTCTTACTGAGGGTTATGGGCTCAACATCGATGCTGTCAAACGCTTCAGCGCCGAGGGCGTCAATCTTTTGATCACATCAGATTGTGGCGTGTCGAACTACGAAGAAATCCTCGAGGCCGGAAGGCTTGGCATGGACACCATTGTCGTCGATCACCATGAGCCTCCGGATGAGCTTCCTCCAGCACGAGCCGTTCTTAACCCAAAGCAAAGGGACTGTCCCTTCCCTTTTGAGGGACTTTCGGGCGTCGGGGTGGCGTTTCAACTCCTCATCGTCCTTCGAGCAAAACTTCGGGAGAGAGGATTCTGGCACGGCTGCAGTCCACCGAATCTGAGAAGGTACTTGGACTTGGTGTGCCTGGGGACCGTATCCGATCTGGTCCCCCTCCTTGACGAAAACCGAATTCTGGTCAAGTTCGGTCTTGAGGAGCTCACCGACGGAGAACGCAAGGGGATCAAAGCTTTGAAAACCATTTCAGGTCTGGAGGGAAAAGCCATCAACACCGGCCATGTCGCATTTCAACTTGCTCCGCGCCTGAACGCCTGCGGTCGACTGGGTCACGCCGCTAGGGCGGTGGAACTCCTTCTAACAGATAACGCGAAAGAGGCCGAGAAGATTGCCTCAGAACTGGAACAGCTGAATTCCCAGCGACAGACCCTGGAAGATCAGATCTTCAGCGAGATTTTGAGAGAGATTGAACAGCATCCCGAGGTTCTTCGCGACACGTGTCTCTTCTTCTCATCCCGTGACTGGCACCCTGGCGTCATCGGAATTGCCGCGTCCCGGCTGGTGGAGCGCTTTAGAATGCCCGCTGTCCTAATAGCGCTCAGCCAAGAAAACCTCGGAAAAGGATCTGCTCGCGCGACTGGGTGGCTGGACCTTTATCAGACCCTCAAGCAGTGCCAGGATGTACTTGTGGGTTTCGGCGGTCATCGAGCGGCAGCGGGCTTTACGGTCAGATCGGATTTACTTGGAGTTTTTCGGAAGACATTTGAAAAAGCCGCATCCCAGGAATTGACTGATGATGTGAAGGCCCCACGCCTTTACATCGATGCGGAAGTTAAGCTGGAAGAAATCGACGACCGCCTCGTTGAGGACCTGACACTTTTCGAACCGCACGGAATGGGTAATCCGAAGCCTCTTTTTCTCACAAGGAATGTAGCCGTATGGGAAAGAAGGATCGTTGGAGGCGATAGCCTTAAATTGAAAATCGGCGACCGAAAGGTATTCGACGCCATAGGATTTCGGATGGGTGATCGACTCCCTCTCCTGTCAGAGCCGATCGATCTGGTCTTCACCCCTCAACTCAATCACTGGATGGGATCTAGAAAGATCGAATTGGAGCTGAAGGACCTGACTCCCCACGCCGGGCGACAAGATCTCGCATCCTCTCAATGACAGGACGGGCGTCACCGAGAGGTCAAAGTCTGAGGCACTGCCTCAAGGCCCGCGGTTTGTCCAATTTCCTTCATATACCGTATGATACCGTCCCTGATTCCGCTGGCGAGTTCTTCAAGATACCGATCGCTTCCCAGCCTCTTTTCCTCGTCTCGATTGCTTATAAAGGAAACTTCAACAAGAATACAGGGCATGTTCGCACCGATCAGGACGTAGAATGGGGCCTCTTTGACACCCAGATTCTTGACTCGACTGTATTTGCCTCGGAGGCGGCCGTAGATCGAACCCTGGACCTGTTCTGCCAGCGCAAGCGATTCGTTGTACTTAACGTTTCGCATAAGGTCGTACAAAATGTACTCAAGATCGCTCAGTTTCTTTGTCGACACAGCATTCTCGATAGCTGCCAGCTCCATGGCCTCCTCGTCCGTTGCAAAGTTGAGCACATAAGTTTCAATACCTCTCGTGCTCCTTCCTCTGGCGGCATTTGCGTGGATCGAGATGAAAAGATCCGCCTTCTGGGTATTGGCAATCGCCGTTCTCTCGTCCAGCGGTAGGAACCTGTCGTCTCTCCGGGTGAGAATCGGCTCCAGCTGTAGCTCCTGCCGGAGTTTCCTTTCCAATTTCTTGGCAATCCTCAGGACCACGTCCTTTTCCTTGAGGCCACTTGGACCGATGGCACCCGGATCCTTTCCACCGTGGCCGGGATCGATAACCACTCTCCCGATCCCGAGGCCGAGTTGCTGGGGCAGAGAGGGCTTTTGAGGCACTTGATCCTTACGTTCAGGGGTTACAGGTTTTCGACCATTTCCGTGGACATCGATGACGATTCGAAATGGAGGCCTGAGCGGAAAAGTCTTGTAACTGCTTAGGGACTCCATATCGAGGACAACCCGAACCACGTCCTGTGTGTGTTGGCCCACTCTTGCTTTGGTCAAAAGCCCGTCCTGGATGGGTATGGGCTGGTGCAGTCCAGGGTCTAGCCGGGCCGATTCGATATCGACGTAGATCCTCGGGGGCTTGTCGAGTTTTGGGTCTTCTCTCAGAATATGGTGGTTATACGCCGTCTCCCCATCGAGATCGATCACCACTCGCGTATAGTCAGGACTCGACCAGTGTCTGATTCCTGTGACCTGAACCAGCCGTTTCGGCTTTGGACGGTATGGCTCAAGTTCGCCGAGACGTTGTCGGGCTTCTTCGACCATGTCGCCCGCGGGGAACCGCTCGAGCACCTTGGAGAAGCTTAGATAGGCTCTCTCATAATCACCGCTCTTTTCCTGGATGACTGCGATCCTGAACTGAGCGTCATCAGCGTAGCGACTCGCGGGGTAAAGAATTGTTAGCCGCTGGTAGGGTGAAATGGCCAAGTTCAGGTCAGACGCGAGACCCGAATAATGGCTGAGGTCCTCGTAGAGCCTACCGACCATGTAAAGTGCATCATCGGCACGGTTGCTCTTCGGAAATGTTTCGTAAACCTTCGCAAATCGGCGAATGCACCGCTTCCAGTAGACTCGTTTCTTCTTCTTTTCCTCCGACTTCTGAAGGGCATGATACGTGTCAGCGGCCTTCTGGTAGAGCGCTTCAGCCTCACTCGAGGCTGAAGCGAGGGAATCTGGGGGCAACATCCAGAGAATGAGGCTGATCAACATTACCCCCGCAACCGACCGAGCATGTGCCATCGATGCCTTCTGGAGTCTCATCATTGCTTGCTACAAGCAGTCAGGTTTTCGACGAATGATCCCATATCTTTCTTACCTTTTCTGAGAATGCCTGATAGCTGACCGCCGAAGCCCCGTTTTTCACATGCAGAGGCCGAGCCTGGAAATTCCTCCTGGCTCGGCCTCACTTTACCAGATAGCAGACTGGGTGACAAGCCGGTGCTACGGCTTATGCTGTATCCTGAACGATTTTCGGCGATATGAAGATCAACAGATCCCTCCTGTCATCGGATTTGACGGTCTTCTTGAAAAAATAGCCTAGGATTGGGACACTGCCGAGCAGGGGAACCCGCTCCACGTTGTCAGCCTTTTCGATACTGTAGATCCCGGCAATAACCACAATGTCACCATCCCTCACAAGAACCTCGGTGATCGCCTCTTTTTTGTCAATTGCGGGAACCCCTTGGACCGTAATCGAATCATCAGGCGTGTCTTTTGATGCCTTGATATTCATCTTGATATGCCCATCATTCGTGACATGGGGAGTCACCGTGAGTTTGATGTTCGCCTCGATGAATTCCGTCGTCGCCGTCCCCTCTGCCGTGAGCTTCAGGTAGGGAATTCTGAGACCTTGCTCGATCGAAGCCTCTTTGTTGTCAAGGGTGGCGATTCTCGGAGCCGAAATAATCTCCCCTTCTCCAGCGGTCTCCAGAGCGCTCAGTTCCACATCCAGGTTGGTTATGTCCCCAAGGCTGGCCAGGTTGAATGTGATGGCGCTTGTCGCTGCTTCAACCGGGAAATTGGCCGCCGTATCTGCGGGCGAGGCCCCAACGGCGCTCCCACTGACCGAAATCGTCCCGCTTTCACCGCCAATCTGGGTGTCGTCGAGCGTCCCTCCCCACTTGATGCCCAGTTCTCGCGAGAAATTGGTGCTCGCCTCAACGATTCTCGCTTCGATAATGACCTGGGGTGTCTTCGTATCCAGACTCCCGACAAGTTCCCTGGCTTCAACAACATTCCTTGGAATGTCTTTCACAATCAGCGTATTTGTCCGGCTGTCGATGGAAACTGATCCTCGTTCGGTAAGTATATTCTTGACCTGTGACGCGAGTTCTTGAGCTGTTGAGTAATTCACCGGGATCAGTTCGGTCACGAGATCCTCTAGCTGCTCCTTTGTTCGCTTGGACGTGAGAACTTCCTCCTCCTCCTTTTTCAGACGTGCGACAGGAGCAACACGAATCACATTCCCCACACGCATCTTACCGAGATTATTGGAAAAGAGAATGATGTCCAAGGCTTGGTCCCAGGGTACATCAATGAGTCGAATGGTCACTTTACCTTTCACATCATCACCTGCCACGATGTTGAGGTTGCTCACCTCGGCTATGAGACGGAGGATATTCTTGATATCAGCGTCCTTGAAGTCAAGAGAGAGACGCCTTCCCGTGTAGACCTTCCCCGGTGTAATGGCGAATTCATAGATCGGTTTCTCCTCGGCTGCTACCTCTGGCTCCAGGATCTGGGGCTCCGGTTCGGGATTGTTCACTTCCGATGGACCCTTATTGGGCGTTTCGGCCTTGGCGACCTGAACCGGTGGTGATGCGGGAGCCTCCTCCTGCTCAGGGGCGGGTTCATTTGCGACCTTCTCCTGACCCGTCGCTGCCGGCGAACCCGATTCAGTTTCTCCGGTATCTCTCAAGCCTTCCGTTTCAACATGTTCCTCCTGAGCGGGGGCTGATTTTTGTGGTTCCTCAGCCTCGGGAGCCATAGCTAGGATTGGTTTGTCACCCTCCCCGGCTCCCATTTTCTGGGGTCGCTGGAAATCGACAAAGATTCGGTTGCCCTCCTGGAAGGCCTCAAAATCGACCATCTCTTTCAGATGAATGACGACTCTCACATCTCTCGAGGTCTCTGATCTCACATTGTAGAGACGAATGTATTCAACAGCGCTGTCAAAAGCCCGTGTGTCGAACGCCCTTTTGAGGTGTTTGGGGGCAGTCGTCTTCTTCAATTCCACGACGATATCTCGTTGAGAGACCTTGAAAATCTCGTAGTCAACCCTCTTCGAGCTGGAAAGGACCATGCGAGACTTGTTATCGATCTGTTTGAAATCGACAGCAGCGAGAAATCCTGCTACCCCTTGTTCCAAGGCGCCCGCATCGCCCAGACCAACAACCAAATTACTCTGCAACCGATCAATCCGGTAAGGGGGCAATTTGGAGCCCGATGCGTCGAAAACCAATCGCGTTTTTTTCGGATGTCTTCCAATACGAACTCGCTTGAGGTGGGGTGTTTCGGCGGTGACAACATTTTTGGGAAAGCGGCTTTTCAGGTTCCACAAATCGATCACGAGGCGTGGCGGAGACTCGAGTGTGAATGCATTGTAGTCTCCGACGATTCCATCCGCCAGGATCGTCACTTCAGTGATGTCACCTCGCTTCGCGATAGAAACATCCGTCAAAGCCTTGGCAGGTTCCAGGCTGGCGAGAGTCTCGACCTCCTCGGCTAACCCTGGCTTCTCACCTAGGACAAGCTTCTGCTCCGCCACTTTTTCGATATCGACATAGAGTCTATTGGCCTCCTGAGTGATGTTATAGTCCACCCTATCCACAAGCCCAATGTCGATCCGCCCGCTATCACCATCTTTCATGGCGACAATCTCGGTCACCGTTCCATCATTAACAGCAATGGGAGTCATAACATCCAAGGAGGCATTCGGAATTTTGACAGAGATCCTCAACGGGTCCTCGAGCAACTCAAGGAACTCATACATCACCTCACGAGATCCCTCGATTGTGACTCGCGTGTACTCTTCTTCCTCCGAAAAAGTGATTGCCGTTATGCTGACCGGCTCCCTCATGGGCGGAGGAAGCGTGGGTTTTTCTGGTCCCCGAAGGACACTGCATCCTACAAAGGAAGCCGCGAGGACCGCGGTTAGGAGTACGAGATTCAGTCCAATAAACCGTTTCCACCTCCAATCTTTCATTTCTTACCTCCTTCCTCCGGGAGCTCTATGACAACTTCTCGCATCTTTGACTGGGTTCCATAGAGGCTCAGGGGCTCTTCAATGACCACCCGGTCTAGGTGAACGGCTTTCACCTTGCCGCCCCGTTTTCCAATGTAGGTGCCTTTCTTGAGAGTGAACCCCTTGCCAGCGGAGTCTTCGACCATGGCGAAGCTGTCATCACCGCCCATCCAGACGATTGCAGTCAGCTTGAGCTGACTTAGATCGTATTCCTGGAGCGGGGTTCTAGGGACGCCCGTCACCGGCTTTCCTTCGGTGCCAATCTTGATGAAAGGCTTGAAAGGGTCGACCTTTCCCCGAGGATTATACGAGAATACAGGCTTTTCTTGGCGNNGGAGGGGCCGAGGGTTTCTCACAGCCGGAGAAAGAAAACGCCACCCCCAGTAAGAGAATCATGATTTTCGTAAGCCTTCTAATCCGGCCTGAGTATAACATCGCCTTGTCTCTCCTTATTTCCTAGATTTGCTGTTTTTGTCCTACTACTTCTTTTGGCCCTTTCCTCTGGACTCCTCCAAGAAGCGAAATGTCGTCGCCACACACTGGGCTTTGAGTAATGTTTGGTCTCCAGATTTCTGGTTAGGCGACATCTTAAAGTTTTCCACATTGATGATTCGCGGCATTTTGCTGATTCGATCGAAGAACATCCCTGTGTTATGGTAGGATCCAAGAAAAACCAGTTCCAGCGGGACCTCCGCATAGAACTCCTTGGGGCGTTCCTTGGATGGCCGAAATCTCAAAAACTCGAGATTCGACTCTTTGCCCAATTTCGAGATGTTCTTCAACAACTCTGGAATTTCCCGCTGGTTTGGCAACTGTGTCAGCGCCTCCTTGAGTTGTGCCTCGAGTTGACCGACCTCTCTCTCGAATCTCTCAAGATTTTTGGCCACTGCGCGGCTTTCGCTCAGCTCTTTAAGCTTCTTATCTCTTTGATCACTAAGGCGTCTGATTTCTTCTCGTTGAGGCAAATAGGCGAGATAGCCATACAGGCCAACAATGACAAAAACAGCAATGAGAAGAATCATTACTTTCTTCGCCGTGGGAAGCTTAACAAATGTATCCATAGAAATTGCCATCGTCTCCTCCTTTATATTCCGATGGTGCAGACCATGGTGAACTGCTTCAAGTTGAGTTTCTGGACGTTCACTCTTTCGGTGACCACTAGTTCAACAGATGTGAAGATTTTTGACTGCTGCAATTCCTTCATGAAGTTGGCAATCGTCTCATCGTCGAGGGCCACTCCTTGAATCGTCAATTTCTCATTTTTTTTGTCAAGAGATTTGAGCCACATTTTTTCAGGGATTTTGGTGGCCAATAGACTCATGATTTGAATAGGTCGGGTCCTATTCAAATTTAAGGTATCGATAATATTCAACTTTTCCTGAAGGATTTTCTTATTGGCCTTGGCTTTGTTGATCTTGCGTTTGATAACCTCCAAGCGTTTCAACTCATCCTCTGCCTCCCTGATCTGGCTGAAGATTGTTTCCCGCTGTCGGCTCGACATCCACTGTGCAAAGCCTATGCCGACCAGAACCAGAACCATAGCGAGAACGAAGATTGTCACCTCTTTCCGGATCGACTCTTTTTTCCGTTCTTCTCTTGCCACCAATAAATTGATTTTAATCATCGGTCTCCAACCCTCCTCAAGGCTAGCCCAACCCCGACAGCCATCATGGGGCTGATATCGTTGATGTAATCGAGGCTGAGTTCCTTTTTGGTGATTTCGATATTTTGAAAGGGATCGACCACCTCCACGGGTACCCCGACTTGGGCTTCGATCACCTTGCTTAGTCCTTCGATTTTGGCACAGCCACCACTGATAAAGAGTTTGTCAGCCTTCTGGTCGGACGTCTTCTGGAAATAGTCCAACGATTGGGCGATCTCGGAAGCGAAATCCGAAGACGCGGTCTTCAGAATACTATCAATGGCCCCCTGCTTGCTGTCATCGATTTTGCTCCCCACCTTCAAGGCCTCTGCCTCTTCGTGGTCAATATGGAGATGTTTTTGTATCTCTTCGGTAATGTAACTTCCCCCTTTGAAGACGTCCCTTGTGAATGCCGATATGCCATCCTTCATGACGTTGATATTCATCACGTTGGCACCGATGTCGACGAGGGCTACAATCTCTCCTCGTTTCATCGGATAATTGGCCTGATACATGTTTTCGAGCGCAAAAGCGTCGATGTCCACAATCACGGGGTTCAGTCCGGCCTCCAGGAGGACTGACAGATAATCGTTAATGATATCCTTCTTGGCGGCAACCAGAATAACGTCCATGAGTTCGTCGTTTCCCTCATTGGCCCCGAGAATCTGGAAATCGATATTCACATCACTGGCGTCAAAAGGGATGTATCTTTCAGCTTCCCACTGGATCGATTCTGCGAGTTCGTCTTCCGTGATGACGGGAAGGTTAATCTTCTTAACGATTACCGAATGACCGGAAACCGAAGTCACAACTTCCTTGGTCCTGATTTTGAAGCTTTTGATCAGATCGCGGATCGTGTCCACGATGACCACCGAATCCATGAGCGACCCATCCACAATGGCCTCGGGTGGGATATTCGCCAAGGCACTGTTGACCAATCTGTAACCTCTTTTGGTCTCGGTAAGTTCCACAACCTTGATCGAACTCGAACCGATGTCCAGACCAATGACGTCCTTCTTCTTTCCAAGTAGCATGTTTTTCTCCCCTTCTCAGGCAATAGCGTATTTTTTGATTTTCTCTCTCAGGGTGGACCTCGAAATTCCAAGGCTCCTGGCCGCTTTCGATTTGTTTCCACTGACCATAGAGAGGACCTGGGAGATATGCCTCTTCTCCATAGCTTCCAGAGAAGTGTCACTGGGNNGTCTCCGGAGAGATTACCTCGGTGGTAGATAGAATCATCGCCCTCTCGATGATATTTTTCAGTTCTCGAACATTTCCCGGCCAAAAGTAGTTGAACAATAAAGCCTTTGCCTCTTCTGAAATTTCTTTGATATTCTTTCCCAGCTCCCTGTTACCCTCCTCAATGAAAAGGTTCGTTAGAAGGAGAATATCCTCCCTTCTCTCCCTTAGAGGAGGGATGTCCAGGACCATGACCTTGAGCCGATAGTAGAGTTCCTTGCGAAATTTACCGTCGTTGACCATTTCAGCCAGGTTCCTATTACTGGCGGCAATGAAGCGAAGATCAACATGGATCTCCCGGGATCCTCCGACCCGCATGAAGGACTGGGTTTCTAAAACGCGAAGGAGCTTGGACTGAAGATACTGATTCATGTCTCCAATTTCATCCAGGAAAATGGTTCCTCCGCTCGCCAGCTCAAAGAGCCCTTTTTTGGTTGTTTTGGCATCTGTAAAGGCACCCTTCTCGTAACCAAACAGCTCAGTCTCTAAAAGGTTCTCGGGAATGGCACTGCAGTTGATTTTGATCAAGGGGCGGTGAGCTCGCTTACTACTGTAATGGATGGCGTTGGTCGCGAGCTCTTTGCCGGTTCCGCTCTCTCCCTGAATCAGAACAGAGGTTCTCGGTGTCTGAGCGATCATCTGAATCAACTCTCTCACATTCTGAATCTGTGGGCTGTTTCCAAAGATCTGAACATCTTGGTCCTCATTTTCGTGCTGTCTCTTGAGTCGGCGAACCTCGTTCCGCAGGGTCTGCGTCTCAACGGCTTTCTGGATGAGGAGCTTCAACTCGTCAAGCTCAAAGGGCTTGTTGATGTAATCATAGGCCCCTGATTTCATAGCGATTACAGCGGTTTGTACATCAGAGTAAGCCGTCATCATGACGACCATCAAATCGGTATCGATCTCCTTCATCTTCTTTAGGACCGCAATGCCATCCATGTCTGGGAGTCGGATGTCCA
>JABAOH010002197.1_pt3 | contig 10241 bp, 9 predicted proteins | sample 7062181 | NCBI WGS metagenome assembly JABAOH01 (sample SAMN14538630, study PRJNA623070) | marine sediment metagenome | biome: marine biome [ENVO:00000428]; feature: marine pelagic biome [ENVO:01000023]; material: deep marine sediment [ENVO:00002113]; isolation source: pool of 5 deep marine... | reverse complement strand
ACAGCCAAGTACTCGAGAATCCTCTTTTTCACTTTCTCCAGGTCGTAGTGATCCTCATCGAGGATTCGGGTGGCGTTCTTGATATCGAGGTTATCGTGGGTGCTGACCGACCACGGAAGATCAATCAGCCAATCGAGGTATGTCCGAGCCACAGTGTACTCAGCAGACGCAGGTGGGATCTTAGACAGACGGTCGAGTTCTTTCTGAGCTGCCTTCAGGGCCTCCTCCGGCATTTTCGCTTTCGCAATCCGGTCCTGGAGTTCCTTGATCTCGGCCGTGTGTTCATCGAGCTCCCCGAGTTCTTTCTTGATCGCCTTGAGTTGTTCCCGCAGATAGTACTCGCGCTGAGTCTTATCCATATCCTCCTTGACCTGGGATTGGATCTTGTTCCCGAGTTCCAAAACCTGGACCTCTTTATTTAGAAGGATGTGCACCTTGTTCAGCCGTTCCTTCACGTCGATGGTATCGAGGATGTTCTGTTTCTCCTCTGTGGGAATATTAAGGTTAGACCCAATCAGATCGGCCAGGATCCCAGGAGACTTAATATTCGAAACCATCTGACCCATCTCATTCGTTAGATAAGGCGCCAGATCCACGGCTTTCTGAAAGAGGTTCTTAAGGTTCATCATCAAGGCTTCTACCTCAACACCCTGAACTATGGACTCCTGAATGACTTCCACCTTGGCTACGTAATAGGGATCCTTACGGGTAAACTCTTCAATCCGAATCCGTGAAATGCCCTGAACAATCACCCGCTGGCTGCCATCCATCTCCCGAATCATCCTCAAAATCAAAGCCCCAACACCAATACCGAAGAGTTCATTCTCTTTGGGATCTTCAGTCTCAGAGCGTTTCTGGGTAACAACCCCGATGATTCGGTCCTTCTCCATGGCATCGTCGATCAATTTCACGGACCGTTTCCTTCCCACCATGATAGGCAGGATAAGTTCAGGATACAAAACCGTGCCACGTAGCGGCAGAATGGGAATATTCTCAGGTATGGAGATCCTGTCGTCTTTTCCTTTCTCGCCTTTTCCGGTTTCTCCCTTCGGTAGGAAAATCATTTAGCTCCCCTTCTCAAAATCACACGACCCGACGACTCAAACGACCCTACGGATTCACGGTCTTAAATTAACCATCTCTAGTTTAGATGTCAATTGCGAACCATACCCATAGAAGGATCAATGCAGGCGAAAAACCAAATCCCATGGTGCTTAGAACCTCGTGGCCTCCCACGGGCCCTACCCCGAATGGTCTCCCCCGCGTTTTCCACATACACCACAGAGGCCCTTTTCGTCGATCACCCCGGTGCAGGTTTCATCGCTACAGAGAATCCGATTCTCAAGGTCAAAGAACCCTTCCTCTTCAACATCCATCTCTGCACCGCATTTGTAACAGTGGAGACTACCCTCAGGTGTCTCCTCCCCACAAGCGTCACACACGACACCCGGAATCTGAAAATCGCATTCAGGACACTTCATCGGCACCTCCGGGCTTCTCTGAAACCCCACCCTCAGTTCCTAATCTCTTCAGAAATCTCTCCACGTCCCTCCGATTCCGTCGTACCTCCCTGAGCAATCTCCTGAGGCGGGAATCTGGAAAGAGCCGATTCAAGTCTGTCTTCTCTTCGGGAAAAAGCAGGTTCAGATCTACGGGCGAATCCTCTTGAATAGTTTCATTCGCCTCCTCAGAATCCTGATCCCTTTGGTTACTGTCATGATCCATTTTTTCCCTCATTCACATTCTTCCGCCAATTGTCTTCTGTATATAGGATAAGCTTATCCTTTTGTCAATATTCGTCAATTACGGCCTGACCCGTCCAGAGAACCACTTCGGCCCCAAGGTTCAAGTTCCCGAATAACTCCCTTCGCCTAGGATTCGAACCGGCAAAAGCCCACCTCCACCATTCTATCAAAAGACAGGGACAAAGATCTGTGACCATTCCGTCCAAGCCAAGAATGAGAATGCTTTTTTGCAAAGCAACCGCGATTCTCGGATGAATTGTCACATCGGAAAAAGAATGTGGAACGCGCTGAATCCTGGGCCCTTCATGACCCCTCGCCGGCTTTTTCCGTTGCGAGTTTGGACGAATAGATATCGAGTATGGCCAGGCAAACGGTCACGACGAGGGGGCCAGCCACCAATCCCAAGAAGCCGAAAGCGTTCAGTCCACCCAGTACGGCAAAGAAAAGGATCATGGTGTGGAGCTTTGTTCTTCCACTAATTAGTATTGGCCTCAAGAAATTATCCGACAAGCCCACCAGAACGATTCCCCACACAACCAGGACGATGGCCTTGACATAATGCTGTCCCTGGATCACGAGCAGAATCGCTGCTGGAATCCAAACCAGGAAGGGACCAACAACGGGTACAAATGCGAGCAGGGCCATCACGGATCCCCAGAGAACCGGCGACGGCAGCCCCAGAATCCAGAAGGCCAGACCCCCGAGAAACCCCTGAATCATCGATACCAGAACGCCCCCAAAGATGGTCGCATGAACCATCTCCCGAATCCTCACGAACACGAGTTCCTTTTCCTCAGAAGTCAGGGGAATCAGGCTCTTGATGCCGCGGAGTAGACGCTCCCCATCGCGAAAAAGATAGAACATTGATATGGCCATCAGAAAAAAGCTAAAAACCAGCTGAGAAAATCCCAGGACGAATTTTGTCGACTGGTTTAGGACAAAAGTACTCAGCCGTCTCAGAGTCTGGAGAATCAGGCCTTGAACGTCTAGCTGGGACAGGTTCAGCCATGGATCCAAGCGACTGATAAGCTGATCAATCCCAGGAGCCTCACGCCATTTCAAGAGAAATTGAAACTTACCGGACTTCACACCCTCTTCAAAGAACCTGTAAATCTCAACAACCTCTTGAGCCAGCAAGAAAAGAAGCAAAACCCCAGGGAAAACAATAATCAGAATGGTAATAACCGTCGACAAAATCGAGGATAGAGAACGTCGGTTTCTCAGCCACCCGTTCAATCTTTCATAGGCGGGATAAAATACGAGGGTGAGGATGACAGCCCACGCAATCGAAACCAGGTATGGCGAAAAGATCAGATAAAAGAAATAGAAAGAGATCCCGATAATCGCTATCATGAGGAGAGCGAAAAAATTCTCTTGTTTCATTATGACCTCGAGTCATGATTGATCAGGTGAGCGAGTCGCCGGGGTTGAGAATAATCACCTCGACTGAGGGGAGATGAGCCATCTCGTCCTTGAATGCCGCTGGTGTCCCAGTCAGAACAGGAAAGGTGCCGTAGTGCATGGGAACGACGTACTTGGGGTGAAGCATTTCACATGCATAGGCCGCCTCTCGAGGGCCCATAACGTAATGGCCGCCAATAGGAACCAAGGCGAGATCGGGTTGGTACAGATCCCCGATGATTTCCATATCCTTGAAAACACCTGTGTCCCCCGCATGGTAAATTGAAAAACCATTCTCGAGCTTGACGACATAACCTACAGCCTCACCGGTATAGATAATTTCATCATCCTCAGTGATCGAAGAGCTGTGAATGGCGTGAACCATTGTAATGTCGATCTCCTTAAATCGGTAGGTCCCCCCCTTGTTCATCCCCACAACATTTTCCAACCCCTTGCCTGCAAGATACTGTGAGATCTCAGGCATGCAAATCACGTGGGCCTTCGTCCTCCCGGCTATTTCGAGGGTGTCGCCCAGGTGATCTCCGTGCCCATGGGTTACGAGAATCAAATCGATCCTGTCTACCTTCTCCTTTTCTCGCGCAGCTTGAGGATTTCCGGTCAACCACGGATCGATAAGGATAGTTAATCCCGTTGAGGCGTGGACTTCAAAAACCGAATGACCTAGCCATACCAACTCGAATCCTCGTGATATTCTCGAGATCTTCGACATGCTCGCCTCCTTTGAATCGATCTATCCCCTCAATCAAACCGCTACGGATCACCTAAGAAATTGGGGGCTCCTATTTTCTCAAGGGTTCCAATTCTCTCTGGATTTCTTCCTGCCTCTGAGGGTCCTGAGCCGACAGCTCAAGGGCTTTCTCGAAATGGAAACGGGCGTATTTGATTTCGCCTTTTCTTTTGAAATAGAGACCATAATAGAAGTGGGATTGCCCCATTTCGCCCTTCTCTTTGTAAACTGAGCCCAGATCTCGATCCAGCTCCGGGAGGTCAGAACTCAATGCCCTCGCCTTTACATAGCTTTCGATGGCAAGATCAAACTTTTTCTGAGCCTTGTATCCCTGGCCGAGATAGTGTAGGGACTCAGGATCTCTTCCCGATAGGACAACAGAGCGCTCGAGGGCCCTCACGCCCTCATTGATTCTTCCAGACCGGAGAAAGGCGAGACCCAATTCCTTGAGGATTTGAGGGTCTGAAGGTTTCAGTTCATGAGCCCGTTTTAGGTCTTCGATCGACTCCTTCACCCTCCCGATCTCCTTCTCCGCCAGAGCTCGACCAAAGAATGCGTCACCATTATTCGGCTGAGTGTTGATTATCCTGTCAAAGTAATTCAACGACTCCAGGGGCCCCTTCTCGACAAGAAAGACCCTGAGTTTGATGTCCTTCAGCCCCACTGAAGACCGTGGCACCTCCACCGGGCGGGCAAGACCACCCATAAGGGTTTCGAGATAGCTGATCCTCGAGGGAATCCCCGGATGGGTTGAGAGATAGGGAGGAAAGGCTGTGTCGTGATGAGATTCCCGATAAATCTTTTTCAGGAAACTGACCATTTCACTCCCCTCATAGCCTGCTCGGTCCATATAGGACAATGCCAGACGATCGGACTCACTCTCATTCTCTCGCGTATACCTCAGCTTTTCGGACTCGCCCAGGGCAAGTGAACCAGCCATAATGGCTCCCCCTCCACTCCCGCCAATGAGAATCCCTGCCAGTGCGCCAGCGAGGGTGGCGATGTTTAGCCGTTTCGACGCTTCGATTCTCTGGGCGATGTGACGCCTAACGACATGCGCAATCTCATGGCTGAGAACTGCGGCCAGTTCATCTTCACTGTCAACAAGTCTGATGAGGCCCGTTGTCACAAAGATCCTTCCCCCCGGAATAGCGAAGGCATTCGGCTCTGATCTCTTTATAATAAAAAATCGGATCGGAAACTCGCTCGTACTTGCGCTCGAAACGAGTCTCTCACCCAAGCTGTCGATGTAAACCTGAATCGATGGAACCTGAACAATCTCCATTTGACTTTGAATCGCCTGATAGACCTTTTCACCGAGCTCCCTTTCCTGCTCCACAGAAAAGGCAACGGCCTCGTTCCAGTAGGGTCCATTCTCCCTAACAGAAACGCCTACCGGGAAAAGTGAGAAAGATCCTATGATAACGAAAAGAATAGCGAGCCTTCGCTCCCAAACTGACGCAACGCCGCTCGGAGACAGCAGCCTCCTCAAAAACAGTGGAACTCCTCTCCTCAAGGGTAGATTCCTTTTTGGGTCAAACTGCGGTGTTTTTTGAAATTGTGACAAACCTAGACTACCATAGAATCACCTGATTTTGAAGCCAACCGGACCTCCGGGAAATGGTTTGACACCTCATGCCCTTTGCATTATTCTTTTTTAGCTTCATTAGAAGGGGACGTCATGGCTACTGTGATCGAGATTGAGCAGAAAAAGAGACGAAAACGTCAGAGGATAGACCATGATAGCGCGAGAAAGGCCTCAGCCCTGTTGAGAGTCTTTGAATGTGCCTCATGCTATCTCAAGTGTTCCCGCTGTGGTGTCAGGCTTGAGGCAACCAGACACAGCATCGTAACTCGAACAAACCTTTCCGACTCTGCGATACCTGCCATGAAGATTTTAGTGAATTTCAAAAGAGAGTCGATTGTGGCAAAAAAAACGACCTCTACTGGTACAACGAAGAGTGGTTAGATATGTGGAGGGCCTGGACAGATTATCAGGAGGCTGTCAAGCGTTTCCTCAACTCCAAAGAGATTGTCCGCCTCCGGTACGAACTGAGGAAAGTTTGAATACTCACCCTACTTCCGCGTAAAGCTTCTCATCTCGATCGGCTTTGGACTCAGTCGGAGGAGATCCCAGCTGCTCTGCGTTTAGCTCCCATTCTGTTGCTCGGTCACTGTAGAACTGACCATTCTTCAGCTGGACCTTGCAGAAATAGGACCGATCATCCTCGAGGTCGGCATCGGGAACCCTCATCACTTGCATGACGATACCCGAGATGAATTTCAATCCTCGATGGCGTACGCAGTCTCCCTCAGTAAATCGCATAAATCCCCCCACTTCGAGTGACAAATTTTCCAGAGGATATGCAAAAAAATCCCATGTTTTCCGTTATACCGTTCGAGACAAGATTCAGCAAATATTGCAAGCCATTGTTCCTTAAAGGACTTAAAACGATTGAGACCTATTTCGACAATTCTCAGATATGATGAAAGCAATTAATATGCCATTAGCCAAAAAGGCAAAGGGCTCCTCTAAGAGCATCTCACTGGCGTTTAAGGGCGTGTAATTTTATCTGTTTAGGAAAGAGGAGATAGGCCGGACTAGACCCGGAGTTTCTGGTTGCAGTTTACACAGTACTCAATACCTGGATCGTTTGCAAATCCACAACTCTGACACACTTTTTGTCTCTGACGGGTTTTGCTGGAGGCGAGGCGCTGACCGCAGCCGTTGCAAAATACAGAGTCTGGCGGGTTTTCGTGTTTACAGCTCGAACACACGAGGGTCGAACTGAGTCGGCTACCGCATTTCTTACAGAAATTCGCCCTCTCGAGGTTCACCGTACCGCATTTCGTGCATTTCATGGCAACTCCCTCGGTTTATCTTGAGTCCCTACTGACAACTTAAGAGACCGCTCTTCTCTCTGAATGATCGAAAGGGACGGGATTTTCTCCCTCTCCAATTAATCTGCCTGGGGGGGCACCTGAGGCTCTAAACCCGTCCTTGAGGTATCGGTTCCCGCCCTTCCCAGGGCACTCTCTAGCTCTGTCACCCGTTCAAGGGCCTTTCTCTTTTCGCGGATGGCCCTCTCCTTTTCTTCCGTGAGCTTCTGAATTCTTTCCGTGAACTTGTTCATCTCGTCCTTGAGACTCTCGATCTCGTCTCCTCGGTTGTCCAACTTCATGGAAAGGAGTTGAATCGACTGGGAAGACTTGTCCAATTGTTGGCTCAAGTTTTCGATCTCTCGGGACTTCTCCATGTTCTCCTGTTTGAGTCTCCGGAGGGCCTCATCCATTTGGGACAGCTCCAGCTTGGTCCCCCTAAACTCCTGCTCCTTAACCAACAGTTTGGCCGCAAGCTTTTGGACAGTTTCGTCCTTCGCACGGGATTCCCTCTTGAGCGAAGAAATCCCCTTTTCTCGATCCGCAATCTCCCTCTTCAATTTTTCCGACCCCGCCTTGAGCCTCTCCGCTTCACGTGCTCTGGTCTGCAATTCCTTTTCCTTGTCTTCTATTCTTCCCTCAGTTGTCTGCTGATCTTCCTCCATTTGGGAAAGGAGGCCCTGCAGGCGAGCAACCTCACTCTTCAGTTCGGCCATCGGCCCCATGTAAAGCTGGAGTATTACGACAAGACTGCATAGAAAGAGAATGATGAGAACAAGGATGAGATGAACCCCTTTCATCAAAAATCTCCAGTTCTAACCTTTGTCATTGGCCCTGTGGGCACAAACGCCCCTAGATTACAAAAAATTTCTCAAGATTTCAATCCTGAGACTAGTGAAGTTTCCTGAGTTTTCAAAGCAAAAAGTTTGTAACCTTCTGATGCTTCACGACAATTTTGAATTTTTGAATGGAGCCCTCATATCCCTTCGTTCCCTCTTTCTCGCACTGCCCCCCTTCCCGCCGTTGGCGGGTCAGGTCGCAACAGGTTGTTGCCCAAATCCCTTTTCTCGACGGTTGTCTGATGAAAGTGGAAAGGGAGCGCTCTTCGCTGCTCGAAAGCTTTTTCTGGGTGCCGTCAGTTGTCGGTTGTCAGTGGTCAGTTGCAACGATCAGTTCACGTCATTCGATTGAAAATCAAATTCCCTGGACCGGTTACTCGAATGGCCGTGGATGCGCAAATCATAGTTTTTATACAACGAACCACGGACGACGGACCACGAGCACCGACTTTTGGTTCAGAGCTTCCCCTCCCATTTTCTGGCATGACACTCTTGCAAAGATTTGACCAGAGTGTTCTAAAGGTATTTGGGAACGGCCCGAGGAATACGGACATCCTTCCACCGGAAACGTCCCTCAGGGACATGAGCGTCCACTAAACTGAGGAAACTCCAGTGAGACTACCCTATAGGAGGACTTTGGGACGGTTCCTCGAATATCTTCACCAGTTCATCCCGAGAGAAATATGGGACGGGCTCTTTCCTTCCGTCAGTGATGAGACTCACAGATGGTTTCCCCTTATCAACCCGCCCGATGCTCCCAATGGCGAGACCCTCACGGGAAGCCCGATCCAAGACTTTTTCTGCCTCCATAGGCGGCGCTGTAATGACAAGAGCTCCAGAGGCGATAACCCCCAATGGATCTAGGCCAAGAGCCTCACAGATGACTCGAGATTCCTCGAATACGGGGATTTGCGCCTTATGGATGACAATTTCGACCTCTGCCGCAATGGCTATTTCGTGGAGACCATTGGCAAGCCCTCCCTCAGTCACGTCGTGCATCGAGTGAATACGCCCCGCCTCCCAGGCCATCCGGGCTTCTCGGATCACACTAATACCCGGATCGAATAAAAAGCCCTGTGCCCGTTCAATGAGCTCACGTGAAATTCCGCGAGAAAGCAGCTCTTCTGCCTTCTCCCGGGCGATGATCGAGGTGCCTTCGATGCAGATCCCCTTACTCAAAAGGACCTCATCCCCAACCTTTGCCCCTCCTGTAGTGACAAGGGCTTGTTTTTCTACCTCCCCCATCATGTGGCCGATAACGATTGGACGGTCGAGTCCGTGAGTAATTTCGGTGTGCCCCCCGATGAGGGAAATTCCCAATTCCTTGCATGCCCGATGGATCTGCTCGAAAATTCGATTGACGAGAGCCTTGTTGGCCTTTTTTTCTGGAAGCAAAATGTTTGCTGTGAACCATCTTGGTTCCGCTCCTGACGTCGCAATATCGTTCGCATTGACAACGACACTGTAGTAACCGATCTGGTCGGTTGCGAATGTGATCGGATCCGTGGTCACAATGAGGACTCTTTCTCCCATATCGATGGCAGCCGTGTCTTCCCCGATCCGAGGTCCGATAAGGACCCGGGCGTCGCTCAGAGCATATTGTCTGAGAAGTTTCTCGAGAATCTGAATATCGAGTTTTCCTGATTGTAAAAAGCTGTCTTCCACAAGCTTCTCCCCTTTGTGTATGCATTCCAGAACCGCTGTCGCGTCTTGAAGAATGAAATCAGCCTCTGCTTCAACAAATTGTTGAGAAGTGGTATGTCCGGTCAGAACCCCAGCGGTTTTCATGCCTATTCGTTTTCCGGCTTCAATATCGAGGACATGGTCCCCCACCATGAGACAATCCCTCGGATTTTTCACCGCCATTTTCTCAAGGGCAAGGGTCAAATGGGCTGGATGAGGCTTAACTTGGGCCACATGATCCCGCGGAATGAAGATATCACATAACTCCTCAATATGGGGAAAAGACACTCGGACGGCCTGTTCACAGTTACGCGTGATAATTCCCACTTTGATTCCGAGATTTTTCAAATCACACAGAACCTCAACGACCCCATTGAGGATCTTCCCTTTCTTTGCCGCCTGAAGCTCAAGTTCGGTTACCAAGTCAATAGCCGCACGGTAGAGAGATCTGCCTGCCTCTCGATCCTCTTGGGACAACATACCGGCCGCTTTATCAATTGTTTCCAATACGTAAAGACCTGTGAAAGGGGTGCGATCTATCCGACGGGTCTCGAGAAGTCTCTCCACACCTCTCCGCATGGCATCAAAATCGATGTTGAGCTGCACCAGGGTCCCATCATAATCGAAAACCACAGCTTCGATTCCCATATTCCCACTCAGTGTGAATTTTCAAGAGAGATTAGACCAAATTCGATGTGACAGCAAGGAAATTCCTCCTGGAGTTTCCTGAGTTCTCAAAACAAGAAATTTCTAACCTTTTGATGTTTCAAGACAATTTTGAAACTTTTGATTGGACCCTCATATCCCCTCGCTCACCCTTTCCCGCCGTTGGCGGGTCAGGTGGGAACACGCTGTTGCCCAAATCCCTTTTCTCGACTTTTGCCTGATGAAAGCGGAAAAGGAGCGCTCTTCGCTGCTCCGAAATCTTTTTTCGACAATTCTAAA
>JABAOH010122883.1_pt3 | contig 10243 bp, 8 predicted proteins | sample 7062181 | NCBI WGS metagenome assembly JABAOH01 (sample SAMN14538630, study PRJNA623070) | marine sediment metagenome | biome: marine biome [ENVO:00000428]; feature: marine pelagic biome [ENVO:01000023]; material: deep marine sediment [ENVO:00002113]; isolation source: pool of 5 deep marine... | reverse complement strand
GGCGATGTGGCTGATGAACGGCATCCCGATCCAGCGCCGTCCCAAGGCAGGGGTGGATCCGCTGCAACCGTTGGTCGACAAGCTCAACGAAGGTCACTCCCTGGTCTTCTTCCCCGAGGGGAGTCGCGGCGAGGCCGGCGTGGTCGCCCGGTTCCGTCCCGGGATCGGCAAGCTGGTTCGCAAGTTGCCGGGATTGCTCGTCGTCCCGGTCTATCTCGCCGGGCCGGAGCGAATCTGGCCACGCGGCCAGACCGTTCCCGTTCCGTTGAATGTCGATGCGATCGTGGGTAAGCCGCGCGCCTACAACCCGCGGGACGACGCGCGCACCATCGCCGAGCAGGTCCAGCACGACGTGCTGTCGCTGGCCCCGCCCCCGCCCCCGCCTCCGGGAGACGTCGCGCGAGCGCCGCACCGCGTCGCCGTCTGCGGGCTCGACGGCCGGACACGCGAGGAAGTCATGCGCGCGGTGGCCACGCGGCTCGGCCGGCACGGGACGGCGCTGGGGCTGGGCTCGACCCTGCTGGAGGCGGGCCCCGAAGGCGTCCAGGAAACCACCGCGCCGAGCGCCCACATGCCGTACCGAGCCTGGACCGCGATCCTGGCGAGGTTGATCGGGGTGAACAAACGACTCTCAGGGCCCAAGTTCTCGGAGAAGATCGAGATTGCCCGGTTGAGCGAGATCATCGGCGAGCGCCGCTCGGCGCGTTTCGTCGTCACCGACGGCAGCGCGCTGGTGGATCTTGCCGCCTGGGCCGTGGCGGATTCCTACCGCGGGGTCTTCGACGACGGCGAGTTGAACCGCGTGGTCGAGTACCTGTCCGGCAAACAGAAGATCCCGTGGGGCAAGTGGTGGCGGTTCATCCGCCATGCTCCCGAGATCTGGCTGGTCAACGAGTGGTCTCTGGTTCGACCGCCGATTCCCACCGTGTTGGTGCTGGTTCTACCCCCGGTCACCGGGATCATGACCGAGCTCCGCTCGGGCGGCGGTCCGCTCGAACCGCACCAGAATGAGGAGGCGCTGGGCCGGCTGCAACAGGCTTACCGGCGGATGGCGGAGCTGCTGCGCCGCCGCCACCGTGTCGTCGTCCTCGAGTTCGAGCCCGGCAAGGACGACGTCCAGTCTCTCGCCGATACGGTCGAGATCGAGTTGCTGAAGCTCGACGAGGAGTCAAACCGAGCATTATCGTGAATGGGGTCAAGTCTTGGCATGGGACACTCGAACTGGCCGGGCAACATGAGCGCCCGGCCAGTTCGAGTGTCCCATGCCAAGACTTGACCCCATTCACGGCCAGTTCGAGTGTCCCATGCCAAGACTTGACCCCAAGGAGACCCCAAGGAGTCGATCCCATGAGTTCTACCGAGTATCCCTTCGTTCCCCTGGAATTCAGCACCTACGCTGAAGACGAGATGCTCACCAGGGCGAACGAGTTCTACCGCGACCTGAGCCGGCGCCGGTCGGTGCGCGACTACGACGACCGCGCGGTGCCGAAGGAGATCGTCGAACGAGCGATCCTCACCGCGGGAACCGCCCCGTCCGGGGCGCACAAGCAGCCCTGGACCTTCGTTCTCGTCGGCGATCGCGACATCAAGGCCAAGATCCGCGAGGCCGCCGAGATCGAGGAAAAGGAGAACTACACCCGACGCATGCCGGAGTCGTGGCTCAAGGACCTCGCCCCGCTGGGCACGGACGAGCACAAGCCGTTCCTGACCACCTGTCCGTGGCTCATCGTGATCTTCGCGCAGCTCTGGGGCCGGGACGAGGACGGGGAAAAAGCCAAGCATTACTACGTGAACGAATCGGTCGGGATCGCGACGGGAATGCTGCTGGCGGCGCTGCATCGCGCGGGGCTGGCGACACTGACCCACACGCCGTCCCCCATGGGATTTCTCCACAGGATACTTGAACGGCCCGAGAATGAAAGGGCATACATGTTGATCGCTCTCGGTTATCCTAAAGAAGGTTGCACGGTCCCGGACCTGCAACGTAAGTCACTGGAACAAATCGCGGTGGAGGTTTAACGTCAATCTGAGGGGGCTGCCGGAGAGCAGGTTGAAACAACAGGAACGGGAGACCGGTGATGACTGGATTCCAAACACTCGAGCAGAAAACCGAACACACCCTGGAAGAGCATCGTCAGATCCACTTCTACCTGGATCAGGTGGAGGTGACGCTCGACGAGTTGCGCAACGGCGTTCCCGACCGTGAACCGATGCGGCGGTTGGCCGCCCAGATCGAAGGGCTGAAGGAACGCCTCGTCGATCATCACGAGAGTGAGGAGCACGGAGGCTTGTTCCAGGCGATCCTCGAGATCATGCCCGAACGCCGCGTCGAGATCTCGCGGCTGATCGCGGAACACGAGAAGATGATCGAGATCCTCGAGATGGCGCGTATTTACGCGCAGGCCGGAAACAACGAGGACGTCGACGCCCTGTGTGTGGATCTGGGAACGTTCCTCGAGATGTTCCGCTCGCACGAGCGCGCCGAGGATCACCTGCTGCAAGAGGCGATCAACCGCGAATCCGAGAACACGACCTAGTCCGCTAGCGGTCCATGCTCAACGGCATCTTCGTCTTCCTCGTCCTGGCCTCCCTGCTGCTCGCCGCTTGGTCGGGACGGATGGAAGCGCTCAACGCGTCGATCCTCCAATCCGCCAAGGATGCGGTCGGGATCGCCCTCGGGTTGATCGGCGTGATGGCGTTGTTCCTCGGGTTGATGCGCGTCGTTCAACTGGCCGGTCTGATGTCTCACATCGCGCGCGCGATCGCACCGCTGACTCGCCGGCTGTTTCCCGGCGTGCCGGAAGATCACCCGGCGATGAGCGCGATGATCATGAACATGTCGTGCAACATGCTCGGCCTGGGCAACGCCGCGACGCCGTTCGGGATCAAGGCGATGGAGGAGCTCGACCGCCTGAACACGGCAAAGGGAACCGCGACCAACGCGATGGTCCTGTTCCTGGCGATCAACACGGCCGGGTTCGCGATCCTGCCGACCAGCGCGATCGCGATCCGCGCCTCGCTCGACTCCGCGGATCCGACGGGCATCCTGTTCCCGACCTGGGTCGCCAGCGGCTGCGCGATGCTCGCCGGGATCCTCGCCGCCTGGTTCCTGGCCAAGCTGCCGGCCTACCGCGCCAGCGAACCCGCCTCCGCGAAGATCGACCCCGGCGCGGAGAAGGAACGACCGAGCACGGAAGTCGTGCCGGACACCCGTCGCTGGGCCGCCGTCGCTGCAGTCCTGGCCGGGCTGGTCTACGCCGCGCTGCTCGTCCGCCACGTCGCGCTTCGCGCCGGTTCGGTCCCCGCCTTCGATTTGTTTCGCGACGTCCTTTCCTTCTGGATGTTGCCGCCGATCGTGGCCGGGTGCGTCGCCTACGGCTGGGCCAAGGGCGTGCGCGTCTACGACGCGCTGGTCGAAGGCGCGAAGGAGGGTTTTCAGGTCGCGCTGCGGATCATCCCTTACCTCGTGGCGATCCTCGTCGCCGTGGGGATGTTCCGCGCGTCGGGTGGGATCGCGATCCTCGTCGATCTTCTGTCCGGGATCACGACGCGTATCGGGATGCCCGCGGAGGCGCTGCCGATGGCGTTGCTGCGACCGCTGACCGGCTCCGGGGCACAGGGTGTGATGACGGAAGTCATGCGAACCCACGGGCCCGATTCGTTCGTGGGCTACATGGTGAGCACGTTTCAGGGCAGCACCGAGACCACGTTCTACGTGCTGGCCGTCTATTTCGGCGCCATCGGGGTGAAACGGACACGGCACACGCTACCGGCATGCCTGGCGGCCGACATCACCGGGATCCTCATCGCCGTGCTCGTGGTCAACCTGCTGTTCGGTTGACGCTCCGGCGCCACGGTGCTAGCGTAAGTCGCTATCGTGGCACGGTTTATGAAAAAACGAGATTGCAGGCATCCGGGAGGCGGCCTCCGTATGAAGGAGGTTGGCCGACCGGACCGGCCAGGCGATTAAGGGCGCTCCAGGTGGGCGCCCTTCGTTTTTTCGGGCACCGATAAGCGGAAGAGGAGGGTCGACGTGACCTCGAAAGAACAGCTGATTCGCCTCGTGCGCATCCAGAGAGTCGCCGACAACCTACGCCAGGCGGAGAGTGTCGTCGCCGCGGCTCCGGCGAAGATCGACGAGATCGAAGGGCGTTTTCGCGAACGCAACGCCGAGTACGTCGCGATCAAGGATCGCTATGACGAATTGGAGCTCGACCGCAAGACGCGTAGCTCGGAACTCGAGGTGCTCGAGGAGAACAAGACCAAGTACAAGGACGACCTGATGCAGGTCAAGAACCAGCGCGAGTACGCGGCGATGCTCAAGGAGATCGACGCCGTCAAGGCGCAGATCTCCGAGCACGAAGAGGCGATCCTCCGCGACATGGAGGAGATCGAGAAACTCACGGGCGAGCTCGCGACGCACGAGGAGCACATCCAACAGGAGCGCGAGGCCGTCGAGGTCGAGACCAGGGCCGTCGAACAGGCGTCGACCGAAGCGCGCCGGTCGATCGATCGACTGACCGCCGAACGCGGCGAGCTCGAGAACGGGCTTCCGGCAGGGCTGCTGGCCAACGTGCGGCGGCTCGAGGAGACGCGGCGCGGCGTCTTCCTTTCGAAGGCCGGCGACGGAACCTGCCAGACCTGCTACGTGCGCCTCCGCCCGCAGGTGTACCAGGAGATCAAGATGGCGGCGGCGGTTCACACGTGCGGGAACTGCCGCCGGCTCTTGTTTTATGAGCCCGGGATCACGGCCGCTCTCGCGGAGGCGGGCGGATCGCCGGCCGAGCCGGCTGCGCCCGAAGCGTCCGCGCCCGCCGACGGCGGCGTCGAAGCGGTCAACGGTGGAGCGGTTTAACGCTGCCTTCGACGGCGGCTCGCGAGGAAACCCCGGTCCGGCGGCGTGGGGTGTCGCCGTGCTCGACGCCGGGGGCCGCTGCCTGGAACGCCACGCCGGCACGCTCGGCCGCGCGACCAACAACGTCGCCGAGTACCACGGGTTGATCGAGGCGTTGCGGCTCGCGACGCAAAAGTCCGCCTCCGAGGTGCGGCTGCGCTCGGACTCCGAGCTGATCGTGCGCCAGCTCCAAGGTCGCTACAAGGTCAAGCACCCCGACCTGAAACCGCTCTTCGCCGAGGCCAAACGCATGATCGCGGGCCTGGCCCTGTTCGACATCCGCCACGTGCGTCGCGAGGACAACAAGGAAGCCGACGCCCTGGTCAACGAGGCGCTGGACCGGCACGAGGCCGACCCCGGCACGGCTGTGCGCATCCACGACGTCCGCGAGCCGAAAGGTGGCTGACGACCCGATCGCCGCGGCTCTGCGCGCGGTCCGCTCGCGCATCGAGAAGGCCTGTGCCCGGGTGGGACGCGATCCCGCGGGGGTGACCCTCGTCGCCGTCTCGAAGACGAAACCGGCCGAGCTCATCAATCAAGCCGTCGCCGCCGGGCACCACGTCTTCGGCGAGAATCGCGTTCAGGAGGCTATCGCCAAGCAGCCCGACGTCGTCGGGCCTGTCGAGTGGCACTTGGTGGGCGCGCTGCAGCGCAACAAGGCCCGTCACGCCGTCGGGGCGTTCGCCCTGCTCCACGGGGTGGACAGCGTGAGACTGCTCGCCGAGATCGACCGCCGAGCCGCGTCCGCCGGGATTCGCCAGGCCCTTCTGGTTCAGGTTCGCCTCGGAGACGAGCCGACCAAGTCCGGAGTCGACCCCGCCGAACTGGACGCCTTGGTGGATGCCGCCGTGGCATCGGAACACGTGGAGCTGCGCGGGCTGATGACGATCCCGCCTCCCGCGTCGGAACCCGAATCGTCCCGCGTCTGGTTCACCCGGCTACGCGAGCTCCGTGACGCGCAGGCCGACCGAATCGACTCGCCACTGCCCGAACTGTCGATGGGCATGACCGACGATTTCGAGGTGGCCGTGGAAGAGGGCGCGACCCTGGTTCGCGTCGGGACCGCGATCTTCGGGGCACGCGGACCATAAATGAATTCGGTTTCCTCGGGGCAAACTGCCAGGGCGCTCTTTCGGTCGACGCAGAAGGCCGCCGAGCGCCAAAACTCCTACATCCGCAAGACGCTGCTGCGCGTCGACGAGTCGCTGGCTTTTGGGAAAAAACGGGCCCGATCGGACTCGTTCTTAAAAAACCTGGACTCTCGCTCTTATCCAGGGTAAAAACTCAGAAATCCCCTCAGATTGGTGGTTTTTGTGGACAAGCTTCGCTTGAGGGGTGGTGCGCGTTCGTTCGTCGTCGGTTCTCTCATCCTTTTCGCCCTCTGGGCATCTCCGATCGAATCCAGCCAGGTCCGGTCGCTCGGCCTGGAGGAAATGACCGACCGCGCAGCGATCGTCTTCTCCGGCCGCTGCATCGGCATCCGGCACGAACGAGATGCGGCTCTGGGCATCGAGGTCACCCGGGCGAGGTTCCGCGTCGAACGCGCGATCAAGGGCCGACCCGGTTCGACGATCGAGATCAAGCTCCTCGGTGGCGAGTCCCGGCTCGCCGGGGTGCCCACGTTCCGCATCGGCGAGGAGGTCGTACTGTTCCTCTACGGCACCAGCGACCTGGGGTTCACCAGTCCGGTGGGTCTGGGCCAGGGTAAGTTCTCGGTGGTCACCGACAAGCAGGGGCGCAAGCTCGCGTTCAACGAGTTCGGCAACGCCAACCTGGAGCCGCGATTCAAGTCCGCGGTTCCCGGCGATGGGGGTGGGGTCGATCCGGTTCGACTCCTCGATCTGGTCGGCCAGCACGTCTCGAGGAAGAAGACCGATGCGCGCCCGTAAATCGATGCGAATCCTCGGCGCCATCTCGGCTCTGCTCCTCTGCGGTGTCCCGGCTCTTGCCGGTGGCCCGTTGAACGTCAACGGCGCGGGTCAACCGATGCACTGGGACCCGATGCAGAACGTCACCTACAACATCGATCCCGACGGCCTGGGCACGCTGTCGCAGGCGGACGCCGAGGCGCTCGTGGTGAGCGCTTTCGCCGAGTGGGGCGCTATCGGTGTCCTGACCTTTGTGCAGGGCGCAGCGTTGGCGGAAGACGTCAACGGAGTCGATTCCCCGGCCACGAACACGGGTCACTACCTCAACTTCTGGCGCAAGAGCGGCGATATGCTCGCGCCCGTGTTGTTCGACAACGACGGCAGCATCATCGACGGTCTGTTCGGCGTCGGAGCGCACTACGACGTCCTCGGCCTGGCCGGGATCGACGATCCGATCGACGCCAACCCGATCATCGACGAGGGCAGCATCGTCATCAACGGGACGTTCTTCGACGGGCTGGGTCTGCCCGGTTCGCCCCCCGACCTCATCTCCCAGGAGGCGATTCGCGGCGTCATCGTCCACGAGATCGGCCACTTCCTGAGCCTCGACCACAGCCTGCTCGGCCGCGAGTTCGCCTCCGACGGCATCGCCGAGAACGACAACTTGGTCCCCACGATGTTTCCCTCGGCGACCGACGACGAGGGTCAGCTGGCCTCGCTGCACGAGGACGACATCGCCGCGTTCCGCACGATCTACGACACCTCGCCGACGACCGGCATCGCCGGTGTCGTCTACGCCGGCGGCATCCCGTTCCAGGGCGCCCAGGTGATCCTGCGCAAGACCGACGATCCCTACGCGACCGCCTACAGCTTCGTCTCGGGCCGGCTGTTCCTGCCGTGCAACGCCGGAAGCACGTGCGACCCCTGCACCACGATGTGCGATCCCGGTAATCCCGTCGCTCAGGGCGCCTATGCCGTCGACTTCATCCAGCCGGGCAACTACACCGTCTGCGTGGCGCAGCTCGACACCAACGTCAACACCTCGAACGGCACGTTCGTCGGCCCGCTGGCGACACCGCCGATCGTCCCGGGGCCCGAGGAGTGTTACGACGGCGCCGAGGGCGTGACCGTGACGGACGATCCCGAGAGCGCCGCGACCGTCGTCGCGGGTGCCGTCGCCGGGATCGATATCCAGCTCAACGAGCTGCCGGTCGCGGACGCCTTCGAGCCGAACGAGGATTTGCTCAACGCCACCGCGCTGCCCGGCCTCGCCGGGGGACGCGACACCGCGCCGGGAGTGCTCGCCGCGGACGACGTCGACGTGTACGCGGTTCCGGTGATCATGGGTCAACGTTTGATCCTCGACCTCGAAGCCGAAGAGCTGGGCTCGACACTCGACGCGATCGTCGAGCTGTTCGACGGCAACGACACGCTGGTCAGCGTCGTCGACGACGCGGTGGATCCCCATTCCGGTGCGTTCTCCCTCGATCCGGCCATGGATCTGATCGTCGCGTTCACGGGAACCGCGAAGGTGCGGGTGACCTCCTACGTCGACGCCACGGGCAATGCGTCGAGCGGGCCCTACTGGTTGCGCATCGAGACCGTCTCCGACGCCGATGGGGACGGGATCCCCGACGGGCAAGACGGTTGCCCCAACGAGCCCGGTGACGACCCCGACGGGGATGCTTTGTGTGTCGACAACTGCCCACTGGTCGACAATCCGTTGCAGGACGACACTGACGTCGATCCTGACGGCGTCGGCGACGCCTGCGACAACTGCCCGGCCGTCCCCAACGCCGACCAGCTCGACTCCGACGGCGACGGGGTGGGCGACGCCTGCGACCCGGACGACGACAACGATCGCATTCCGGACGATTTCGGTTTCGGCGTGACCTGTCCGGCGGTCGACAGCTGCGATCCGACGCTGCTCTGCGTCGCGGACGGTTCTCCCTGCGTCGACGACATGAGCTGCACCGGAGCACCGGTGTCGAACGACTGCGACACGTTTTCCTCCGCCTGCATGTTCGACGGCCTACCCTGTCTCAGCAACGACGACTGCGCGGCGATCCTCGACACCTGTGAGGGTCGCTGTACTGGAAGCGGGGCGGTCTGCGATCCGCTGAACGACCTCTGCTACCTGACCGGCTGCGACGACAACTGCCGGACGACGCCCAACGGCGACTGCGACGCCGACCCGCGCTACTGCACGGACCTCGACGGCGACGGCAGTCCCGACGGTGGCTTCCAGGCGGATTCCAACGGCAATTCCGCGGGCGACGCCTGCGACTTCTGCATCATTGGCTCGCTCGACGGCGACCTGGACGGCGATTGTATCGGTGACCTGGGCGACATCTGCCCCATGACGTTCAACCCCGGGCAGGAGAACAGCGACATCGCCGCCGGACCGGACGGGATGTGCAGCACCGGTGACGACATCACCCGGCTGGGCCCCTGCTCGAACGGCGAGGGCGAGCTCGACGACGAGTTCGGCGACGCCTGCGATTCCGTCATCGCCCGGGCGGCGGGTGGGAACTCGGGCCTGGCCGTGGTGCGCCCTATCCTGAGCGACAACGGCGACGACGACGGATTCGCCGACACCAACGAGACCGTCACGATGCGGCTGCTGCTGCGGACGCTGGACGAGGCGTTGACCGGCGTCACGATGGAGATCGCCTCCAACGACCCCGCGCTCGCCTGCATCTCGGACGACACGATCAGCGTCGGGTCGCTCTCCGCCAACACTACGACCGAGACGGTCGAGGGGTTCGAGTTCACGGTCTCCGGCACGGTCGACCGGACCGTCCTCGACGAGAACTGGACGGCGAGCTTCACCGTGAAGTTCACGTCGGACCAGACCGGCGAGGTGACGTTACCCGCTCCGCTGGAGCTCGACCTCGACCTCGACGTCAGCGGCGGGGCGACGCCGTCGCCGTTCCTCGACTCGTTCGAATCCGGTACTTACGGCACGTTTGCCGAAGAAAACATCGATGCGTCGATCGACACCGACAACGCGAGCGCCGACGGCTACCGCTGCCAGTTCAACGATCCCGACTACGTCAATTCGCTCTCTTTTGGAAGCGCCGAGTGCTATCCGGGCCCGGGCGGACTCTTCGGCGGCGATACGTTCTGGTGGGGGGTCAACACGGAGCGATCCTTTACCGGAACCAGGTCCCTGTATTTCGGCAGTTCCTTGGGCGGCTCCGAGTACACGACCCCAACGGGAGTCCTCGAGGCGGTTCGTAGCGGGACGATCCAGCTGGACTGGCGCAAGAGTTGCTCGACGACCACGGCGCAGATCTGTAGCGTTGATACGGATTGCCCGATGGCCGAAACCTGCGTCGACCGCACGCCCGAGTTGACCTTCAAGCATCAGGCCAGTCTCATGGACCAACGGTCTCTCAATACGCTTCCTGGCAGGACCGCGGATCGCGCCGTGGTGATGGTCCAGCCGACCGACGCCCCGAGCGCCCCGTGGGTCAAG
>JABAOH010166129.1_pt1 | contig 10246 bp, 10 predicted proteins | sample 7062181 | NCBI WGS metagenome assembly JABAOH01 (sample SAMN14538630, study PRJNA623070) | marine sediment metagenome | biome: marine biome [ENVO:00000428]; feature: marine pelagic biome [ENVO:01000023]; material: deep marine sediment [ENVO:00002113]; isolation source: pool of 5 deep marine... | reverse complement strand
GCGAAGGAAGTCCCCGAGAATTCTCTTCCTCTCTAGGAATCCCTTGACCTTCCTCCCCTTGGTGGAGGCCATGGCATCGGAGGTCAGCCCGATCAACACACCGTCTCCCGCTTCAAAGGCCCTCCGCAAGAGGACTCCGTGCCCATCATGAAGGGGATCAAAGGTCCCGCCCAGGCAGACCTTCACCTCTTCACCTCATGCTCAGGACGACGGCGATGATGAGGATGGCGATGGCGCCGACCCACAGGAAGAGGAGCTGCCTTCTCTTTCTCCCCATGACGAGACGGTGGCTCGTCTCGCACTCCTCTGAGCAGAACTCCTCCGCGAGGGGGACCGCCTTGCCGCAGGTCACGCAGTGCTTGTGCTGCAGGAGCCTTTGTGGCATCGTGGAAAAGAGAGCCCCGAGGGTTATAAAACGTGCGTGGGGGGATCCACTCGAAGAGACACCCAACGATGATTGAAGTCAGTTATCTCATAGAATGAAAAGATTTCGATAAAGTTTAATACCAAAAGGTCCATCGTAAGCCGACACATTACATCGGAGGCGTTATGAGGAGATTGGGCGCTGTGCTGAACCTCTCCTACAAGGGTGACCTTCTCGTCAAGGCGTCCTTCGCCCCGAGGGTGGGGGAGGAGGTTTTCGATGCCAGGAAGAGGCCTCTGGGACGTGTGAGGCGGGTCTTCGGTCCTGTGAAGTCTCCCTATGTGATGGTGGAACCCCACCAGGAACCGAGCCTGAGGCTCATCGATTCCGATGTGTGTGTGGATGTGTGACGATGAAGAAGAGAGAGGTGGAACAGGTAGAGGAGCCGCTTCGTTGTCCTGAGTGCAGAAGCACCAACCTCGCCTACGACGAGGCCCGGGGCGAGCTGGTGTGTCAGGAATGCGGCTTGGTCATCGACGAGGGGATGATAGACCAGGGCCCCGAGTGGCGGGCCTTCGACCTGGAGCAGGGAGAGAAGAGGGCGAGGACTGGTGCCCCCATGACCTACACGATCCACGACAAAGGCCTCTCCACGACCATTGGCTGGAAGAACAAGGACTCCTACGGCAAGACCATCCCGGCCAAGAACCGTGCCCAGCTCTACAGGCTCAGGAAGTGGCAGAGGCGGATACGCGTCAGTAACGCCACAGAGAGGAACCTGGCCTATGCCCTCGGGGAGCTTGACAGAATGGCGAGCGGCATGGGGCTGCCCAGGAACGTCAGGGAGACGGCGGCCATGATCTACCGCAAGGCCGTCAATAAGAATCTCATCCGTGGGAGAAGCATCGAGGGCGTGGTGGCCGCGTCCCTATACGCCGCCTGCAGACAGTGTGGTGTACCACGAACCCTGGATGAAATCGCGGGCTCCTCCCGCGTCAGCCGGAAGGAGATCGGCCGTACCTACAGGTTCATGACGAGGGAACTCAAGCTGAAGCTGATGCCCACCCGACCACAGGACTACGTCTCCCGCTTCTGCAGCGAGCTGAAGCTCTCTGGCGAGGTCCAGTCCAAGGCCCTGGATATCCTCAAGGAGGCGACGGAGAGGGAGCTGACTTCGGGCCGAGGGCCTACCGGCGTGGCCGCAGCGGCCATCTACATCGCTTCCATACTCTCCAACGAGAGGAGGACCCAGAGGGAGGTGGCCGACGTGGCAGGCGTGACGGAGGTCACCATCCGAAATAGGTACAAGGAGCTGACGGAGAAGCTAGGCATCGACGTGGAGCTCTGAGAACCCTCAGAAGAAGGGCCTTAACCGGTCCAGGATATCCATATCCTCTAGAAGTTCCCTTGTTTTGCAGGCCCTCTCCACTAAGAAGAGGCGGGCCAGGTCCTTCGGCGTATCTACGTCGAGGCCCGCCTGCGATAGCTGGCAGATCTCCGCGGGGATGCCTCTCTTCTCAGCCTCTTCCAGATGGGCCATGTGGTTATCCTCCTCGAAGAGAGGTTTGATGACGTCGGGCGGCGACGTTACGAGAACCGACGTCCCTGGTCCAATTGTCGAGGGGACCACAAGGATCTTGGGGCTCTCCCTCATCCTCTCCAGCAGGTAGTCCAGGTCCCCGGCGGTTAGGAGGGGTACGTCGCTGGGGAGCCCGACCATGACCCCGCCCCCCATCTCCTCGCAAAACTTCGCACCCCTTCCAAAGGCCTCGTCCATCCCCTGGGCCTGCCTCTCCTTGATCGTCTCTACGCCGCGCTCCCGGGCCCTTTGGAGAACCTCCTCCTCAGGGCTGAGGACCACAACGTTGGAAAGCTGGTTGCAGTCGAGGGCGGCGGACACCACGTCGTCGAACATGGCCTTAGTGAGGGCTCGCCTCTCCCCCACGTTGAGAACTGTCGCAAGGGCTGGCTTCGTCTCGTGAAAGCTCCTCAAGATGATAGCCGCGAGAGCCTTCAATCGTTTTCCTCCTGGGTTGCATCCGCCATAGCCTGGTCGATCCCTCCGTTCATGTGAAGTTCATGCACATGGAGTTCCGCCTCATCTCACCGCCAGTTTCAGCAAAACCCAACGGCCTCATGGATTATCAAGTAGACGGCATGAAAGAAGAACGCCCAGAACCTTCCTCGAAGCGCTCCACGGCGTTCACAACTCTCTTCCCAGGAGGTCCAAGACGCGCACCGGGACAACCTTGACCAAGGCCTCCGCCGACCCGCGCTGGGCGTCATCGGGGTACTTCTCTGACAGCGCCTCCAACACCCGGGCGTGCTCGCCCTGTCCTATGATGAAGGTGGCTAGGCCCTCCACGACCAACCCATCCAGTTTGCGTCCCCTCTCAATGTCGCCCACCAGGGCTACGCGCCTGTTGGCCCGCAGGTTGGTGATCAAGAGGGTGTCCTCAGGACAGGTGAGATAGATAGACCTGCCGTCGAAGTGGAATCGAACGGGGACGACGAAGGGGTCCCCCCTGCTGGAGATGGTGGCCACCCTCAGCAACGTCAGATCCCTCAGAATGCCCAGCTTCCCCTCGCCGGTCTCCGTCTCCATCGGGTACCACCATCATTCTGAAAGCTGTGGGGTAGATATAGGCGGGGGTGATAAAGGAGGCCGTTCCCAAGCCTTCCCACATCTATTTATGGAATCTCCGCCTGGATTGAGGGCATGTCATCCGGTGAGGAGGGGCTCCATACAACTCCTTTTGAGATTCCCGACAGCAGGCTGTCAGAGAGGGTCCAACACTTCCCCGAGTCGGTAATCCGCGAGATGACCAGGCTCAGCAATGCTTACGGCGCCATCAATCTCTCCCAGGGATTCCCCGACTTCGATCCTCCGGCGGAGATCATCCAGGCCGCGAAGAGGGCGATGGACGATGGCTACAACCAGTACTCCACGACCTGGGGGTCCGAAGACTTCCGAGAGGCCATCGTCGCTAGCTTCAGTCGCTTCCAAGGAATGGATGTTGACCCGAACGAGAACGTGGTGGTGACTTGCGGTGCCACCGAGGCCATGATGGCTTCCATGCTCTCCTTAATCAATCCAGGGGACGAGGTGATCGTCTTCGAGCCCTTCTACGAGAACTACGGCCCCGACTCCATCGTCTCAGGAGCGAGACCCCGATTCGTCCCCATGGAGTGGCCGACATTTCGGATTGGTGAGGAGGATCTGAAGGCGGCCTTCGGCCCCCTCACAAAGGCGTTGATTCTCAACACGCCCAACAACCCCACGGGCAAGGTCTTCGATATCGCGGAGTTGAAGCTCATCGGAGACCTATGTGAGGACTATGATGCTGTCTGTGTGACGGATGAGATATACGAACACATCGTATACGACGGCCGGGCTCACATCAGCATTGCCACTCTGGGGGACATGTGGGAGAGGACCATAACCATTAGCAGCCTCTCCAAGACCTTCAGCATGACGGGCTGGAGGCTCGGCTACGCCGTCGCAACAGATACCTTGACGGCGGCCCTCAAGAGGACCCACGACTTCCTGACGGTGGGCGCTCCCCACCCCCTTCAGGTGGCAGGTGCCCGCGCCCTGGAAATGCCGGACTCCTACTTCGAAGATTTGCGTAAGGACTACACCAAGAGACGAGAGGTGCTCTTCGATTCCCTTCAGTCTCTGGGCTTCCGCTGCGTGAAGCCGGGGGGAGCTTACTACATAATGGCGGACATGACGCATCTCGGCTTCGAGGACGATGTCAGTTTCGCTGAATACATGGTGAAGGAGGTCGGCGTAGCCGTGGTTCCCGGGAGCAGCTTCTTCTCCCATCCGGAGCAGGGCAGGTCCCTGGTCCGTTTCGCTTTTCCCAAGAGGCTGGAGACGCTGGAGGAGGCTACCCGCCGACTAGAGAAGCTGGGGACAGACGAATGAGGCTGAAAGCCGATGTCGTCCTCGTAGAGGCCAAGGTCCTCACCTTCTCCGAGGAAGAGCCCGAGGCCGACGCCGTAGCCATGGGGCATGGTACGATATTGGCAGCGGGAAGCAAGGCCGAAGCGAAGGGCTACGCTGGTCCCGACACCAGGTTAATCGACTTGGGGGGCAGGACGGTTTTGCCGGGCTTCATCGACTCCCATTCCCACCTGGCGAGCATTGGATCTCGTCTATCTACGATGGACCTAGGGGACGCGGCCTCCGGCGAGGATCTACTTGCCAGAGTCCAGAAGGCGGCCCGCAATGCGGAGCCAGACCAATGGATCTTGGGCAGGAACTGGGATGAGAGCAGGTGGCGAGTCAGGAAGTACCCTCTGCGGAATGATCTGGACCGCGTGGCTCCCCACCATCCCGTGGCCCTCATGAGGGTCGACGGACACATGGCTGTGGCCAATACTCTAGTCCTGGAGCGGTTGCCTGTGGAGGAGCTCGTGGGAGTGGGGCGGGACGCTGATGGGAAACCTACAGGGGTCCTCACGGAGGAGGCCTCGGAGGCGCTGTGGGACATGACAGCACCGGGCGTCGACGGGATAGCGGACGGCATACGAAGGATGGTCAGGAGGGCCCATAGCCTCGGCGTCACCTCCATCCATGACGTCGTCGACGGCAGGGAGATCGCCGCCTACCTCCAGCTCCACCGGCAGGGCGATCTGCGGCTCAGGGTTAACCTCATGCCTAGGGCCGAGGAACTGCCCAACCTGCTCGGGAGCGGCCTATCCACCGGTCTCGGCGGTCACACCCTGAGGATGGGCCCTCTGAAGGTTTTCATGGACGGCTCCATAGGCGCCAGGACGGCCGCCCTCTTCCAGGATTTCGAGGATGATCCGGGTAACTCCGGAAGGTTGATGGCCGCTGAGGATGAGTTGTTCTCCCTCATTCAGAAAGCCAGTGCAGGGGGTTTCCAACTAGCCCTGCACGCCATTGGCGACAGGGGCATTCGCGCCGCCTTGGAGGGTATCTCCCGTGTGGACCATGAGGGGAGGCGTCATCGGATCGAACACCTCGAGCTGCCAGGGGATGAGGATCTCGGCCTCGCACGGAGGGCCGGGGTCGTTGCGTCGATGCAACCCAACTTCGTGGGCAGGTGGGGAATCCCAGGAGGCCTTTACGAGGGGAGCTTGGGGGGCGAGCGGACCCGACGTAGCAACCCCTTTCGCTGTGTGCTGGACGAGGGCATCCCTCTGGCCTTCGGCTCGGACCACATGCCCTTCTCCCCCCTGTACGGAGTCCATTGGGCCGTCAACGCCCCTCACAAGGATCAGAGGTTGACCGTGGAGGAAGCCCTGCGTTGCTATACCCAGGTGCCCGCCTACGCTTCCTTTGAAGAGAGCCAAAAGGGAACGGTGGAGCCTGGCAAGCTGGCTGACCTGGTGGTGCTGGAGAAGGACCCCTCCGAGTCCCCCGAAGCTATCGAGGACATCCCCGTCTACATGACCGTCTTCGACGGGCAGATCGTCTATCAGAGGGCCTAGTCCTCGGCGAGACTGTCTCTCATGTAAGTGAAGATGGACCTCCACAAAAGCCCGTCCTCTCGCCACTTGTTCTCGAAGTTGTTGATGTTGAAGTAATGCCTCAGGGCCTCCATTTCATCCTCTTCCCACCGATCGTTGATTGTGCCTTCGTAGAAGCCCCCCCGGCCCAGCACCTCCTTGACTTCCCTCGCAACGTCTCCCTCGAGCCTCACAACCTCTCCGGGATCCTCTCTCTGCAGCAGCGTGAGGTCGTATATCTTGAAGACCCGCTTCAGCTCCTCAATGGGCCTGGGGTGCTCGTCCACCCTGATGTCTATATACCTATCCGTGTAGCCGCCGTAGCTTCCACCCTCTCGAACGACGAGGAGGGCTGCGGACTGCTGTCCACGCCTATCCCCGCCGGCCTTCTGTCCTGCTGTTAGGGCCGCCAGCAGCCGCTCGGGGAACTCCTCCGCCGTGCTCTCGTAGGTGTTGGCCATCGCCTGAACGACCTCCTCCGATACCAGGATGTTCCCCAGCGTGCAGAACCCTCGGCTGACTACATGGCCTGCCCACTCGTAGCACTTCTCGCCGGTGAAGGCCGCCGCCCTTCCCTTGGAGTCGACGATTCCCACCTGCCGGATGGCCGCCTCGTCATCGGCCCCCGTCAGCCTCTGTATAACATCTCGCGGGTGGAGTCCTCCCTCCAGCATCTCCAGGCCTCGGGGTCCGTAGGAGACGTTGGCGGCTGCCTGTGTGGCCACTGCCCCGATACTGGCCTGGGCCCAGGGCACTACGGCTCCCACGCCGATGAACTTCGACTGGGTTGCGATTCCGAGGTCGCCCGTGGCCTCGTCGAAGGCGACGATGCTGAAGGTGGATGGGCCGATGAGTGAACTCGTCACCCGTTTCATGGGGTGGGGGAAGCGATGGCGTATTAAAGCGTTCTTCTCTTTGACGCAGAACGCGAAGCAGGGATCACGGGCGGATGCGCTGAAGCCTGATGTACTCCACTTGGGGACCCAGCCTCCCGAAGAGTATCTCCTTGCGGACTCCGTGGGCCAACCTCACTGCCCGACTGATTTCCGGCCACATCCCCAGGAAGCCCTCCGGCAGTGCATGGATCAGGTACTTTGCATGATGGTCCTCTGGGTCGTCCTCGTATCCGCGGAAGTGGGAGCCGTACTTGAAACCGGTTTTGACGATGACGCCTCTTCTCTTCAGGTCCTCGTAAACCTTCAGTCTGATTTCGAGGTCTGGCTGCACCTCCTTCGCCTCCCTGACGAGCGTGGTCACCCCGATTTTCCGTCCCGTCTGGGCCCGCCTTACCTCTATCACTCCCCTCTCCGCCAGGTAGACAGTCTCTAAGAGGGAGAGCTGAAGCTTATCCCCCAGCATCTTGCCGTAGAAGCCTGTCTCGTACAGCCTCTGGGCGTCCTCGGGGTCGAGGACGATCGCCCTATCCCTCATGAAGAGGGCCTCGAAGCTAGGGCCGTCTCCGTCCTCCCGGAGCCTGCCTCTGGGCGATGCCTTGGTGGCCCTGTAATAGGTGATATCGCTCTCCTCGTCGACGACGGCGATGAGGAGCTGCTTCCGCACGTTGGCGACGTCCTGAATGTGGGACTCAAGCCTCCCTAGGTCGAAGACACTCCTCTCCGATAGAGCCAGGACCCAGTACTTGGTGGGCCCCTTATCGGGCCCCGTCCCCCGAGGGAATACCCTGAAGTGCAGCGGCGGCACTCCCGGCTTCACCACGTAACCCCTCTGCCTCAGGTCCCTGTACACTAGGTACTTGATCTCGAAGTTCGGGTGGAGGGAGTCCCCCGCGCGCAGGAGATCCTCCATCCCGAGGCGCTTCCCACCCCTGAGCACATCCAACCTGCCCACCTCACTCAGATAGGTGGCCTCCACCAGGTCGAGTTCCGTCCCACCGCCAGACATGGGGTTGCCGAAGTAGCCCCGGCTGTATAGCTGGCTACCCGCCGCCTGATCGTCGACAATCACCTTCCCAGCTATCAGCCTGGCGGCCATCGTCCTCTAGCTAAGATAGGCCACGATATAAGGTATCCCTCACGGACTTCGAGGCTGACTCAAGCTTTGCCTATATATAGAAGGTTATTCTATCCTACAATGTGGACCGCGAGCTGCTGATGGAGGAAGTTCGGGGCGTCCTCTCCAGAACGGGTTTCTACGTGAGCGAGAAGCACTGGAGTCGGGGTTTGAGCTTCGACTTAGCCGCGAGAAGGGACGCAGTCCTCCTGCTGACGAAGGTCCTGCTGAACGTGGATGCCGTGAGCGAAGCGGCCGCCCGTGAATTGAAGCGGATCGCGGCGAACCTAGACGCGGCATCCCTGCTTGTGGGCGTAAGGAGTAGCGGTGGGCCGCTGCAGGAGGGGGTGGTGTACTCCCGCTTCGGCATCCCCATAGCCTCCCTCGGAACCCTCAAGGAGTATCTCGAGGAGGGAGTTCCACCCTTCGTGTTCTCGGCTCCCGGCGGCCTGTACGTGAAGATGGACGCTAGACTTCTCAGACGAGCGCGGGAGATTCTGGGCCTCTCTTTGGGGCAGCTGGCCGACGTGGCCCACGTTTCTCGAAGGACCATACAGATGTACATGGAGGGCATGAGCGCCACCACCGAGACGGCCCTCCGGCTGGAGGAGTTCCTCGAGGAACCCCTGGTGCTCCCCCTTGACCTCTTCTCCCTCCATAGGAGTTACGGGGCGACCTCCGTGGAGGAGGCTTTCTTGGAGAGTTTCAAGACTAACATCATGAACCTGCTGAGGGAGCTGGGGTACGACGTTCTCCTCACCATCAGGTCCCCCTTCGACGCCATCACCCGGCACGAGGAGATCCTGTTCCTCGCTGGCATGGAGAGGGGCGACAGGGCCCTAAGGCGGAAGGCGGAGGTCGTGGCCAACATCTCCAAGGTGGTGGAGAGGGATCCCGTCATCTTCGTCGAGAGGAGGAGGGCCAAGGACAGCTTCAGAGGCGTCCCCATAATCGACTCCAGTGAGCTGCAGAGGCTCAGGGGGCGAGAGGAGATGGTGGAGCTGGTGGAGGAGCGGAAAGAGAGTTGAGGGTCCTCCGTGTGGGCTCCTCGGAGGTTTCGTTGGTACCGGTCGTCAGGGGCCCCGTCTCTGAGGGGGATAGGGTGCGAGATATCCTCCGAGATGCTGCATACGAGGCCATTGCCCTTTCCATTTCACCCGGGGAGTTGGAGGCCTTGCAGGCAGATCCCAACGTCCGGATGGCCCCGTCCAGTTCCACTGAGGACCTCTATCTGAAGGAGCTAGCCAGGTTCGGCCCCGTGCAGATGCCTCCGCCCTGTTTCGTGGAGGCAGTGCGCGTCTCGGGCTCGACGGGCATGGGCTGCTTCGCTCTAGATATGGGGGAGGAGGAGTTCACGGAGCTGTACTGCAATGAGGTCAGTGGATGGGAGGTGATCCGTTATTCCCTCCGGTTGAAGAAGCTCTCCAGGGCGTCCATTCCGGGTGAGACGCTGGAGGACCTCGTCATGCACATCGATTCCATCCTCACTGAGTTCAAGGGACATCGGAGGGTGGAGGAGTCCAGAGAGGCCCACATTTCCTCCCGCATCGTCGAGCTCAGTGGCCGTGGCCTCACCCTCCTGGCTCTGGTGGATAGGGAAAGGCTTGGGGGAGTGATCCAAAAGCTTCAGGAGATAACGCCTTCACTTCAGCTAAGCTGAAGGATCCATTGGTCCGCGACGGACGGGCTGCTTATCGCTATGTCCACTGGAGAATCCTCCGTCGGGAGCCTGATCTCCCGTTAAGAGAAGCATTTCTTCTTGAGGTTCCAAGGATTTCCAGCACTGGCCAGGCGGTTCTGAAAGCCAACACGTTTTCTCGCTTCTCTTTCCGCCTTTGTCATTCTTGATACTGATTACGATTATCGATGCTGAGAATAGTCCCGAGCCTCTTATATGGACAGTCTACGGGATGTGTCATGAGGCGGGGTGCCCCCAATCCATGCCACGAGACCCTGTGCCTAAGCTGCGTACTATCCTATGCTGGACAGCAGCCCTGCTTCTCGCTTTCCAGCTGGCCCTCCCTCTTCTGGATTTGAAACCGCCCTTAGGCCTGGTCACAGGTGTTCAAGATCAGCGGGACCCCACTGCGTGCGAGGAGGTGGGCGTCAACTGGACAAACTGTGACGACGCCTTCTCCAGCAATGACGTCTACGCCTACGCCAACGGGACCGGAGGGGTGGCCACGACTTGGTACGCGCGCGATTCGGCGTCCACTGCCACGGGTTGCGGCGGCTTCAACGACGAGTTGCTGGACACCGCCGGAAGTAGTGTGACGACCCAGATCCTCGCGACGGACTCTGCCTACTGCTTCTACACGTCTACCCTCAACGTGTCTATCCTCTCAGGGGATTGGACGGCCCTAGTGGAGCTGAGGACCACCGGCGGGGGGT
>JABAOH010144828.1_pt1 | contig 10246 bp, 9 predicted proteins | sample 7062181 | NCBI WGS metagenome assembly JABAOH01 (sample SAMN14538630, study PRJNA623070) | marine sediment metagenome | biome: marine biome [ENVO:00000428]; feature: marine pelagic biome [ENVO:01000023]; material: deep marine sediment [ENVO:00002113]; isolation source: pool of 5 deep marine... | reverse complement strand
TTTACCTGGGCGCCCGCCGGCATGTCGCCGATCTCGTCGAGCAAAAGCGAACCGCCATCGGCGATCTCCGCGAGGCCTCTCTTACGTTCGCGCGCATCAGTGAAGGCCCCCCGCTCGTGACCGAACATCTCGGACTCCAGCAGGTGCTCCGGCAAGGCCGTGCAGTTGATTTCCAGGAAGGGACGGTTTCGTCGGCGGCTTTGGGCGTGGATCGCGCGAGCCACGAGGTCTTTGCCCGTACCGCTCTCGCCCTCCAGCAGCACCGTGGCCGATTCCGTCTCGGCCACTTTCTCGACGCTCTGTATGATCTTCTGCATGGCAGGCGAGCGGCCCACGAGCTCGACACTGGCGAATTGCCAGCGGTACTTCTCACGCAGGATCGCGACCTCCTGCCGCAGGCGCCGTGCTTCTAGCCCTTTCTCGATGGTAATCAACAAATCGTTCAGATCGACGGGCTTTTCCAAGAAGTGATAGGCGCCAGCTTTTACCGCCTGCACGGCGGTCTCGATCTCACCGTAGGCCGTTACGATCACCACGACCATGTCGCGGTCGATCTCGCGGAATCGCTCCAGAAGAGCGAGTCCGTCAGCGTCGGGTAGGCGCAAGTCCAGCAGCATCAGCGCCGGGCTCGCCTCGTGTACCAGGCGTAACGCTTCGGCCCCGGTCGCCACCTGCTTGACTGCGTACCCGGCCGCCTCCAGTTGCTCGGCCAGCCAGCTGCGGAACAACGGTTCGTCGTCCACGACGGCGATCAATCGCGTCGGGCTCATCTTGCCACCGCCTCTTGCGGCTCCACCGAGATGACAAGTGTGAAGGTCGATCCCTCACCCGGCTCACTCTCAACCTCGATACGCCCGCCATGCCGTTCAACGATCCCGCGCGTGATCGTCAGGCCAAGACCGGTCCCCATATGCTTGGTCGTATGGAATGGTTTGAATATCTCCTCCAATTGCCCTGGCAAGATACCATGCCCGTTATCCGTCACGGAGAGCCTGATCTCGTCGTCCACGCAACGAACGGAGATACCCAATTCGCCTCCCGACTCCATCGCCTGGATCCCGTTCAGCGCCAGATTAACCAGCGCTTGAGTAAACAGGTCCGGATCGATCCGGACGTCCGGGACCTTTGCGTCCACATTTCTTCGTATGAGTACTCCTGCCGCGTCGGCTTGAGGTCCAACCAGCGTGATCACCCGATCTGCAAGCTCGACCGGATCGATCCAGCCCAGGCGCGGCTCCTTCGGGCGCGCGTAACTCAGAAAATCCCGAATCACCTCGTCCATACGCTCGACCTGGCCGCGTAGCTGGCTCAGGACAGCCTCCGGTTCAGGGTCTCCTCTCATCCGCTTCGACAACAATTCAATTCCACTGGCCACGCCTACGAGAGGATTCTTAATCTCATGGGCGAGCCCGGATGCCAGCTCGCCTACAGACGCGAGTTGCGCCGCGCGCCGCAACTCTTGATCGTGTAGCTCCTGGATCTGCCGTGCTGAAGCCCGCAGCTCGCTCGACATCTGATTGAACGCGCGGCCGAGTTGACCCAGTTCGTCCTCGCGCTCGATTCTCACCTCCACACCGAGCTCGCCTGCGCGAATGTGCTCCGCCGCACCGACCAGCCGCCGCAGAGGTACCACGATCGAACGCGCTACCAGCCATACGACTGCGACCAGCAGGAGCGCAAAAACGCCCTCCAGCATGGCTGCCAGTATGGCGAGCCCGCGCAGTTGGCCGACGGCGCTCTTCACCGACACCTCGGAAATGTACAGCCATGATACACCGCGAATGGCCATAGAAGTGCCGAATACCTCGACGCCCTCGTAATTCACATAGCGTTGCCTCGAACCGGGCGAAAGACCGGCTAGCGGCGTCGGCAGTCGCTCGTCATAGCGGATCGGCCTATGAACATGCGACAGAAAAAGCGGGCGGCCGATGCTGTCTGTGATAAAAGCATGGACGTCTGTGGCAAGATGGGGTGGTATGCGCAGAAACATATGCGCCTTGTCGAAGCCGATCGTCCCGGCCAGCGCGCCGAGCCAGCTCAGCCGTTCGTCCAGAATCGGTACGGCCAGCTGATAGAGCGGCTGCGCGTCCTCCTTCTCCGCCGCCAGGCCTGCCGCGAAGAATCGCCCTTCACGCGTCCGGCGGACTAACTCACTCGTCGACCAGTTCTGCCCGACTCGGTAGTGGCGCGTCGCCGCTACCACCGTTCCAGTTGTGTCGATGACCATCAGTTCCGTCAGCGACGGAAGCTCCCCCAGCTTGCGATCGAGGTACTCATGGAACTCCGCGGTCAACCGTGAACTCGGCGCGTTCGTCCGAACCGCGGCCGAAGCCGAAGCCAGGGCGCCGATGAGATAGCGGTTTCCCGCCACGATCGCATCGAGATAGAGGTGGTGACGCTCTACCTCGGTCGCCACGTGCTCAGCCTGAATCTCTGTCAGCGCGCTCAGGTAGCGCTGCACTTGCGCCTCGATGATGCGGCGAGTGACCTGGAATCCCACGGTGTTAGAGACAAGAAGGGGCACCAGCGAGAGGACCAGAAACCACAACAGGATACGGCGGCCCAGTCCGCCGCCGAACAGGCTGTCCCGCCAACCGCCGAGCGGCCAACGGGCCAACCTCACTCCTCCAGCAGCCGCTCTAGGGTCTCGAGCAGCGTTCCGTGTCCAGCAACCTTCACCACCCAGGTCAGCTCACGCGCCATATGGACCTCCGGACCTGTGGGAAGCTCCTCGCCGGTATAGACCACCATCCTCGGCGCGAGCGCCAATCCTTTCAGGCGCTTGAGCAGCGAAATGCCATCCATCTGCGGCATCCGATAATCGGTCACCACCACATCCGGCTGAATCTCACGCGCTAGCGTCAGGGCCTGCTCCGCCGAGTCCGTCGCCCACACCTGGTGTCCCCTCGCCTCCAGCGCGCCTGAGACGCTATAGAGGATCAAGCGATCGTCATCCACCAGAAGTATCTTCTTGCCCAAACTCGGTCGCCTCTTGCCCTGGGACGATCCCCGCCTTGCAGATACCTGGGTCTTTTGCCCAACATCGCCCGCGGCAAGAACGATACCCGGCGGCAACGGCTTGAAACTACAGGAATCGACCCCGCCGGGCGACACAGCGCCCCCGGAGATGGGTGAAAAGACCCGGACCCGATGGGGGATATGCCCCTTCGGCGCGCCGACCTCTCGCGCGCGCATAATCCGTAAGTCACTCCTAGATAATCAGTTAGGCCGGCGGGACGCCAATGGTACGGCCCGTGCTCTTCGGGAATCGCGGAGAGGCCCGGGCCGACCGGCCGGGCTGTTGAGAGGATCGGCGGACCTGACGTGGCTCTGCCGCCCGATTCGAGAAGGAGGGCCGAAAATGTTCGACGGTTACGGCTCACGAGTTGCCTTCGCGCTCGCACTGGGGGCCTTCGGTGCGGTCGCCGTCAGCGGAGATCTCCACGCCCAGGGGCTGAAGGTGGTGGGCTACGGGGATTTCGAGTGGACGCTCCAGCAGACGGGCGACCCGGATGACGAGTGGCACCACTTCTTCGACAACCATCACATCAACCTGATCCTGCTCGGATGGGTCATCGATGATCTGGTGGTGGGCGTGGAGGTGGAGTACGAGCACGCGGGCGACGAGATCGTGCTCGAGTACGGCTACCTGGCCTATACGGGGATTCGCAACCTGAGGCTGGCGGCTGGCAAGTTCATCTTACCGTTCAACCGGTGGAACAAAGACCTCCATCCCACGTGGATCAGCAAGATGCCGGGCCGACCTCTCGTGTACGGCAACGTCTTCCCGTCCACCTACTCGGATGTGGGAGTTTGGGCCTCCGGAGCCGGGCCTCTGGGAGACGGGGCACGGGTCACCTACGATGCCTACGTGATAAACGGGGCAAAAGGTGAGGCGGACGAGGCGAACTTCCGCGACCTCCGCGAGAATGATCGCGAGAGGCCGGAGCGCGATGACAACAAGGCTGTGGGGGGTAGGCTCGGCCTCGAGCTTCCGCCGGGCCTTGGCCTCGGCGTCTCTGGGTATACAGGCAAGTACGCGGAAGATGAAGCCGCAGAAGAGAATCTGCAGCTCACCTTCTTGGGTGCCGACGTCGATTATGGCATAAGTGGGTTGGAAGTGCGGGGAGAGTTCGTGCACGCACGCCAGGATCTCACCGGCGGCGCCACGAACGAGCGCACTGGCTTCTACGCCCAGGCGGCGTACTTGCTGTCTGCCGCTTCCGAACAGTTGGCAAACTTCGAGCCCGTCGTCCGTTACTCTTGGGTGAACTTCGAGGGTGACGCTTCCGACACGCAGGAGCTCGGCATCGGGCTCAACTATTACGTCTCTGCCTCCTCGGCCGTACGTGTGGCGTGGTTTTTCAACCTCGAAGAGGACGGGTTCAAGGAGGACAATAACAAGCTGATGGGACAGTTCGTGATCGCTTTCTAAGGAGGCTGCGACAATGAACAAGCGGATAAAGAAGTTGGCCGTTCCTATTGCGCTGGTAGGCCTCGCCGTCTCCGTGGTCGTTTCAGCGGCTCAGGCCCAGGAGTCGGGCCCGGAGGTCTGGGCACGGACTTGCGGGCGATGCCACCGGGCGCAGCCACCGAACAAGTACGATGCCGACAGCTGGCGGGCGATAATGGGTCACATGGCCCTGAACGCGCGGCTGACGAGCGATGAAGAGGATGCGGTCACCGAATTCCTGATGGGCGCAGCGCGAAGACTGACCATGGATGACCAGAGGTCAGACTCGCCTGAACCGACGCTCTTGGCCTCGAGCGACCCCACCTTCATCCCGCTGGTCGAGGGGATGAAGGGTGCCGACATCTTCGCGAAACAGTGCGCCGCCTGTCACGGGAAGCAGGGGAAAGGTGACGGCCCTGCGGCGGTCGCGCTCACGCCTCGCCCTCCGGATCTCACCGATTCGGCCAAGATGAGTAAGCTCAGCGATGAGGAACTGTTGCAGATCATCGCGAAAGGAAAGGGTGCGATGCCCCGTTTCGACGCGCTGCTCAAACCGGAAGAACTGGAGGCGGTGACAGAGTTCGTGCGTCGGCTCAGCGCGCAAGTCGAACAATAGGCTGCATCTCCCGGGGCGGCCGCCGGAAGGAGGAACAATCGCGGCCGCCGGGACGGGGGGATTCGTGCCGCTAAGCGGTAACGGATCCCCCCTTCGCCATTTCTAGCCCGCAGCCCACGCCTGGTGACTTCTTACAAGCGAGAAACCGTTGAGAAGGGGCCCGCGCGGCCCTGTGTGTGAGGGCGGAGGGGTGAGTGGGCTGGGTTGACAGGGGTAGGGGGTACCCCTATCTTCGTCCAGACCTTCGCATTTGCCTGGCGACGTGACCAGACCGCTGCTTCGACCGCCGCCCGGCCAATTCGAACTCGAGGCTAGACCGCCATGGTGCAGCTGCCGATTCTCGACCCGACCATCGACGACGAGATCAAGGAAGAGGCGCTCCGGCGTCTCGCCCGCATCGGGGGACAGGTGCGCGGTCTCCAGCGAATGATCGAGGAAGACCGCTATTGCGTCGACATCCTCAACCAGGTCTCCTCCGTTCACGAGGCCCTGCGCGGTGTGGGCCGGCTGATGATGAGGAACTACCTGGAGCGGTGCGCGACCGCGGCCTTGGAGGGCGGTGGCGAGCGGGCCGAGCAAGTTCGCGCTGAGCTCCTCGACCTCATGTATAAGTACGCGAAGTGACCAGACCGTAAGACGAAGGGGTTCTCCATGTTCCCGGCCTTGATACCGACGCTGGCGATGCTCGCCGTACTCGCATTGCTGGGACTGGGTGGTATCGCGACGACCGCGAGGGCCCAGTCCTCGGAACCGGCCAGAGCGGACGCAGAAGAGCGCGAGGCCGACATCGTGCTCTGGGTCGATGGGATGAGTTGCCCGTTTTGTGCTTACGGCCTTGAGAAGAAGCTGTCCAGGCTGGAGTCGGTGCAGCAGATCACGATCGACCTGGAGAACGGCCGAGTGCGTATTACGCTCAAGGAAGGGGAGTCGGTCAGCGATGCCGAGCTCGAGAAAGCGGTGGCCGACGCCGGCTTTTCCTTGAGGAAGCTCGAGCGCCCCGGCACGCGAGCCCGCGACGCGCAGCCGCGATAATCAGGACACGGCACCGCGGGAGATGCAGGCTCGATTCGTTTTCGGAATTCCGGCGGCCGCCAGCTTCAGCCTGCTCTTGTTCGTCGGCCTACGCCCGGTGTATCCCCAGGGCCTGCCGTTCAATACACCAACGGCTCTCCCCCTCGCCCTCGCCGAGAACTCGCTGCGGCCCACGTACCGCCACACCGAGCTTACCCTCGACAGAGGCGACGAACCGGCCGGGTCCCCTCGGCTCGGCATCGAGGTTCTGCAGCTGGTCATCCCGTATGGGGTCACCTCGAAGACCACACTGGTGGCAGGGATCTCCTACGGCTGGAGGAGCCTCGAGGCCGACGGAGCGAAAGAGACAAGCAGCGGCTTCGCTGACCTGTTCGTCTCGATCAAGCAACAGCTTCTCGTATGGAACTTCCGCGGCGGAACCACACGACTCGCCGCTTTCGGCGGAGCCTCTCTTCCAACCGGTAAGACCGAAGCCGGAAGCTCGCCGTTGCCTTTGCCACTCCGTCTGGGCAGCGGCGCCGTGAATCTCTCGGGCCGCGCCGTTATGACGCACGTGAACCGCCGGCTCGGGGTCACCGGGATGGCGGGATACGCCGTCGCCACGGATTCTTACGACGGCGTGCGCCGCGGCGATCGGTTCGACTACGCGTTGGCGCTCGGTTATCGACTCGCGCCGGCGATCTACGGGGATATGACCGACCGGACATGGGTCGCCTACGTCGAGCTGAACGGTACAGCCGAGGCGCGGTCCACCCGCCAGTCCGTGCCGCTGCGCGATTCGGGCGGACACTTGCTGTTCTTCGCGCCGGGCCTGCAGTTCATCCCCACGCCGAGGCTCCTGTTCGAGGCCGCATTTCAGCTCCCGCTGGTGCGTGACGCGAACGGTGAACAGCTCACTGCGGACTGGTCATTTGCCGTAGGCGGTCGCTTCAACATGTACTTCCTCGGTCGCTAGCGGCGTGCGGCGGAAGACGATCTTGCTCGGGGGGCTGGTGGTGGTGGCGGCGGGGGCGGTGGTCCTCACTCCGACGCTGACGCGGCGCAATCAGGAACAGTACCGGCTCGTTGGAGCCTGGGGCGGCGAGGGATCGGAGCCCGGCGAGTTTCGGGGGCCGATCGGGGTGGCGGTGGACGACTCGGGCTACGTCTATGTGACCGACTCGGGAAATGATCGCATTCAGAAGTTCACATCGGACGGCGCTCTGGTCTCGGTTTGGGGCGGCGACGGGATTCGCTCGGTCGAGCTGCGACGCCCGATGCACATCACGATAGGACCCGATCGGCTCGTCTACGTTGCGGAATACCTGAACGACCGCATCCAGGTGTTGGCTCGCGACGGCACTCCGCTGGGAATCGTCGCCGAGGACACTACGACACCAAACGGTGAACTCGACGCGCCGGGAGGCGTTTCGCTCGCGGCCGGCGAACGGGAACTGTGGATCGCCGACTTCTACCATCATCGCATCGCCGTCTATTCGAGCGAAGGACGATTCATCAGAGAGGTCGGCAAGAGCGGCCGACTGCTACGCGGCAGGCTGCACTACCCTACCGACGTGGCCGTGGGCCCCGACGGGACCGTCTATGTGGCAGACGCTTACAATCATCGCGTCCAGCGGTTCGCCCCCGACGGGCGGCTGCTGGGAGCTTGGGGCGGACCGCTAGCGTTGGGTATTCCGGGGCCGTGGCGCGGCTGGTTTCGCGTGGCGACGGGTGTGGCGGTGGACCGAGGGGGAGACGTATACGTAGCCGACTTTTTCAACAACAGGGTGCAGAAGTTCGCGCCGGATGGGGTGTTCAGGGCCGAGTGGGGAGGTGCCGGTGACGAGCCCGGTCGTTTCGACCGCCCCATCGACATCGCCGTGGCCCTCGACGGACGGGTCTACGTGGTCGACTTCGGTAACAATCGTATTCAGGTCTTCGCTCGGAGCGATGCGCCGTATCAGCCTCAATGAGTCGCCGCACCGGGTCCCGATAGCTGCCCGACCCCCCAGCGCCCAGGCCGCACACCGGTCGTCTTTCCTACGCACGCTTAGCCGCTGTTGCTCCCAAGCAACATAGCGCCCCGGCACGCCCTGGGGCGATGGAGCCGAATGGGGTCGGCGACCCGTGACCCTGCTCACCTTCCAGCTCCGCCACGGCCACCCTTAGCGGGGCCGCAGGTCTTGCCGGCAGACGGCCACCCGCCCGTTCCAGCGCGCCATTTTCGGGGCATCCGGATAGAGGTCCGACCGGCGGCAGGGCCTTCGGCCACCAGCTAGAGCGATTCTTGCAATTCGCAGCCGGGCGCCGATTTTATGGGCTTGCGCGGCCGGTGGGAGCCGCGCGCACCACCAGACCGAGGAGGTGGCATGGCTAACGAGGACAGCGTCTATCGGCCCGCGCCGGAGATCGTCGAGGCCGCCCACATCAAGGACTACGAGGCGCTGCGGGCGGAGGCGGAGGCCGATCCGGTCGCCTTCTGGGAGCGGCAGGCGGTGGAGCTGGATTGGCATGAGCCCTGGCAGAAGGTCCTCGATGACTCCGAGGCGCCCTTTTACAAGTGGTTCGTCGGCGCCAAGACCAACGTGGTGCTGAATGCCCTCGACCGGCACCAGAACACGCCCACACGCAACAAGCTAGCGCTGATCTGGGAGGGCGAGGACGGCAGCCTGCGCACTTTCAGCTACTTCGCCCTCCACCGCGAGGTTTGCCAATTCGCCAACATCCTCAAGAGCATGGGGGTGCAGAAGGGCGACCGCGTGACGATCTATATGCCGCGCATCCCGGAGCTGATGATGGCCATGCTCGCCTGCGCTAAGATCGGCGCCGTGCACTCGGTCGTCTATGGTGGCTTCTCGGTGGAGGCGCTGGCCGAACGGATCGAGGACTCCGAGTCGCGCGTTCTGATTACGGCCGACGGCGGTTACCTGCGCGGTAAGATCGTCCCGCTCAAGCGGATCTCTGACGAGGCCTTACGCCGCTGCGGCATGGTCGAGCACGTCGTGGTGGTTCGCCGCACGGGCGAGAGCGTGGAAATGGAGTCGGAGCGCGATTACTACTACGATGAGCTAATGGCGCTGCCCGTCTCGAGGGCCGACGGCGCACGCTGCGTGACCGAGGTGATGGACGCCGAGGATCCGCTGTTCCTGCTCTATACGTCGGGCACCACGGGCAAGCCGAAGGCGATCGTCCACACGCATGGCGGCTACCAGGTCGGCATCTCCACCACGCTCAAGTACGCCTTCGATATCAAGCCCGAGGACCGCTGGTGGTGCGCCGCCGATCCCGGCTGGATCACCGGCCACAGCTACATCGTCTACGGCCCGCTCATCCTCGGGGCCACCTCGATAATGTACGAGGGCGCGCCAACGTATCCCTACCCCGACCGCTGGTGGCGCATTGTCGAGAAGTACGGGGTCACGATCCTCTACACGGCGCCGACGGCGATCCGCGGGCTGATGCGCTTCGGCGAGTCGTGGGTGAACAAGCGGGACACCTCGACCCTCCGCCTGCTAGGCAGCGTCGGCGAGCCGATCAACCCGGAGGCCTGGCGCTGGTACTATGACAACGTGGGCAAGGGCCGCTGCCCGATCATCGACACCTGGTGGCAGACCGAGACGGGGATGTTCATGATCACCCCGGTGCCCTCTTTACCACTGAAGCCGGGCTCCGGGACGAAGCCGTTCCCGGGCATCAAGGCGGAGATCCTCGACGAGGAAGGTCAGCCGGTGAAGACCGGCGAGGAAGGCAAGCTGGTGATCACGACACCGTGGCCAGCGATGCTGCGCGGCATCTACAAGGACCCCGACCGTTATATCCAGCAGTACTGGTCCACGTACGAGGGCAAGTACCTGACGGGAGACTCGGCAAAGGTCGATGAGGACGGGTATTTCTGGATCATCGGCCGGGTGGACGACGTGATCAAGGTCTCCGGCTACCGGCTGGGCACGGCGGAGATCGAGTCGGCGCTGGTCAGCCACCCGGCGGTGGCCGAGTCGGCCGCCATCGGCATCCCCCACGATGTGAAGGGGAACGTGATCCACGCCTACTGTATCTTGAAGGCCGGGTTCGATAGCAAGCCGGAACTGGCGAGCGAGCTGATTCAGCATGTGGGCAAGGAGGTGGGCCCGATCGCCAAGCCCGAGCACATCGAGTTCGTCGAGTCA
>JABAOH010024328.1_pt1 | contig 10246 bp, 5 predicted proteins | sample 7062181 | NCBI WGS metagenome assembly JABAOH01 (sample SAMN14538630, study PRJNA623070) | marine sediment metagenome | biome: marine biome [ENVO:00000428]; feature: marine pelagic biome [ENVO:01000023]; material: deep marine sediment [ENVO:00002113]; isolation source: pool of 5 deep marine... | reverse complement strand
TGTGGAAAAACATCGAATATGAAGTCAAAACAGAGAGTTTTGCTTCTAAGCATCGGGAATCATATCTTATGTGATAAATCCGCTAGTGTTTTTCCACATTCCAACAATCTCCGGCTTTTACTTTTCTTGTGGAATAAGAAGAAAAGGAGGGAAGTCCTTTTATGAATTGATGAGTGGATATTTTAATTGTGTAGATTTTCAACGATGATATTTTACCCTTCTATGATAAGAAGGGGAACTTAATTCTGTAATTCTACCATGGAATTTTAAGGTTTTAATTTTTTAAATAACAACCATAAAAACTAAAAAACTTTTTGGATGTCCATCCTGGTTTTACTATGTCTCCGACGGCCAGGCCCCACTGCGTGGGGGAGCATTTGCTTTGCAGAGAAATGACGTTGTATTTTGTTTCGAACAATATATCGTCTCCGGGGACATTTTTAATGCCGCACCGCAGGTGTCTCTTTTTATGAAAACGCGCGGAGACCCCCCTGGACCCCGCAAAAATTTTTGTTTAGAATAGAAAAAAAGCGGCTGCCTGCGGCAGCCGCCTTTTTTAATTATATGTTACCTTTTACTTTATTTCCTTTTCATACCATTTGGAACGGTCCGGTTCTTTGGGTGTTTCCGGTTTTTTGACCGGCTTCTTTTTCAATTGCTCCAGCAGGTATTTCACCGCCACCTCAATAGAGGGATCGTTTCCTTTAACGATTTCTTCCGGGAGATCATAGACCTCGAAGCCGTCGTCCGGGTAAACACCGACACCCTCCACGACAAATTCTCCTTCGGTGCTGACAATACCGGACATGGGGACAGCAAAGGAAGGTCCATCCACCAGGCCGGGACTCCAACCATAACCGACTAAACCACCCCAGGTACGAGTCCCAATCAAGGGCCCCAATCCTCTTTTTTTAAACCAATAGGGGAAGTTATCGCCGCCAGAGGAAGAGTAATGATTAATCAACATGACCATGGGTCCCTCCAGGGCATAAAACGGGTCCTGCCTCAGTGCCAGGTCTCTCCTGTACCAGTAACTGATGGGCCTCAGTGCCAGTTTTTCGATCATTTTTATCGGTGACCAGCCGCCGCCGTTGTAGCGGTCATCAATGATAAAGGCCTCTTTGGTACTGTAGGCATAAAGACCTTTAAACAGTTCCCGGTTGCCGGCTACCGCAGTATTGGGGACATGAATATAGGCAATACGGCCGTTGGAGAGTTTGTCCACCAATCTCCGCCTGGATTCGACCCAATCCAGGTAGCGAAGTCCCAGTTCGCTGCGAAGGGGTTTGATCCAGGAAGTGCGGGCCCCTTGTTCAGAAGGCGTTGAGTTAACAGTGATAGCTATCTTTTTTCCTGCCGTGTTTTCAAGGAATTGGTAGAGATTCTCTTTGCTGGTGACATCATAGCCATTTAACTTGATAATATAATCCCCTTCCTTGACATTTACACCCGGCTCGGTCAGGGGAGAACGTGTCCGTTCATTCCAGTTTTCACCTTTGTAGATTTTGGCAATCACGTACCTTCCGGCTTTTTTGTCCACTTTCAATTCCGCTCCCAATAGACCGCCTTCCACCCGTTTGACCCGTTTAAAATCTCCCCAGTTGACATAGCAGTGGCCTGCATTCAACTCACCTACCAGCTCGCCGAAGATATAATCTAAGTCTGCCCGATGGCTGAGATAGGGAAGCAGTTGGGCATATTTCTTTTTCATTTTCAGCCAGTCCACACCGTGCATATTGCGCACATAGAACCAATCGCGGTAAATCCGCCATGCCTCGTTATAAATCTGTTTCCACTCTGTCATCGGGTCGATTTTCATGACCACATCGTCCAAATTCAGTGTGCCTTTGCCAGGTTTTTGGTCCGGTTTAACATCAATGATTTCCCATTTACCAGCAGCTCGAATGAGCATTTTTTTGTAATCAGGTGTGAAGGCAGCCGGTCTGACACCTTTTATCACCAGCTTATCCTTTTTGGACTTCAAGTCATACAAACGGACCTCACGGTCTTTGCCGTATAAAATTTTTCCTCCGCCAATGTCCGTAACACCGGCATAATCAGCCGTTTCCAGGGGAAATACCTGCACCCTATCCTGGATGCCATCAAAGTCAATGGTGATGGGTTTGGTCTCTTCTTTTTCTTTTTCCTCTTTTTTCCCCTTTTCGGTTTTGGCAGCTTTTTTGCCTTTTTTATCTCCTGGTTTTGCTTTATTTTCATCCGCCTTTGGCGCTTCCTCCAGGTCATTCTCTTCTTTAAAAAGGTTGGGAGCATCTTTTATCAGCGCCAGGGCGTACATCCGTTCGGTTTTCGTGTATACAAAGTCAAATTCCATGGCAGAAAAACCATCGCGAAAACTCATATCAAAATCCCTGTCCGAAATAAAGAATATAAATTTCCCACATTTGGAGAAAGTGGGGGCGAAATCATTATACTTTTCACCGCTTAATTTATGTCTTTCCTGGTTTGCCAGTGAATAAACCCAAATGGCTGCGACCTTGCTTTTACCAGCTTTGCTGTATGTCACCCACTTGGAGTCCGCAGACCAACTGTAATCCCTGAGGTTGCCCAGGTATCCTTTATCTATCACCGTTATTTTTTTCGATTCAATATCCAGGATCTGTAATTTCCGATCGCTGTCGGCAAACAACAGTTTCTTACCGTCGGGAGACCAAGCAGGTGGATATTTCCATACGTTATGATTCTTTGTTAATTGGATGTTTTTTTTCTCTTTTTTCGGGTCCATCAGGTAAATCTCATAATCACCGGTTTGGTCCGAAATATAAGCGATCCATTTCCCATCCGGTGACCATACGGGATACATCTCGCGGATGCCCTGGGTTCGAGTAAGGTTGACCGTCACACCTTTTTTAGCAGGGACGGTGAAAAGGTCTCCCCGGGCATCAAATATGGCCCGTTTCCCATCATGGGATATTCCGGCACCAAACCTGGAGATGAAATCCTTTACGTTTTTAAAGTAGGGCAGCCGGTTGGGATTGTCAAAGTGGATGTTCACTGCTAGCTTTCGGGTTTTCCCGGTGTCCAGGTCAATCACGTGAATGTAACCGCCGTTCTCATAAGCCACCTGCCCATCGTGACCGGAAGGCCACAGCACATCGAAATCCTTATAGTCAGTGATTTGCTTAAACTCTTCGGTCTTCAAATCATAGGACCAGAAATTTAGTCTCAAACTCCTGTCCGATACAAAGTATATTTTGTCTTTATACCAGATGGGATGCTGGTCTGTCCCGGTGAAGGTGGTAATCCGTTTGGATTTATTATTCACCAGGTCATAGGTCCACACGTCCTGGGCCCGTCCTCCTTTGGTGCGCTTCCAGGTACGGAATTCGCGGCCAATAGGGGTATAAACGATGCTTTTGGCATCAGGGGAAAAGGTTCCCGACCCGGCTTCCGGGATTTGCAGAGGGGTTTCAAAACCGCCGTCCACAGACACCAGGAAGTATTTACCCATCCGTCTTCCATGGGGTGTGCGGTTGGCCCTTATCAGTATCTGCTTGCTGTCCGGCGTCCAGTCCAGGGGAATATGATCGAATCCTCCCCGGGGAGGCATTGTACCTACGTCATTATAATAGGTTAACTGTTTTGGGGTTCCTCCTGCCGTCGGTACCAGGTAAATTTGCCGCGTTCCCGAATATTCTGCCGTAAAAGCAATCCATTTGCCATCCGGGGATATTTTGGGGAACAATTCAAGTCCTTCATGAGAAGTCAGCCGTTTGGCATCACCTCCCTTTGCCGGTGCAATCCAGATATCTCCAGCATAAACAAACGCAATGAGATCTTTGTTAATATCGGGAAATCTTAATAAACGCACATCGTTCATGGAAAAGCCGATACTTACCAAAAAGATACTCATCAATACAATAAAAAAACTTCTTTTCATACGACCTCCTTTTTTATTTATAAATATTATATACGAAAAAAAAAACCATATAGTTTCATTTATTTAAAAGAAAAATATTTTTGTTTGAAAACAAGGCCATTTTTTGTTATGATAAAGCCTCAAAAAAAAGAAAAATAAGAATTCAGAATAGAGATATGGGTGAAAGAAAAGAAACTAAATTCGAACCGGTTGGTAATGGTATTTATGTTGTTGAAACGTACTACCTCAACAGGACCGGCTTTGCCTGTTGTTATGTACTGGAAGATGGAGGAGAAGCAGCTGTGATTGAAACCAATACCAATTATGCCGTGCCCCAGGTTTTGGGGACCCTTGACCAATTGGGTATCCCAAACGAACAGGTCAAATACGTGATATTAACCCATATACATCTGGACCATGCCGGTGGAACCGGTGAATTGATGAAAAACCTGCCAGCAGCAGAACTGGTGGTTCATCCCCGGGGCAGGAAACATATGATCAACCCAGAAAAATTGATTAAAAGCGTCAAGCAGGTGTATGGGAGTGCCAAATATAAAGAAATGTATGGGGACATCATCCCTGTGCCAAAAGAAAGGGTGAAAACAGCAAATGATGGTGATACTGTCCAGGTGGGCAGCAGAGAGCTCCGCATGTTAGATACCCCCGGTCATGCCAAACACCACAACATTGTGTTCGATGATAAAACAGCTTCTGTGTTTAGTGGTGATAATTTTGGTATTGCTTACCCCCGTCTGGATTTTGGTATTGGTGCCTCGCGGTTGGTATTCCCGTCTATGGCTCCTACACAATTTGAACCGGAAAAGGCCCTGGAAACGTATGGCAAGATTGTTGATCTTCAGCCTTCGCGGGTACTGTTAACTCACTATGGAGCATTAGAGGATGTGGCCGGTGCCCATGCCCAGCTGCAGTGGTGGATCGAATTTTCGGTTGAGATTGCCGAGAAAAGGTACAACGAAGGATACCGGAAAGATGATCTGACAAAAATTCTACAGCAAGATGTATGGGCACAATTTGAAAACGTAATCACAAAAGCTCGTGGTTCCGGACCAACCAGGGAAGACAAACAGTGGCTGGCTTTGGATACAGAGCTTAATGGGATGGGGCTTTCCCATTATATCCACAAACTTCATTCTAAAGCATAATGAATCAAAAAATCTTAGATGTCAAAGATATTACCAAAAGTTTTTGGCAGCCGGATAAAACAAAACTGGTGGTATTGGACGGGTTATCCTTCCAGGTGAGCAAAGAGACCATTGTGGCCGTAACCGGCGCCTCCGGGTCCGGTAAAAGTACGTTACTCCACCTCTTGGGTGCATTGGACACCCCGGACAATGGAGATATCATTCTGGAAGGAAAAAGCATTTTATCCTTTAACCGCAGGGAGAAAGACCTGTATCGAAATCAGCGGGTGGGCTTTGTCTTTCAATTTCATTATTTGCTGCCGGAACTGAATGTACGGGAAAATGTTGCCTTTCCTTTCTTGATGAAAGATTTTAATAAAGATGCAGCCTATGAAAAAGCAAAGCAGATTCTGATTGATGTGGGATTAAAAGAAAAATTGGAATACATGCCTTTCCAATTGTCCGGCGGCGAGCGGCAGCGGGCAGCCATTGCCAGGGGCTTAATTAACTCGCCGGACATCCTGCTGGCAGATGAACCTACCGGGAACCTGGATTGGAAAACCGGTGAAAAGGTGTTTAATGTTTTTCGCGACCTGCTCAAAGAGAGGCATTTAACAGCCGTTATTGTAACCCATAATGAACAACTGGCCCGACTGGCGGATGAACGGTATCATCTTCATGCCGGACAGGTCGAAAAGCAGTAGGCAGTAGGCAGTAGGCAGTAGGCAGTAGGCAGTAGGCAGTAGGCAGTAGGCAGTAGGCAATAAGAACTAAAAAGTAAGTAAATGAATAAAAAAATAAAACTTATTGGCAGGTATTTGCGTATAATAAGTTTAGTGTGAGAATAATCCAAAACAGGAGGAATTAATGAAGAAATTAACGTGTATCTTTGTTTTACTGGGGTTATTGGTTTTCAGCTTATATGTTTATGCTGATTATGATTTCAGTAAAGTAAAGGATAATGTTAATGAGTTCACGTTAGCCAATGGGTTGAAGTTTATCCTATATGAGGATCATTCGGTTCCCATTGCTACATTTGTCATCATGGTTAATGCCGGCGGCAGCGATGAGCGGATCGGTATTTGGGGTATTTCCCATTTCCTGGAACATATGGCTTTTAAAGGGACCGAGGAGGTAGGGACGACAGATATTAAAGCTGAAAGAAAAATCATGGCAAAAATGGATGTTCTTTTTGACCAGATACTGGCGGAGAAAGAAAAATTGGACCCGGACAAAGAGAAAGTCAAGAAATTGGAAGCGGAACTGGAGGAGCTCAGAGAAAAACATGCCGCTTATGTGGTGCCCAATGAGTTTGTTAACATTATTAAGAGGAACGGGGCAGTAGGAATGAATGCCGGCACCAGCAAAGATGCTACCATGTATTTATTCAGTCTTCCTTCCAATCGCATCGAATTATGGGCATATCTTGAGTCGTCTCGATTTGCCAACCCGGTATTCAGGGAATTCTACAAGGAACGAGGAGTCATTCAAGAAGAACGGCGGATGAGAACAGAAAACAGCCCTTTTGGAAAACTGGTGGAGGAATTACTGGCAATTGCTTTCAAAGACCATCCCTATCATGTCAATGGAATTGGCCCCATGAGTAATATCAATCATATCACCCGGGCAGATATGTACCGTTATTTCCATGCCAATTATACGGCTAAAAATATGGTAATTGGCGTTGCTGGTGATGTTTATCCCCTTCAATTAAAGAAACTGGCAAAAAAATACTTCTCGAAGTTGAGACCAGGTAGGAGAAACCCGAGAGGGTTTACCAATGAGCCTACCCAGTTGGGGGAGAAAACAATTACCATTTACGAAGAGTCCCAACCCATAATGGCTATGGCTTATCACTGCCCTTCCGAGAGGCATGAGGATTATATAAAGTTTAGTGTTTTAAATAAGATCCTCACCTCAGGTCGGAGTTCCCGGCTGTACAAACGGATGGTTATCAAAGAAAAATCCGCCCTGGGTATCATGTCCATGGCGGGATTCCCCGGGACCAAATACCCATCGCTTTACGTGATGTTGGCTCTTCCCAACAGCGGACATTCCGTCACCGAGTTGATCGAAGTGATTGACAGTGAAATTGAGAAAATTAAGAAAGAGTCTATTACCCAGGAAGAACTGGAATCAGCTAAAACCAGGACAAAGGTGGGTTTACTTAAAGGCATGAACTCGAGAATGGGGTTGTTAATGAGCATGTTGAGTGCGGAGCTCAAATTGGGTTCCTGGGAAAAAGTGTTTGAACGAATCGATGCCGTTGATAAAGTCACCACCACAGACATCCAGGAGCTGGTAAAAAAATATTTCACCCGCAGCAACCGTTCCATTGCGCGGATTGAAAAGAAAGAAAAAGAGGAGGTGAAAAAATGAAACGGTTATCGTTATCATCGTTACCTGTTTTGTTTGTTGTTGGTATGTTGATAATAAGTCTGCTGCTGCCGGGTTATAACAGTTATGCAGCTAAAAAACGCAAAGTTGATACACTCAAGTACCCGGAATTAAATCAATTCGAATTACCGGAAATCCAGAAAGCTGAAACTGCCAATGGCATCAAGCTGCGGCTTATCAAATACGATAAATTACCACTGGTCAACCTGTATATACTTCTAAAAGGGGGGGAAGCCTATGAATCCCTGGAAAAGGTGGGCCTTGCTGACATAATGTCTAATCTTTTAAGGATTGGGGGAACCAAAGAATTAAGTGGGGACCAATTGGATAAACTCCTGGATGCCAACGGGATATCCATTTCCACCTTTGCCTATAATGATTATTTTATGGTTTCCTTTAGCTGTTTAACGGATAATTTTGATCAGGCGGTTTCGATTCTGGCAAAAATTATTAAGGAACCGGCATTTGACCAGGAAAAACTGGAAGAGGTTAAAACCAAGGCAGCTACCAGCATCTCCCGGAGGAATGAGACCCCGGGTGCAATTAACTCCAGGGAGTTCAATAAGCTGATATACGGGGCCAATTCTCCTCTGGCAGCAGTACAGGAATATGAGCATCTTGAAAATATCTCCAGGGCAGATGTTGTGCAGATGTATCAACAATTTTTTGCTGCTGATAACATGTTGGTGGGCGTATCAGGCCCCCTTGAAATAAAGGAAGTTCAACAATTGTTTGATAAGTACTTTGGCGACTGGAATACCAGGGCTAAATTCCCACCGTTCCCCGGGGTAACCCCACAGGAATATGATTTTAAAGTGGCCTTTGCTGAGAAGTCCAATTTAAACCAGAGTTACCTGTCAGTGGGGCACCTGGGGGTTAAGGAAAATATGGCAGAAAAAGCAAAAATTAAGGTGTTTAATTCCATTTTTTCAAAGGGTTTTACCTCCCGGCTGATGCACAGGATCAGGGTAAAAATGGGGTTAACTTACGGTATTTATGGAGGTATTGATTCCGAAGACTTATATCCCGGGAAAACCTCTTTTTCAACGTATACCAAATCAGAATCAACAGTGAAAGCCATAAAAGCCATATTTGATGAGATCCGGCGGATTCGCCAGGAAGAGGTCAGTGAAAAGGAGCTCAAGGACGCCAAAGATTATTTTTTAAACTCTTATGTTTTTGAGTTCAGCAGTCCCGAAGAAATTTTATTAGACAGCCTTGAAAGGGAATTTTACGGTGTAGATGAAGAAGCCCACAAGAAATTGATTGAAGATATTAAAAAGGTAACGGCTGATGATGTGCTCCAGGTAGCTCAGCAGTACCTTCACCCGGATAAAATGGTGATTTTTGTTGTGGGCAATGAGGAAAAGATAAAACAAGGAGGCGATCTTTCTGAACTTGGTAAAGTAAAGAAAATTGATATATCTATTAAGCCCCCTCCGATGAAAGAGAAGATACCGCCAGCCACCCCGGAGACACTGGAGAAAGGTAAAAAAATAATCGATGCTGTGGAGAAGAAGAATTACAAAATCTTTAAGCGCATAAAGTCTCTTATAATGGAAAGCAGCAGCCAGTTAAGCATTGGTGGTAGAACCATAGCTTTTGAAAGCAAAACCACCGTACTCTACCCGGACAAATCCTATACGGAGACGTCGGTGATGGGAATGAAAATCGAGCGGATCGTCAATGGGAAAAAAGGCATCATGAGGCAGATGGGACAGGAAAGGCCTGTTCCCGAGGAGGATATCGAGGAAAGAAAATTCGGGGATCTCAATCATATTTTAAATACAAAAGAAAACTACAAGTTCCAGTACCTCAAAGAAGAAGAAGTTGAAGGGAAAACGTATCATGTCATTTATATTTCCGATGCAAAGAAGAACTGGATGAAGTGGTTCGTCAACCGGGACACCCTGCTGAACGAAATCCGGGAACAAGTCTCCAAAATGCCGGGGCAAGCCGGGATTGCACGTACAGTATATTCTGATTTCAAAATAATAAAAGGTATTCCTTTTGCCTTTAAGAGAGTGACCTTTGTAAAGGACGAAAAAGTGTCGGAGGTTATCATTAAAGAGATAAAGGTAAATCCAAAAGTAGACCCGTCCATTTTCGAGTTAAAGTAAAAGAATATAGACATGTTTAGAGGTTAAGGTTTAGGTTTTTCCTCAGCCTTAACCTCAACCTTAATTTATCTGGAGGGCAGTATGGATATTGCCGGTANNGTAGACCCGTCCATTTTTGAGTTAAAGTAAAAAAATATGCAGGTTTTGAGGTTAAGGTTCAGGTTTTTCCTCAGCCTCAACCTTAACCTCAACCTTAATTTATCTGGAGGGCAGTATGGATATTGCCGGTAGAGGGAAATACAGTATAGAACAGATCAAAAGTCTGCCGATTTTCGACCAACTGGATGAACCGGACATCGCAGATATGCTCAAGCAAAGTGACGTTATACGCATTATGAGTTATGCTCCCGGGGAAAAAATGATTACTGAGGGCAACCTGGACCGAAAGATGTTCCTGACTGTGAAAGGCAAGGTCAAGATAAGTAAGGATGTCATTTTTGAGGATAGTCGAAAATGCAAGGAGATTAAAACCATTGAAGGCAGCGGCCATTTTTTTGGTGAGATATCCGCCTTAACCGGCGAACCCCGTACTGCATCTGTTACAGCGCTTAGTGAAACTGTTTGCGTGGTGATCAATATTGATTTGTTAATCAGGACGTCGTCTGCGCTGGTAGAGCGAGTAAAAGACAGTCTTTACCCGAAACTGTTTGAATTGGTATGCAGGCGTTTGGGGGAAACGGATGAGCGTCTGGTCACATTGAAACAAAAAA
>JABAOH010085022.1_pt1 | contig 10247 bp, 14 predicted proteins | sample 7062181 | NCBI WGS metagenome assembly JABAOH01 (sample SAMN14538630, study PRJNA623070) | marine sediment metagenome | biome: marine biome [ENVO:00000428]; feature: marine pelagic biome [ENVO:01000023]; material: deep marine sediment [ENVO:00002113]; isolation source: pool of 5 deep marine... | reverse complement strand
TCTACAATGAAATCCCCTTCCAGAGCGCTTCGACCGAGAATCATCCTATAATTCATCCCTCCCCGATCGGTCAAATTTACACGAATGCGCTTTCTGATGCCGGCCAGACAAATCTCCATTTCGATCTCCGGTCTCGCCACGGTCTCGGTATCCGACCGTTTGATTCGAACCTGCCTTATAGCTTCTGTCTCAACGGTTTGAAGCCTTCCTTCGAGATCGCTCGTTTTGAAACGGATCCTGGGGCCATCTCGCCTATCCTTTTGCTCGACATATTCAATTTCGAGAGCATGGATAGAGGAATTCTTCGCTCCTGTGTCGACTTTTGCCTTCAGCACAAAGTCGTACTCGGGGAGGTACACATTTTCTAACCATCCGATCATCCTCTTCTGTTCAGCAAAAACATTCTTTCCCACAGCCAGACTCATCGAGTAAACAATAACCAAAGCCACAACCCAGAAGAGCCTCCCTGGCATAGCCCAAAACCCTTTCATCTTGTCATCGCTAAGAGGCCGAGCCTTTTTCGGTCGAATTATACCATGTTAAGCCCCACGATAAACCATTCAACGAGATCGAGCGTAACGTATGCCATAAGTTCCTGTCATATCCGAAAATAGCCAGGACGGGGGACGGATAAATGAGACGAAAACAAGATAAACGGCCGCAAAACTGGAAGGAAACACTCAGAACTTATCCTCCAGTTTTGGTCTCGGATTGAGGCCTTTAGGGTATCTCGAGGGAAAACAAACCGAGGGGAAAAGGCCGCGCTTCGGAGAAGAAAGATGCCTTAAGAAGGGGCCTTCAGAAATCAAATTTCTCCAACCTCAGATCCCCTACCTCGTACTCCAGGCCCGGGACGGATCTGAGGAAAAACAATAGAACCTCAAGATCCCAGTCAGAGGAGACATAGACTTCACACTTCCTGGTCGTGGGAGGATCCTTAATCCTGACCGAATATTTTACCGAGGTCGCCGCCAGGTCCCATCTCGCAACGGGCATTTTCTTTCTCGACACATCGACTGCTGCTTCTCTCAAAATGGGTTCACTCAGCCGACGATTCTGACACAATTATGGCTTCCAAACGGATTTTCCACTCTGCCCGAAGCATTGGGATCATCCTGCCATTCGCCATCGGAATAGAAACGGTACTCATATGTACCAGGCTCGAGATGAATATCAGCCGTCCAGGTTCCAATCGTATCTCTCTTCATAGATAGTGCTGCCACGTCCCAATTGTTGAAATCACCTGCCAATGAAACGATTTGGGCATCTGGAGCATGAAAACTGAACTTGACTTTCTTGTTTCTAGTTCTGCTTTTGCTAGGTGGCTTTTTCGACATTTCCACTCTCCTTTCACTTTGATGTGATTATTTGCAATCACCACTCCGTTTCAGGCGGTAGCCGATGTAACTTGGACGCCTACCAACCTGTGAGCTTGCGACCGCCTCGACAAATCCCTTTGTCTCAAGAGACTCTAGCCTGCTTCGTATTTCCGTCCCCGTGGCCCTCTCTTTCACAAGGTCATCCTCGCCAAGCTCAAACCAAACCTGGAGTGGAGTCAAGTCGTCATATAGGGAAAGAATCCGCAAGATATTTAAATCGATCCGGTCCAAGTCGCCGCATTCTCTCATTCAGATACCTGCCCTCTGCTTTTCCGCTATTCCTCCGCCAATTCCAGGATGGCCTCTCTGCGATCTTATCTTGACACGACTCCCTTCAGGGAGGGATGGCCATTCTTCGAGTGTTGCAAGGTACCTCTGCAGTAGGGCATAGTCATTCGGGGAGAGCTCAGTGAACTGGATACCTGAAACACGCTGTTTATGGGATACGAATCCACTGTAAACAATCCTTCCCTTTAGCCAAATGGGATTTTCTCCAAGAACCAGTTTGAATTGCAGCAACTTATCCCCCTGAAGATGGCGGCGGCTTTTGATCTTCATCCCACCCATTGCCAGATCGAGGGTGAGTGTCAAGAATTGTCTTCCGCGATATTTATACAAAACAATCTTATGAACTGGATATCTCGGGTAACCTCTTGCATCCATCTCTATCTGCTTGGGATACCCGTCATCTGGACACAACTTCGGGGAGGACATGACTCTCCGTGGACAGACCTTCTGTGGTTCCCCTTTCTGGAAAATACTCAGAAATCTTCTTTCAGAATTTTGGTTACCAACACATTTCAGAGCTTTTCTCATCCTCTTTATTCCCTATACTCAAAGATCCTTGACATGACGGTAAAGTACCGGACCCTTACCGCTCTAACCCATGCAAGCTCGCGATTCGAATCTCCCAGCTGGGGACAACTAGCCATCCCGAACGGGTTGGTCCGGCTGGGGTCTAGGAATCCTTTTGCTTTTTTTCCTTTCTCGTTTCGAAAGATGAGCCTTCTCCGCGGACTGAAAGACCTTATTCGATACATCGGGAATCTTCCGAAGATATTCTTCATATTCTCTTGGTGATATCAGACCCTCTCTAAGATCTCGCTCAATGGTCCGTTTGTCATATCGCTTATCTTCATCAGTGTGCATAGAAACAACCTCCTCTTACCAAATGTCTCATATTTTCAGCATAAAGAGGAAAACTCATCTGATCTTTTCACAGGTCTCAACTGCGATTATTTTGCGATCGCCCTCTCGTTTTGTCCGACCTCGCACCTGCACCCGACGCCGGATTAGACTGAATAACCCCGCACTGTCCTTTTCTTCATCGAGCAGGTATTCTTCCTCATCTTCGGTCATAAGTCCGACCCTGGTTACATTCCCGGTCTTATCCCAATCCACCGGAACAAGAATCCCTCGAATTTTTATATGCTGATTGTTTGGTTCCATTTGGTACCTCGAGGTGATAGCCTCGCCTTATGGCGCGTGTGCTCAACCGTTACTCTTACCGCCTAGGGCGTCATGAAGTAATCGCTCACGTATTCCGGTGTGAATGTTTCTCCTTGGCGTGACCCATAAGCACAGCCTTTGGTCTCTGAACCGATTCCCTCAGGTGAAACCCGACCCGCGCGAGAAGGTGGGGCAAGCTACACGGCTTTGACAATTGATCATCAAAACCAGGTGTAAGGGCATGAAGAAACGCGGTTTCAAGGCCATCACCGGTAAGCAGAATGACCTTAGTCTGAGAATTTCGCTCTTTCGCCTTCCTCATAACCGTGAACCCGTCTATCTGGTACATATTGAGGTCAGTAATCACGAGGTCAAAGTTCTCGTTGCCCAACGCCTCAACAGCGGACTCACCACTTGAAACCGCTGCAACGCGATAGCCTTTGTATTCAAGGGCATCCGCAACCAACCGCAAGACATTCAGATCGTCATCTGCCACCAAAACCTTCTTAGGCATTACTTTGGGCTTCCTTTCGTTTGTGAGCTTTTCTTGCGTGGTGTTCAGCTCATTCGATAATCTCATATGCTGTGACTTTTATCGTTTTCTGGCCTTCACTATCCTCTACGACAACACCAGTCGCTTTGACATCCTTCTCGCCCAGCTTGAAGATCTCTTTTCCCATGCCCTCTGAAGCCACCCAGTACTCTTCACCGTCATCGGCGTCGATGACCACGGCGATGGGGTTGTCATTTTGGTCCCAGTCGTCCTCGTAGACTGTTCCCGTTATGGTCACGGTTTCGCTTGCAAATAGATATCCTGCCACGATCGAAAGAGCTAGGAACAAACTGCAGAAGCCAACAGCCAGAACCCATAGCCTTCCGTTCCGCTTCACGGTTTTTACCTCCTCTCTGTGCACCCATCCTCTTCAGTTCTCGAGGGAAAAATGGCAATGGCTATGCCAAGTATTTAACCTATTGATTTTAAAGGGCTTTATCGATTAGCCGTTCCCATTTTCGGCACTTGCATTTCCGATTTCTGGAGCAAGACCCTTAACTTAGGGCCCCGCCTCATCGACCGTGTTTGTAAGCTATTGATTTCAGATTGGAATTATCAAGGAGTTGAATTAGGAAGTATCATTTCCGATTTTGGAACATCGGCAATTGGAAGTCCAGTGGGATTCATCGGTATGATCCTGATTTGAACCCTTCTTTTCTCAGCCCGTGTTTTTTCATGAGGTTATGCAATTGGCGAACGCTGATCCCTGCGGCCTCAGCGCTAAGATCGATCCTTCCCTTATGGATCGCTAGAAGTTCTTTGAGATAGCGCCTCTCGATTTCCTCAATCGCCTGACCTCTCACCTGCTCTAAGGTATGCGACCGATCCACCGGCCCTCGTGCTGGCCGGTACCCGGACACGAAGAGTTCCGCAGGGAAACTTTCCGGCCGCAATGTTGAAGACGTCTCGAGGATGTAGGCGCGTTCGATCAGGTTTTCGAGTTCCCGGATGTTTCCGGGCCACGGGTATTCTTCGAAAGCGTGAAGGACTTGCGGATCAATGTCACGGATACCTTTTGCATGAAATCGATTGAGGTCGTCCAGAATATGCCTGCAAATGATCGGGATGTCCTCAATCCTCTGCCTCAATGGAGGAATTTCGATCGGAAACACGCTCAGTCGATAGTAGAGGTCATTCCGAAAAAGGCCCTCATCGGTCATTTTCTTTAGATCCATATTGGTTGCCGCGACGATTCTCACATCCACCTCGATGGTGGCCTCTCCACCCACCCTTTGAAAGCTCTTCTCCTGCAGTACTTGCAGCAACTTGATCTGGGCGGATGGGGTGATGGTACCTATTTCATCAAGAAAGATTGTTCCTTCGTGAGCAATCTCAAACTTTCCCAATTTCCTCTTGATCGCCCCAGTAAAGGCACCTTTTTCGTGCCCAAACAATTCACTTTCCAAAAGCGTATCCGGAATTGCTCCACAGTGGATACTAATAAACTGTCGGTCGCGTCTATGGCTATGGTTGTGGATCAGTTTCGCGAGAACGCCCTTTCCGGTTCCAGTTTCGCCAGTGAGGAGGACCGTGCTCTTCGTCGGTGCTACCGCTCGAATTTTGTCGAAGACTTCTTTCATTAATGGACTCTTGGTTTGGACCATTTCGAGCGATTCAGTTTGCCAAAAGCTATCACGGAGAAAACTCAGTTCCGATGCTGTTCGAGCTGATTCGTACAGGCTCTGGACGACGTATGTCAGCTCCTCCTCACTTATCGGATAGGTTAAATAATCGCTGGCGCCAGCCTTGACTGCCGCCACGGCTTCCCGAATCATCGACTGAGAGGACATGACAACGATTTCAGCAGTTGGAAAAGTCTGCCAAAACGGCTGAAGGGCATCCTCATAGGTGAATTGACCCCGGTTAGGCATAGATCCCCTTAGGATTTCCACGTCTACAAAAGTGAATTCGTAACGCCTTTGTCTGAACATCTCTAGCGCAGTCTCCTTACTGGCCGTCACTTCAACCCGGTATTCCTCGCCAAAACACCCCTGAATCGCATCACATGCGTCCTGATTTCTTGAAGAGACAAGGATGTACCTCATTTCAAAAGCCCGCCTTTTCTACAGCCTTCCGTGGCTCGCTACCTCCGGTGTTTGACCGTTCTCCCTTCGACCATGTATATGACATCCTCGCAGATGTTCGTGGAGAGGTCAGCAACGCGCTCCAGGCTGCGCGAGATTCTGATCAGATGGATGGCACGCTCGATTGTCTTCGGATTGGACGCCATAAACGTGATAAGTTCCCTCAGGACTTGATCCCTAAGCCCATCCACAGTATCGTCTCGTTCGCATACGTTCTTGGCCAAATGCGCGTTCTCATTGGTGAATGAATCGAGGCTGTCCCTGATCATTGCTGTCGCCTCTTCTGCCATCCTTGGGATGTCGATGAGAGGTTTCACCTCCGGCTGTTTGATCAGGAACAAGCCACTTTCAGAGATGTTCTCCGCTTCGTCCCCCATCCGCTCAAAGTCGTTGTTCATTTTTAGTATCATCAATATCGTCCTCAGGTCTTTTGCATGGGGTTGATAACATGCAATGAGGTTAATGCAGGCTTCATCAATCTCTATTTCAAGTTCGTTCTCTCTCGGTTCATCTTGCTGAATAACTGTCAGCAGTAGCCTCTCGTCCTTTTGTTTCAGCCCTCTTATGCTTTTTTCGATCATGTTCTGAACCAGAGTGGCACTCTCTATCAGTTTTTGCCTCAAAGAATCCAGACCTTTTTCTAGCATTGGGGTTCTCCTAGCCAAATTTTCCTGTTAGGAACTCCTCAGTCTTCCTGTCCTTCGGTGTCGTTAAGAGTCTTTCCTTCGGACCAAATTCTATCAACTCTCCGAGGTATAGAAAGGCGATAAAATCAGAAACCCTCCCTGCTTGAGAGATGTTGTGCGTTACGAGGACGACGGTCACTCTATCCTTGAGCTCGGTCATCAATTCCTCTATATGAGCCGTAGCCTTTGGATCGAGAGCGGATGTGGGTTCATCAAAAAGCAAAACATCGGGTTCCATTGCCAGTGCACGAGCAATACACAACCGTTGCTGCTGGCCCCCCGAGAGGAATGTTCCCTTCCGATGCAGACTATCCCTGACTTCATCCCATAAAGCCGCGCCCCTCAAAGAACCTTGAACGATTCTGTCCCTTTCTGAGGAGCTCAGCTTCACCCCATTGAGCTTGTACCCGGCGATGACGTTGTCACGAATAGTCATCGTTGGAAAAGGGTTAGGCCTCTGGAATACCATCCCTATCCTCGCTCTGACGATAATAGGATCCATCTCGTAAACGTCTTCCTCCTTCAAAAGGACCTTCCCTTCGACTCTGGCGCCAGGTGTCAACTCATGCATGCGGTTGAAACATCGGATAAGTGTGGTCTTCCCGCATCCAGAGGGCCCCATGATGGCGGTCACCTTCTTCTCGGGAAGGGAGAGATCCACCTTCTTCACGGCCCGTTTGTCCTCGAAGTAGGCCGACAGGGAAACTGTCTTCAGAACCGTACTTTCCATCTCCTCACAACGATCCTCACCGCGATATTGAGAGCGAGCACGAACCCCACCAAGACACAGGACGCCCCCCAGGCAATACGGTGCCATTCAGGATACGGACTTGTCGCGTAGTTGTAAATGATCAGAGGCAAGGCGTTCACAGGCTTGAGGACGTTCCAATTCATGAAGGCATTTCCAAAGGCGGTGAAAAGCAGCGGGGCTGTTTCCCCAGTTACTCTTGCGATGCTGATGAGTGCAGCGGTTACTATTCCGCTCATGCTGGCTGGTAGGACAACCCTCAACATCGTCCTATAGTAAGGGACACCCAATGCCAAAGAGGCTTCTTTCAGCATGTCTGGCACGAGCCTAACTGTTTCCTCCGTGGCCCTAACGATCACTGGGAGCATCATGAGTCCCAAGGCGATTCCACCGGATAAGGCAGAGAACCCATTCATCGGTACCACCACCCACAGATAGGCGATGATCCCTATGACGATTGAGGGGGTCCCCTGAAGGACCTCCACCGCGAGCCTCCCCAAATAGGCAATCCGACTCTTCCTATGTTCAGCGAGGTATATCCCTGCTGCTATCCCAAGAGGAATAGAGGGAAGGCTGGCGATGGCGATGAGAAAAAAAGATCCCACGATGGCATTCGCAACGCCTCCCCCCTTCTCCCCGACGGGTTTGGCGATCTCCAGGAAGAATTCCCAGTTCAAAGATGAGAGCCCGTTTTTTAGTACATAGAAAAGAATGAGAACGAGGGGGACCAGTGATGCAAAGGAGAAGATGATCACCATTAACTCGAAGGCCCGGTCCTGTATTATCCTCATTGTAAGTTTTGCTCTGTCCATCACGCCTCAACGCTCGCCTTCTTGATGACATATCGTCCCGCAATGTTTATGATCATCGTCACCAAAAAGAGTATCAAACCAATCTCGATCAAGGATGAAAGGTAGAGCTTCCCGGTTGCTTCCGTGAATTCATTGGCGATGACGCTGGCCATGCTGTTTCCTGGGCTGAAGAGACTCTGAGGCAAAAGATTTGAGTTGCCGATGACCATTGTCACTGCCATCGTCTCGCCAAGGGCCCTTCCCAGAGCAAGGAGGATACTCGCGAATATTCCCGACCTCGCGTAGGGCAGAATGACCTTGGTGATGACCTCCTGCCTTGTTGCCCCGAGAGAATATGCAGCCTCCTTGATATCTGTGGGGACAAGAGCGATAACCTCCCTCGCTATGGAAGCGGCATAGGGGATAATCATCACCGAGAGAATCAAGGATGCTGTCAGGATTCCCACCCCGTACGGGAGAATTCCAAGCTTCATTTCCACATTCCTGATCAAAGGGACAAGCACAAAGAGGGCCCAAAAGCCATAGATAATGGAAGGAATACCGGCAAGGAGTTCCGTGACATTTTTAAGAAAAGAGGAAAGATAACCCTCTCTGAAGTATTCGCCGATGAAAATAGAGATAGCGAGGGAAAAGGGCATACAAATGAGAAGGGCGAGAAAGGAAGTGGCTAGGGTCCCCAACAGAAACGGCAGGGATCCAAATGTCCTTGACACGGGATCCCAAGTCACTCCGTAGAGAAAAGACAGGCCAAAGGCCTGAATCGTGGGCGAGGCCGAGATAACAAGAGTGAGGAATATTGCCAAGAGTAAGACCACAATGGCCATGGTGGAGAGAAGGAGGGTTTTCCCAAAGATCGATTCACCTCGCCGATCCTTGTGTTCTGCAAACTCCCGCCTTTTATTGGAGGATTGGTCTCCCATCATAGGTAATCGATTCTATAATCTTTTCTGCCTTTCTTGCGGCTTCATCGGGCAGCGGCCCATAGTGCAACGGCTCGGCGTATTGCTGTCCCTCGTGTGTCATCCACCAGAGCAGATTTGCGAGTGCTTCGGCCCGCCCTATGGGTCTTTTACTGTAAGCCTGTTCTTTATAAACCAGTATCCAGGTGAAACTGCTCATTGGATACCCCTTGGCTGAGGGCGTGTCGGTGATGGTAATTCTCGTGTCATCGGGAAGAGGGACATCTGCAGCGTAACTGACAGAGACGGGATCCGGTTTCACGAACTTCATCATTCGGTTCTGTAGCGTGGCAACTGGCATCTCTTGGATCAGGGCATATCCGAGCTCAACGTATCCTATCGATCCAGGCAAATGCTTGATCAGGCCAACGACACCTGGATTTCCCTTTGACCCGATTCCAACGGGCCAATTGACAGCCTTCCCCCGACCAACCTTCGTCTCCCATTCCCCGTTCACCTTACTCAGATAGTCGGTAAATACGAAGGTGGTACCGCTACCGTCTGAACGATGGATGACCAGAATGTCCCCCTCAGGAAGATCCTTGTCCGGATTGACTCTCTGGATTCTCTCGTCATTCCAGCGGGTAATCCTTCCGAGGAAGATATCAGCAATCACATCGGATGTGAATCTGAGTTTCGGCCTTCCGGGAAGGTTGTAACTGAGGACCACTGCGCCAAGGCAGGTGGGGATGTGGACAATCTGGGCTGGCGCCCTCTCGAGGGCCTCGTCGGTCATAAATGCATCTGACCCGCCGAAATCGACCGTCCTGTTGATGAGTTGCCGCTGTCCACCACCCGATCCAATAGGTTGATAGTTAACCTTCACACCTGTCTTTTTCCAGTATGCATAGAACATCTTTGAGTAGAGAGGATACGGGAAGGTCGCACCGCCTCCGAGGAGTTCCACCTCCTTCGCACCTGACTGACAAAAGGGCGCGAGTCCAGCCAGGAGTATCAAAGCGCAAACCGAATGTCTCATCCAATAAGTCAACGCGTTCTCGACAATTTCAGTTTCCTAGGCTGCAACACTTTCCACCCTAATCCCAGAGATCCCACGATCAGTCCCACCGCCCATGGAATGAGACTCATCACGATCACCAGAATCCAACCCGTTGCTCCGGGGTTTTCCAACTTGAGCACCAAAGCCAGACCCGGAATGTAGACGGCGAGGAGAAGCAATGTTACGCACAAGGCGAGGGCCCCCCAGACAAAGGGGTTACGCGTTATTTCATTGATGATTAGTCCTGAACGGCGATCTCGCATGTTGAAGACATGCCACAACTGTATGAAAGCCAGGGTAAGAAATGAGACCGTGACGGCCTGCCTCTCTCCCATCTTCAGCCATATGAGGGCCAGTGTTAAAGCTCCGAGGACTGAAAGGGTCATGGTAAGCCCGTAACCGCCGATCGCCAGCCAATGATGGCGGGTCAGGATGGGCTCCCGAGGGTCCCGGGGCCGGTCGTTCATGATGGTCGGATCTCCCTCACCAACGCCGAGGGCTAGGGCCGGGAATACATCTGTCACCAGATTGAGAAAGAGGATCTGGAGGGGTAGTATCGGCAAGGGTGCATTAACCA
>JABAOH010003751.1_pt1 | contig 10247 bp, 13 predicted proteins | sample 7062181 | NCBI WGS metagenome assembly JABAOH01 (sample SAMN14538630, study PRJNA623070) | marine sediment metagenome | biome: marine biome [ENVO:00000428]; feature: marine pelagic biome [ENVO:01000023]; material: deep marine sediment [ENVO:00002113]; isolation source: pool of 5 deep marine... | reverse complement strand
GCTGAATTTGAAGAGAGTTTTTGGGGGGTCCCATTTGAATTGGATGCTGACCTCGAAGGATTTACCGTTACGGGGAATATCGGGTTTAGGTTTTAACAAAGTAGGGCATTAACCTGCATCATTTTTGCACCCATAACCAGAAAAAACACCAAAAAACAAGGGATAGAACCAAACAATAAACCCATTGAAATTATTGCTGATTTTATCCCTTGGTATCTCTTATTTGGCGCTTGAGATAGACTTCTAATCCGTAGGTTGTAGGTTCGAATCCTACCAGGCGCGCCATGAATATCAAGGGGTTACGTTAGTAACGTGATCCTTTTTTTGTTGTCCGGGTGCAGGGGGGTGATTGTGAGTTTGTCCAGTGTCATGATCGTATCATGGTCAAGATCATCTTGAATTTCTCAATGGCCTTAACAGCATGAGGCTTGTTGGCCGGCATTATGATCATCTCGCCCTGCTTCAAGTGAAAGGGTTCCCCTGAAATAGTAATTTCCGCTTCCCCATCAAGCAGATAAATTAAAGCATCAAATGGTGCAGTATGTTCACTCAAGCCCTGTGTCTGGTCAAAAGCAAAAAGCGTAACTGTTCCCGTCTTTTTATCGATGATGGTCCTACTAACCACGGATTGTTCCTGGTAATCCACCAAATCAACTAACCTTTTAACTTCCGCCTTTTGTGGTTTATCGTATTCCATATTTTTCCCTCCGTCTGTTAAACAGTGATGTGAAGGTGGGACCATAGGAAACGTTCTTGGCACCATTGTAGCAACGCCAATCCAAGAATCAACCAAAATCTCACAGCCTCCCACATTCGTTGATATCCCCTGGAGGATATCTTCGATGGGCTGAGAACTCATGGTCGAGGCCAAATATGAAGCGGGCAAAAAATGAGGCAAACTCTCTCCGGGTAGACCAAAAAAAATGGGAAAGCTGGGGGGTAAGCCGCTTTCCCAGTAAATAGGGGGGTGCTAAGAAAGGAAGGAGTAAGCCCTCCCTGTCGACGAGCACATTAAAAAAGGAAATCAAAGAGGTACATTTTCCCTTCCTTGGCTACCTTTTCCCTACCACGGCGTGGCATCAATGTCAAGTAAATATTTGAGCATATTGCGAGAAAGAGGGAAATATTGTGTACAGACATACTATCCGAGAATCATCTGAACCAAGGTTTTCACTTTTTGTCCATATATGGTAACAAGGGATTTAAGCGAAGGGGGAGCCGTCGGAAAATGGGCTGGGGGTTGGTGGGGTCTTTCCCATCGTCACTAAATCTATCCCGTCCGATGTACATCCTGCATATTGAGGGCTACGGCTCCCGCAACTTCAGTACTGTGAAGTTCAACCGAAAAGCCAAACGATCCGTAAGGATGGGACCGAAAGCCACGGGTCTTTGAATGCACGGTGTGGAATCTGCGGGTGGCTGTTATCTGATAGGGTACGTGTTCCAGCGGGATCGTTGGTAGAATCGCCTTAGCGAAATAATCGATAAAGTTTAGAGACAGCCGGGTTGCCGAAGTGGGTGGCTCGTTTTTTTCGTTTCCAGGCTGGAAAGGCAGGGCCGTTTGACCCTGCCTTTTTTCTTGTGAATCTTGTTCCCCTTTGCTATTATGAACCCATGAGGTGGGCTAACCAGAAGGTTTTTCTACCCCATTCTTATCCCCGAAAGGAGGATGTAGCTCATGATCAAAAAGATCCTCGTTCCAACCGATGGCTCGGACCACGCAAAAAAAGCTATCGAAGTTGCCTCTGACATTGCCTTGAAATATACTGCCACGATTTGCCTCCTCCATGTGGTTTCCCTGCCTGCGATATCCCATGAAGGGATTTTCCCCGCTATGGAAGGGATGCTAAAGTTCCTGGAAGAGGACGGTAAGAAAATCATCGAGGAAGCCGAAAGAGAAACCAAGAAGTGGGGCGCGAAAGATGTCCAGTCCACCGTGGTTCACGGAGATCCTGCGAACAGGATCATCGAATTTGCAAAGACCGAAGGCGTGGATATGATTGTCATAGGAAGCCGGGGGCTGACCGGAATGAAGGGGTTTCTTCTTGGGAGCGTTTCCCACAAGGTCTTCCATCTGGCTGATAACATCTATATAACGGTCATAAAATAGCCTCTTTTTCAACGTTCCATCTGAGGGTAACCATGAAAGCCTGGAGGCTCATTCTCGTCCCCTTTTTGATTACACTGGTCCTGTCCGTTCCCCACATTCAAAGGAAACATTCTACCGAGTCAAGCAGATCGTCGATGGCGACTCGCTTCTCCTGTGTTCATCCCATGGATGGTAGCTTTCTGAATGTCGAGATAATTGAGCAGGACTACGGATTTTTTAAAACGGATACACGAAATCCGTTCATACCTTATAGAGGCCAAATGCTATGAGGAGAATGTGAATATGAAATTGGCACAACTCGAGAGTTTATTAAAGAAAATTAGACAAATCCAGTCTATAATGGTTGATGTTAGTACTGGAGGATCCCTCATTCAAGAAAAGGAAGATGAGTATATAGTGATATATCTCGACATAACAGCCGATATTGAAAGCCTGGCCAGAGATGGACTTGGTCTATCGCATAATAATTCTTTCCGCACTTTATGGGATTGGTATGGATATTGGTCTTCCAGGCTTCCTTCTTATGACTCCAAGAGGCAATACGTACGAGAACTCTATGCTCCATTGGTAGATCCAATAGAGAGTGTTTTGCACAAACACCGGGTGGATAAAACACCACTTGAAGACCTGATCGGAGATCTGGCGAAACAAAGAGAAACTCAACCCGAGGTTTCTGCACAAGGATTCCGAATGCGCTTTGACAGGCTTCACCCGAAAATTGTGCAACGGTGCTATATCCCTTTTGAAACCGGCGAATTTGATGACGCTATATTTAACGCTATGAATGTTGTGGAAGAGGAGGTACGGGTAAAAATTTCGGCAGATCCCATAGACACAGGTGTGGCTCTCATTTCTAAGGCAATGGATCCTCAATCCCCTATTGTATCCTTCAGTGAAGTCAACGCTGAGCAACAAGCAGTGCATTCATTATATCGTGGGACAATTGGCAGTTTCAAAGGCGCTGTTGGCCGCCGCTTTTTGGATAATTCTGATCCCATAAACACCTTCGAGTGCCTTGCCCTAGGAAGTCTTCTCATGAGAATGCTTGATAGAGCCGTATAGATGGGAAGATGGTATCCCAAATGAGGGGAAAGGTTAGCTTTCTTCGGCGATGAAGTGACAGAAGGTAGCTGGCGGAGGCGCATGGTGGAACCCAAAAACCTCATTCGCCAGGTGGCGGTTCCTGGGTAGAGAATGTCTTTAACTGAGGTCTCAACCGTACTGTGTGTGTCAAAACAGAACATACTTCGCGGCATAGCAAGGGGAGATCAGAGGTTGCGGAAAAAGGGGTGAAGGAAAAAGGACCTTATTGGATAAGGGGATTATCGGAACTGCGTGCCTCTTTTTTTCGGTCGAGTATTGGCCGTGGGCAATGGTTTTTCACTTCCATGTCTCCACCGCAACTGTCGACTCCTTAATGATAAAGACCCTGTCGTTGTTACTCCTCTTATCGGCGGGGAGAACAAAGAAACCCTTCCTATGCGGTGCATACCCATTGGTCGCGCCGTACATCACTTCCCCATCGGAGAAGGTAACCTTTATCTTTAACCCATGGACGTCTTTAAGGCTTTCCAGGGAGAAGTCGTCGGGACCGTTATGGTCTTTATTTCCCTCGAAGCTTTTAACGAAAAAGACTGCCTTCATGAGAGAATTGGAGACCTCGATGACCTCTTTCGCATATTGGGTTTCTGTGACATGGAAGCATTCCCTGTGGGGGTTAAAGTCGTAAGTATACCCCTTCACCATTCTGCCATCTCGAAACCGAACAACGACCTTGTTCTCTATCTTCGGCATGATCACTTCCCCTTCTTACGTGGCATTCACCTTTCAGGGTAAAATAATGGATTGTTTGTCGTTCAGTAGATGTAATATAAGCAAAACATGTGCCAAGTTAGATGCTTGAATAATGCCTGCACAGGCCGACCATCTTCATTCAGGCTGTGTTTTTCCTTCTTTCCAAACCAATGTTCCCTTGGACCTGACTGATTTCAATCCTAAGATTTGTGAAAAAAGTTTATAGCAGTATCAAAAATTGTTTGCGTTTGTGGGGAAGATATTCAATTCGGATAGAAATTTCAGGTAATTATGTATGGGCCACGCCTTGGCATAAAATATGCAAATTTACATGTAATTTAGTCACCAAATCAGAAGGCATTGCACTAACCAAACGTCTGAGTCTGATTCTTTGAACCCCGGGGTTCACGTTATACCCAAAGGGAATACTAACCGTGCCGCAAGGAGACAAACCATGACCGCAGGAGATAACGTTAATTCACCCTATACGGATGAGGAAGACCTTGACGCAGAGGGAAGGGCCGTCAATATCATTAAGACCACGGATATATACTGTGGCAAACCAACTACTGGTTATCAAGTAGTCAGGCAAGGGTTGGACGTCAAGTTTACCCCAGACTTGGCTAAGGTCCATTCGTTAATTGACGAGTATTATAATGGACAGAGACCTGGATCCAACAGCGAAGGAGAGGATTAGGGTAATAACAAAGAGGGATAGAAGGGAAGGGAGGGTAAGTGAGGTTGCTGAGGTATATATGGGTTCTAAAATAAACGCAGCAGGAGGGTTAATTGCCCTCACTATTGCTGGACTTCCGCTCATTACGGGATGTGCTGGTCCTCGCTGGACAGGGTTAAGCGATATCAAAAAGAAAGAAATCGCACCAGAATACGATACGGTACGTATCACCTCTAGACCCTCTGGTGCAAAGGTCTTTGTGGATGAAAGAGTCGTCGGTATCACTCCTTTAAGTTTTGATTTGAGTTTTAGAAGAGTTAAATGTTACCGAGAAGATTTTCTGATGGATGGGGATAAGATACTTGAAAGAAAAAGAATCGACTATGGTATAGAGTACACACCGGAGTACTACGATATCAAAATATCCAAACCGGGATACAGGGAGTATTCCCTTAAACACGAAGGTGATAACCAAGATGGACGCTATCATGCGAATATTGCTCTCCAGAGGAAGTAGTATCCACCATAGCCATGGATGCATGAAGAGCAAAAAGGTCAAAAAGCAGATGAAGGATAAAAGGGGAAGGTAAGTCGAGATAAGGCTGGGATAAAGAGGCAGGGCCCAGAAGGGCTCTGCCTTTTTTCTTGTGAATGCTTATCTCCTTTGATACTATAACCTCATAATATGGCCGAACCAAAGAAAGGCTAACCCTCAAAGGAGGATACGATATGTACTTTCATTCAGTACTTACCTTTTTCATTCTCATCCTCTTGGCGTCCGCTGTAAAAAGCTGCAGGGAATACGAACGAGTACTCGTCTTCCGATTGGGAGGACTGATTCTTCCCCCTAAGGGTCCGGGTATTTTCCTCGTCATCCCAATTGTTGACAAGATGCTCAAGATTAACCTTCGATCAGCAGAGGATTTGGAAGAAGCGGAAAGACTGCTTTGGGAAGCTAAGACACAAAGGAGTGCAAACCAGATGGAAATAGAAAAACATTTGAACGAATTTGCTGGAATAAGGAAAAATTTGAATTACCAGGGAGATGGTGGGCAAGAAGCGGATCAGGCTGGAGTTTGATCCTCATAATACGTTTACCTGTTTCCGGTTAGATAGAGGGAAGAATTTTGGAGATATGAGAGGGAGGCGGGGGAAAGTTAGAGAGGACTGTGGAGGAAATAGCATGCTGAAATTAGATGCCTATGCAGAAAAGGCAAAATCTTTGGGCGTGTCCAAGGCCGAGATTATTGACCCCAAGAATGTGGTAGTAGGAAATTGGGTACGGTTAAAGTGTCAGTACGGTTGTGGCCTTTATGGTGAGTGTTTAACGTGTCCTCCCTATTCTCCAACACCTGATTATACAAAAAAGATGATGGGGGAATATTCCAAAGGTCTTTTGATGCAGGTCGAAAAAATTCATTTGATTGACAGACCAAGGCTACGTCATACACTAAGGAAGATTGTGGCTGACCTTGAGAGGAACATCTTCTTGGATGGTTATTACAAGGCTTTTGGCATGGCTTCGGGTCCATGTAGATTTTGTAAAACCTGTGATACTAACGAACCCTGTAAACATCCCTATAAAGCTCGACCATCTATGGAGGCATGTGGCATTGATGTTTATCAGACTGCCAGAAACTGTGGATTTGAATTAGAGGTAGTAAAAACAGAGGATTGTCCCTATTCATCTGTAGCGTTAATCGTAATCGAATAGGAAGTCCTCGTACTAACACCGCCTCCCCATAGGTGGGTTTACTTTCCCGTGAATTAAGCAAGGAAGATTCATCAATCTATGCTAATGGGGTACTTGCCATATTTCTGGATAGCCTCTGCCATGGCAATGACATTCTCAGGTTTGCAGTAGGCAGTGATGCTGTTCCCGCTCGAGACAATGTAGCCCCCTCCCGGAGCGATCTCCTTGATTCTCTTCTTCACTTCTTCTTCCACCTGCTCAGGGGTACCGACCGAGAGAGTATGTACATCGATGTTCCCGAGGAGGCAGACCTTATCACCATACCCCTTCTTCATATCATTGATATCCATTGCCGCAGATTCAATGGGGTTGATCCCTTTCACCCCGAGAGAGATGAGGTCATCAAGGAGCGGGAGGATATTACCGTCGCTGTGGTGTACCCAGAGAATGGGAATCTTCTCCACTATCTTCCGTATCTTGGGCACCACAATATCATGAAAGAACTTCGGGGAGAAGAGTGGAGCCGCCCTCCATGCTAAGTCATCACTGGTCCAGATTATGTCAAAATCGAGTTGGCAAATTCTCTCGATAACCGCAGCTGCCCATCCGCAGTAGGCATCCATGACCTTCTCAACCAACTTGGGATTGTCGTAGAGGGCATAGGAGAATTCTTCCATTCCCATGCTTAAATAGGCTGGAGAGATTCCAAACCTGGTTGAAAAGACGAGGGCGAACTCCCCCTTCTTACTGGCGTACTCCTCGGCTTCGATATAGAGGCTATCATCGTAGGGATCGGGAAAGTCTAAACGTTCAAGATCTTTCTCGCTTCGAATAAGTCCTTTTCCGTAGAAGATGCGCCCATCTTTTCCCTTTACCTTCTCGGCGAAAATTGGGGCCGTGAGCCTGTAGGAGATATTGTCCCGGTGGAGCAACCGGGATAGGGCCTTTTCCTCATCAACTGATCGATGAAAAGTCGCAATTTCCGGCAATTCCTTGAGAGGTTCAAGGTCCAGGAGTTTTGTGGCTATCACAGGATCGATGGTCGACTCACAAAAGGGTACCCGATCAGGCTCCTCAAGTTTCAGAGCGGAAAGGATCCTTTCTCTTGGCGTCATCTCCATAGAATTACACCATACGATATGGGGTCATCCATAAATCACGTAATATCCCATCAACTTTTTTGCTCAGCTCCTCGGCTGCATCCATCGAACTGCATCCGTGCTTCAAAGCCCCGGTGATGCTCGTATACCATTCGGTCATTCCCCCGGGACAAGACATNNTCCTGTCAAGCTTTAACTGAGAGGAGTTTCCTGAGTTTTGGGTGTCTCCGTTGTTCCTGAGCGAAATCTGCCGGAGAAGTGGGTACCCATCGAGGGTGAGCAGGAAGGGGAAGGCCAGCCCTTTAGAGGCTGGAAGGGGTAAGTATTCCCCACCTGCGAACCCCGAAAGGGTCACTTTGGAGGCATTAAAGCGAAGGGACAAGGGAGTCACCTAGTGAAATATCAAACTATCAATAGAATTAAAGAGTTACAAACATATTATTTATAAAACCCAGGAAACCCCAGTTAACTGATGATAGATGATTTCCTTCCAGACAATAACCCAAAAACCGGATCCCCTGGAGCGTTGGATGATGAGGAAAGCTGTGGTTTAGATATAGCGTTGCGGATGTATCCTCATTTCTTCGAGGAAGTCATCAACAATCCGCTCTTGATTGTATTCGGGCCTCCAGTTCCATTCTTTCCGGGCAATAGTGTCGTCAATGGGTAGCAGAAGCTTATCCAGAATCTTTTGGAGTTCCAGATCCGGTTCGAAATGTATCTGCGCACCGGGGAGCCTGTCCTTAACCATGTCTGCAAGTTCTTGGGCGCTGGCAATGGGAGTGGCACCGGCAATGACGTAGTTCACCATCTTGATGTTTTCCAGGGGTGCCTCCCCCAACATAACGATAGCCCGAGCCGCATCTTTAAAATACATGACCGGACATTTAGTATGTGGTTTCACATATACGGTATAGGGGTTTCCCCTGGCACACTCCTCGATGACCCAAGAGGTATACTGAACCACCCCCGGCGTTTTCACCCCCGGCCCCACAATAGAAGGGTAGCGGACTCCCCTGAAATCCAGCCCGAACTTTCGCCTGTAAAACAAGCCCATATGCTCGGAAAATACCTTGGTCGCCCCATAAAAAAGCTGCGGACGTTGCAAGGTATAATCGTCGACTACATTTTCACGGATGTCCAAACCATAGGTTGCGAGGGTGCTGGAAAAGAGCACTTGGGGCACCTCGAATAATTTTGCCGCCTCAAGCACGTGAAAGGCCCCCATGGCATTAGCCCGAAAAGACGCGGCATTGTCCGCATCTGAAGGCACGGAAAGCATACCACCCAGGTGGTAGATCACCCTGGGCGTAAAAGTCTTCACTACATTCAAAACGTGGCTGAAATTCCCCAGATCCCCCCGTACCACCTCAACCTTATCCGCCACGTCATCGAGCAACTTCGTAGAGGGATTAATGTCAAAAACAATGATGCCTTTCTCTCCCTTTTCCACGAGAATCCGAACAACGTGTGCCCCGATAAAACCCGTTCCCCCGGTGACCAGTATGCTCATAATTCCCTCCTACAGCTTTTTATCCCAATAAAGATGCTTCAGCCGACGCAAGAACTCTTGATCGCGCCTTTGGATGGCTCCATCGAGCTCTGTTTTCGAAAAATCTATGGCATAATCGTAAAATCCTTTCCCGCTCTTGATGCCCAAATGGCCCTGAGAGACCAGGCGTTGCAATGCCTCGGGAGGGTCTGTGGAGCTTTGAATGCGGGGGAGCAGATTCTCGCAGACCTTGAGCCAGAGTTCTAGTCCGCCGAAATCAGCAGTAAGCAAAGGGCCGATGCTGGCCAAACGAAATCCAAAGCTCCCTTTAACGGCCTTGTCAATATCAGCGGCACTGGCCACCCCTCTCTCATAAAGATCAAAAACCTCCCTTGCCATCGCCACTTGAATTCGATTCACCAGAAAGCCGGGAAGTTCCTGATAGATCTTCACCGGGACCTTTTTTATCTTCGTCAAAAGCCCATAGGCCGTCTCCATGGTCTCGTCACTCGTCCACTCGCCCTTTACCACCTCCACCGTGGGCACGATGTGGGGAGGGTTAAACCAGTGAGTGATAATCAACCTCTCTTTCCGTTTCACCCGGGCACCGATGTCCTTCAGGATTAAGGAGGAGGTATTGGTGGCTATGATGGTATCTTTTCCGCAAAGGGATTCAACCCGCTGAAAAAGCTCTTGCTTTAGCGACAAATCCTCGGGAGCTGCTTCCACAATGAAGTCACTACCCTCCACAGTATTCTCCAGATCAGTGGTGATGGATAACCTGCTCAGGATCGGTTCAATATCCCCTTTTCCAATGAAACCGGCCTGGGAAAAAAATTCCAAGTTTTTCCCGATGTGTCCCTTGGCCGTCTCAAGAATGGATTCCCGTATATCGTACAGCCACACGGGATACCCGCCCATAAGAAAACTCTGGGCGATTCCATGTCCCATAATGCCGGCCCCAAGGACCGAAATATTCTGTATTTCCTCCAGCTTCATAGAAAGCTTCCTCTCTTGAGATCGAATCTTCCTCACCGCCGATTCTAGAAATTGACCTTATCCAGGCCCTTCAAGCCGAGGATTTGTCTGGCTTCATCGGGTGTTGCTGGTTCGATGCCCAGCTCCCTGGCAATCCTGATAATCTTCTCTACGTGCTCGGCATTGCTCTTGGCCATGCGGCCCTTTTCCAGATAAAGATTGTCTTCTAAACCAACACGAACATGACCGCCCAGGAGCAAAGATTGGGTACAGATAGGAAATTGGGCTCGACCCGCAACACACACAGAGAACTCAAAATCACCAATTAATCTCTTCGTGTAGTCGATCAAAAACATCAGGTTCTCCGGGCTTGGGGTAATTCCGCCCAGAACACCCATGACGTA
>JABAOH010003201.1_pt5 | contig 10247 bp, 9 predicted proteins | sample 7062181 | NCBI WGS metagenome assembly JABAOH01 (sample SAMN14538630, study PRJNA623070) | marine sediment metagenome | biome: marine biome [ENVO:00000428]; feature: marine pelagic biome [ENVO:01000023]; material: deep marine sediment [ENVO:00002113]; isolation source: pool of 5 deep marine... | reverse complement strand
TTGTGGAGGTGCTCTGGGACGAACGGCACCGGCGGCCCCTTCTGGAAGGCGAAGAACGCCGATAGCTCCTCCGGCGCCTCCGCGATGAACTCGCGGTAGAAGCGGAGCGCCTCCCGGGTCTTCTCGATCGGGTAGAACACGAGCCCGCCGAGCACCGTGCTGACGGGATGCGCCCGGAACTCGAACGAGGTCACCACGCCGAAGTTCCCGCTGCCGCCGCGCAGGGCCCAGAACAAGTCCGCGTTCTCGTCGGCGCTGGCTTTCACGAACCGGCCGTCGGCCGTCACGACGTCCGCAGAGATCAGGTTGTCGCACGTGAGGCCGTACTTCCGGGTCAGGTGGCCGGTGCCACCGCCCAGGGTGAGCCCACCGACGCCGGTGGAAGAGATGATCCCTGCCGGCACCGCCAGGCCGAAGGCGTGGGCAGCGTGGTCCACGTCGCCCCAGGTCGCGCCGCCCTCGGCACGGACGGTCCGACTCACCGGGTCAACATGGATGCTCTTCATGCGGGAGAGGTCGATGACGAGGCCGTCGTCCCACACGCCGAAGCCGGGAACGCTGTGGCCTCCGCCGCGGATGGACAGGGTCAGGCCGTTGTCTCGGGCGAAGTTGACTGCGGCGATGACATCCGCGACATCAGCACAGCGAGCTATCAGGCGTGGATGCCGATCGATCATGCCGTTGTAGACCTTGCGAGCCTCGTCGTAGCCCTCGTCGCCGGGCTCAAGAAGCTCACCTCGAAGCCTGGTCTTGATCTCCTCGAGAGTTGCCTCTGCGACTGCAATCACTGGGTTGTCCTCCTTCTTGAACTGGTAGCTATCGCAGCGTCAGTGGGTTCTGAACGTTGTACGGCCAGTTCGCCCGAACGGATCTCTCAGTGCCTCGACTGCTGCTGACCAACGACTGGCTAGCTTGGCTGCTTTGACGCCTGCGCCCTCCGGCGCTATGCTTGCAGCCGTTAGGAGGGGCAACGCGGTGGAACAGCAAATCCGTTTCTGCACTACCTCCGACGGAGTCCGCATAGCCTATGCCACTGTAGGCCAGGGCCCGCCAATCGTCCGTGTCCTTGGCTGGTTCACCCACCTGGAGTATGAATGGGAGAACCCCCGTTGGCGTCGTCGCATCGACCGCTGGTCTGCGGGTGCCACCTGGATTCAGTATGACGGAAGGGGCATGGGACTCTCGGACCGCCAGGTAAGCGATTTCTCTCTAGAAGCCCGGCAGCGGGACCTTGAAGCGGTGATTGACGCCTTAGGCTACGAGAAGGTCGCCTTGTTTGGCATCTCGCAAGGCGGCCCGACGGCCGTCGCGTACGCAGTTCGCCATCCGGCGCGGGTCAGTCACCTCATATTCTACGGGTCTTATGCCCATCAACCGCACCTGCAGAATGAGGAAGGGCGCCGACTATTCAACGATGCGCTAGCTTTCATCCGTCAGGGTTGGGACAGCGACCTTCCGGCGCACCGCCAGTTCTTCACCGGCCTATTCATTCCGGACGCAGACGGTGAGGCGATTCAGGCCTTCAATGAGATGCAGCGAATGTCGACTTCTGCCGACAACGTCGCTGCACTTCTGACTGTTGAGGCAGACATCGACGTCAGGGAACTCCTGCCGGAAGTCACGGTACCGACCCTCGTCATCCACCGACGAGGGGACGCCGCCGTGCCTTTCGAGCGTGGTAGGGAAATGGCGGCGGCGATACCGGGGGCCCGTTTCCTCCCACTAGATGGCAGGAATCATTCCATGCTGGCCGATGTCGATGTGCCGGTGCTGGACGCAATAGCGAAGGCCATGCGGGAGTTCATGGGGCTGCCTGGAGACAAGGAGGCCGAGAGGACCGAATCCGGTGCCTTGCACACCATCCTCTTCACAGACATGGAGGGCTCCACCACCCTGACTGAGCGGCTCGGTGATGCGAAGGCCCAGGAACTCCGCCGCACCCATGACAGCATCGTCAGAGAGGCCCTGAAGGCTCAGGGTGGCAGTGAGACCAAGCACACCGGCGACGGCATCATGGCCTCCTTCCCGTCCGCCTCACGGGCGATTGAGTGCGCTGTCGCCGTGCAGAGGGCTATCGCCGAGGGTGACACACAGCTCAGGGTGCGCATCGGGTTGAACGCTGGCGAGCCGGTTGCCGAGGACGCAGACCTCTTCGGCACCGCTGTGAATCTCGCCAAGCGCATCTGCGACCAGGCCGAGCCTGGGCAGATACTCGTCTCCGATGTCGTCCAGCAACTGGCCGCCGGCAAGGGCTTCACCTTCGCCGACAAGGGTGAGGCCACCCTGAAGGGCTTCGAGAAGCCGGTGCGGCTGCATGAGGTGGTGTGGGACTGATGGAGCCGCGCATCCAGTACGCCAAGACCGAAGACGGGGTCAGCATCGCCTACTCCGCGATTGGGGATGGAATGCCCCTTGTCATGGCGACCGGCCCGGCAGGGCTATTGGAGCCACTGCCTGAGTCGCGCATCTTCATCGAGCGTCTGGCGGCGAAGTGGCAGGTAGTACGTTTTGACCACAGAGGGTTCGGTCTTTCAGGGCGCAAGGTACATGACCACTCCCTTGACCCGCTGGTGCGTGACCTGGAGGCCGTAGTAGACCGCCTGGGCCGGGAGAGGTTCGCTCTGTACGGGGCTTTTCACGGTGGGCCCGTAGCCATCAAGTATGCTGCCCGCCACCCGGAGCGCGTATCGCACCTGCTACTATGGTGTACCTGGGCGCGAGGATCTGCCGCCTACGGATCACCGCACGGGCAGGCAGTATTAGCTCTCAGGAAGTCCGACTGGGAGGAGTACACGGAGGCAACAGCCCGCCTCCTGTTCGCATCGTCGGATGCCGAAAAGGCCCACCGGGCCGCCGCCCGAATGCGTGAGGGCATCACGCGAGAGGGGTGGCTGGCCTTCACAGATGCCGTCCGGGAGTTTGATGCGACGGACCTGCTTCCGGATGTGAAGGCACCAACGCTCGTACTTCATCGCCGACAGGTTCGTTTCCCTGAGCTAGAGAGCGCAAGAGACTTGGTCTCCGGAATACAAGACGCTCGTCTTGTTGTCCTAGAAGGGCAGTCGCTTCTGCCTGCGGTGGGCGACATAGAGCGAGTGCTCAGCGCCATCGAGGACTTCTTGGGTGAGGGGAAGGAGGCCCCCGCCGAGTTGCCCGAGGGCATGGCCGTCCTCCTCTTCGCCGACATCGCCGAGTCCACCGCCCTCACGGAGCAGCTCGGCGACGCAGCGTTCAGGGCCAAGGCCAGGGAGCTGGACACGTCGCTGCGGTCAGTCATCAAGGACTCCGGAGGCACGCCGGTCGAGGGCAAGGTGCTCGGCGACGGCGTCCTGGCGGTGTTCACGTCGGCCCGAGGGGCCATCGACTGCGCCCTCCGCTGCGAGGCGGCAGGCGAACCCCTGGGGCTGCAGCTCCACCTGGGCATCCACGCCGGTGACGTCATCCGAGAGGGGAACAACGTCTACGGCGGGGCGGTGAACATCGCGGCGAGGATAGCCGCTGCCTCAGAGCCGGGCGAGGTGCTGGTGTCGGATACCGTGAGGAGCCTGGGCCGGACGTCGGCCGATGTGACCTTCGACGACCGCGGTGAGCACGAGCTGAAGGGTGTCGGCGAGCCGCAGCGGCTGTTCGCGGTGCGAGGAGGCGGGTAGTGGAGCCGCGTATCCAGTACGCCAAGACCAAGGACGGGGTGAGCATCGCTTTCTGGACGCTGGGGGAGGGGATGCCGCTGATGTACCTGACGCCGGAGTAGTCTTGTCTTCCTGAACGTACACAAGCGTCATTCAAGAAGAACGGGAGCATTCTCGGTTATTGGGAGGCATGTCTATGAGTAGCAGATTACTCATCGGACTTGGGCGACACATGATTCCGATCCCTCGCATGCTATGGCAGTGGCGGGTTCGCAGGGCTGCGCAGAGGACAACGGCAGGACTCAACTTCATGTCCGAGGAGCATCACCTCGTCCGCGAGCTCGCCGTTAGAGAGCTTCCCCGCGTTGGAGAACCACTATCACCGGAATTCATCGCAAAAGAGCTGAATCTTCCCGTAGCTCGGGTGAAGAGCATTCTGGATGAGTTGGAGAAGCACATGACCTTCGTGTGCAGAAACACACTGGGAGCGGTGGTCTGGGCCTACCCTGTGACTGTGGAAAGCACGCCGCATCACGTCACCTTCAGCACCGGTGAGCGGGTCAATTCAGCTTGAGCGATCGACGCGTTCGCGGTGCCCTTCGTGCAAGGGCAATTACGAGGAGAGCCCCTATCGGTTGCCATCTCAACGGAATGCGAGCATTGCTCTCAGCCGATGCACATCGAAATCGACAGCGAACTGGGATGCCGCGTTCAGGAGGAAGGGGCTGATCCCCTGACTTTCGTCCCACTCGTGGACCACTCTAAACTGACTGATCCATGCATTACCGACGCATTCTGACGGAGATCCGTATTCTTCTGGTCAGAAGAACATGCAAGGGAACATCGTCGGCAAGTGGGGGGAGCACGCGGTGTGTACTTGACGTTGGAGGCGAGCACCTACATCACCCCGATCACCCAGGGAGCGCTGTTTGCGTTTCCAGAACGCAGCAAGAAGGCGTGAGACATTAGCGGCGTCCGAAAGGGAGGACGTAGGCGTCACCGCGGATAAGCAATGCATGAGAGGATGACGAGACTCTGGCTGCTGGTAGGCCTCCTGGCGGCAGGCAATCTCGGGAGGAGGCAGCAGTTGGTGGAGCGTTCCACACCGTCCTCCTCACCGACATCGAGGGCTCTACCGAGATGACCGAGCGCATGGGCGACCGGCGCTGGCTGGAGCTCCTGTGCGCCCACAACCCCATCGTCCGGCAGCAGGTGGCGGCCCACGATGGCCTCGCTGAGCAGGCCACGGGTCTTGTCGCAGTCGTCGGGGTCGTCTCGATGCTCTTCCCTCTCCGGTGGGGTGCCAGGGATTCATCCGTTCACCGGTCCAGGCTTGAGGCACCATGTCCTCATTGTTGTGCGTCTCTGCCGCGGGCGTGCCCCTGGCTGGCCACCCCCCTCGCGACACCTCACCTCGTACGGCTATATCGGGCCTCGGAGCACCTCTCCCGTAGGAGCGGCTGACCACGGACGCAAGATCGTTCATCAGCCGGCAGCAGCTGCTCCCGAGTCAAAGACGGTTTCCACAAGATCCCTAACAGCCACGACGCTGGGTGAGGTGTCGGGAAGCCCGACGATGGGCTTCCCACGCAAGTCGTGGTGGCTTATGTTCGCGTCTTGGGGGATGCAGCCGAGCAACTGGAGGCCCATTTCGTTCGCCAGTTGCTCTATCGAGTCCTGCTCTGCCCCCGCTCGATTGAGGACCAATCCGAGCCTAGCGCACTCTATCACCCTGTCTACTTCCACCATTTCCTTGATCAGGGCCGCTGTCTGCATGCCCCTCGCGGTGGCGTCGGTGACAACTAGCAGGGTGTCCAGCCTGCGGACCAGTTTCCTGTTGATCTGCTCCAGACCCGCCTCCCCATCGATAAGGATGAGGTCAAAGCTCTCAGATAGCGTCTCTATAGCATCCCTCAGAAGATCGTTGACCGGGCAGAAGCAGCCCACCGACTCTGTGCGCCCCATGGCCAACAGGCTGTACCTATCCATCTCGCAAAGGGCATTCAACACCATGTAGTCGAGCATATTGGCTATGTCAGCGGTCTCTTCCCTGTTGGCGCGTCTCGCGGTTCTGATGACTTCCTCGCGTATCTCGCCGATGGTTCTTTCCACGTTGACTCCGAGGGCGCTGGGCAATCCCATGGCGGGATCGGCGTCCACGAGCAGGATCTTGAGGTTCTTGCCGCTCTCCCACAAGGCCTTGGCCATCATCGCAGTAAGGACCGTCTTGCCAGTGCCGCCCTTTCCGCATACCGCGACTGCCTTCTTGGCGGGGATGGGAGATGTCTGCATTCGCTTGCGCTCCTGTAGAATCGCTGCCTATTTCCCTCTCTTACTGCTGTGCATCGGAAGCCTGGTTCAGACGTTGCCGCCGCTTGCTGCCTTTGGCTTTGCGCAGGGCAACCAACTCCTTGATGTCGTCGCAGACAGCCTTGTCAGAGCAGACCTTGCAGCCATGAGCCGTCGTGCATTCGTAGGTCCCATCCAGCCCCCGTACGAGGCTGCTTCTGCGGATGTCGCGACTGATCTTCCCCACCTGGGTGGCGATGCTCTCCAGCACGGCCAGNNCAGCTGCGTCTTGAAGATACCCATCAAGGCTCTGCCCAGAGTCTCGAAGCCAAATCCCTTTTCCACTGCCGCCCGGCTCACTCTGCTCCACATCCGTTGGGGCACGCTCCGCACCATGTAGCCCTCGATCTGGTCGAAGACGTACTGACGGCGATCGAGCGTCTCCTGATACTCCTCTTGCAGGGCGCTCCCTCCGACCATCAAGACCTGGGCGAAGGGGAGGTTTCTCCCCTGGGATTCGGCGATGTCGGGACCGACCAGAGTGATTCGTCCGTCCCGGATCAGCGTCGCCTTGTCCGTCCACAACAGAAAGGCGCACGAAGCGGTGTCGGGATTGCCCAGCTCGACAAAGGTGTCCCCTTTGAAAATGATGCCAGTGCTGGCCTGTGGTCCGACACCGACGGGTAGCCCCTTCAACACCTCGTCGGCCCCTCTGGGACAGTCAATCTGCCTGAGGGGCCCATGCTTTGTCCGAGCTGTCTCGATATAGCGGTGGACCTCGTTCAGGTAGGCGTCGAAGATCGCCAAGTGGAGACTCGCCTTCAGGGCGTGTGAGCTACTCCGCAGGGCGGCCCGGATCGGCCGCCTCCCCGCCTCCGGAAGCCACCTTGTCCTTTGCCAGCACGGCGGCCCCCAGGGCGCCCACGACCTGAGGGTCCTCGGGCAAGGTCTTAATCTCTACACCTAGACGCCCCTCTAGGCTGGCGATAAGCCCCTTGTTCTTGGCGCATCCGCCGGTAACGGTGACGTCTTCCATGATGCCAGCCCGTCTCGCGAGGGAGTTCACCCTGCCCGAAATTGCCATGTGGATGCCCGCGGCCACATCGACCACCTCCGCGCCAGAGTTGAGCAGGGTGATGACCTCCGACTCCGCAAAGACACTGCACTGGGTGGTAATAGTGGCTGGGTTCTGTGACTGCAGCGACAGCTCTGACAGCTCCTGTAGCTCGACGCCCAGCGATCTGGCCATGGCCTCCAGGAACCGCCCCGTACCGGCGGCGCATTTGTCGTTCATCACGAAATCGAGCACCTTTGCTCCGTCTCCTATGGAGGTCACCTTGCAGTCCTGACCGCCGATGTCTATCACGGTTCTGATAGTAGGCACCAACCAGAACGCGCCCCGGGCATGGCAGGTGATCTCCGAGATGTTCTCGTTGGCGAAGGGGATTCGCACCCTTCCATAGCCGGTGCCCACCACGTAGTCCAGCTCATCCAGAGAGGCCAAGCCTGCCTTGCCAAGGGCCTCGTCCACGGCCATCTTCGCCGTCATCTCGGGCCTAGTTGTAGAGGGTATGATAGAGAAGGAAGCGATCTCCCCATCCCTCATAATCAAGGCCTTGCCGGTAGCCGAACCTACATCACATCCTGCCACGATCATCCCTGGGTCACCGCCTTTCTCTTCTTGCCTTTCGCCACCGTCAACTTGGAGGTCCGCCCGTTCTGCAAGACACGTGGGCTCCTCTATTGCAGCACCGTGGTATCGAAGAACTCTTCGATCTGGGCCTTGATCGCGTCCGCCGGGCTGACTCTCTCATCCCATAGGTCGACCCCCAGAGCCAGCATCGGCATCTCCCTCTCTCGACAAACATCTTTCACAAGGCCAATTATTGCCTGAACCGCCTTGCAGCCGATGCCTGCGGGAAATATGAGGCAGTCGGCGTTGAACTCCTCGTAGGCGCGCAGAAGATCATCTAGGTAGTAGTCGAACACCCCATGGAACTCCCTGGTCATGACCTGATCCAAGAGCTTCTGGGCAATACCGTTCATCATGCTGTCGTACGTGGCGGTGTCGATGCGGTGGTATCCCTCGTACCCCTGGAGAGTCTTCACCGTTACCGCGCCGCACTGCTGCTCCATCCAGCCACCGATGCCGCCGATCCCGCCGATACCGCCGTAGACCACGGGTACCCCGCCCCAGAGTACCCTGATCTTCTCCACCGGTACGGCGCCCTTGCCGGCTTTGGCCTGTCCTTCGACGTAATGAAGTAGCTGCTCCAAGAAGTCGGTAGCCTCGGGAGAGCCCGCCGAGACAGCATAGACCTGGTACGCCAACCCATAGAGCAGGTACCTTACGGGGCAAGGAACTGCCCGCTTCAGTTCGTTGACCGCCAGACGCAGCTCCATCGCTCGGTTGGATTCCTCTACGACCTCCTTGAGCCTATCCTGGTCCAGCCGCTGCCCGGTGTGCTCCTCAAGGAAGGCAACCATCCCCTTCAACTGCTGGGCATAGTAGTCAATGCCCCGATCATCCCTCCAGATGGGCGCATCCAGGCAGAAGGTTGGCACCCCGAGCTGGGCCTCAACCATCTGAATGCCAGCGAGCGCGGCGTCGCAGGGATGCCCCTGGGTCACAAACAGCTCGGGCATCGGCATCTGGCCCGCCAGAATGGCCCCCACGTTCGCTTTGATTAGAGAACACGTATCCGTAGGAAGCCCGGCGTTCTCAGCCGCGTCGATGGATCCTGCAGTCCCTTGCGGGCGCGCACCTGCCATCGCCGGGGCGTAGCCGTCGCCACTGAACGTTTCTATGTCCATGGCGGTGAATATCTCTGGGGTCATCAGCAAGTGGGCCCAAACTAGCCGTCTTCCCTCCTCCACAGCTGTCACAAGTCTTTCGCTGTTGCCGTTCACGCATCTCAAGCCCGCGGCGATGACCTGGTTCTCGTCGGACGGGGACGCCTCCAGCATACTTATCAGTGCTCTTCCTCCGTCCGCGAGCTCCCGAGTCCAATCCGGTGCCTTCGCAGTCATCTTTCCCTACCTCGCTAGCCTGTGCCCACGACGTAGTCCAGTTCGTCCAAGGAGGCCAAGCCTCCCTTCCCAAGAGTCTCGTCCACGGCCATCTGCGCCGTCATCTCTGGCCTGGTTGCAGAGAATGAGATAGAGAAGGAGGCGATGTCCCCACCGCTCATAGTCAGGGCCTTGCCAGCAGCCGAGCCTACATCACATCCTGCCCCGATCATCCCTGGGTCACCGCCCTTCTCTCTCTTCCTTTCATCGCCGCCGAGATGGAGATCCCCTGCTCTGCAGGACACGTGAGACCACTATTGCTGCAGGGTGGTAGCGAAGAACTCTTCTATCTGGGCCTTGATCGCGTCTGCCGGGCTGACTCTCTCATCCCATAGGTCGACCCCGAGGGCGAGCATCGGGATCTCCCTCTCTCGGCAAGCGTCTTTCAGTAGGCCGGTCGTCGCCTGAACGGCCTTGCAGCCGATGCCTGCGGGGAATATGAGACAGTCGGCCTTAAACTCCTCGTAAGAGCGCAGGAAATCATCAAGGTAGTAGTCGAACAGCCCATGGAACTCCCTCACCATGGCCTGATCCAAGAGCTTCTTTCCGATGCCCCTCAGCATGCTATCGTATGTGGCGGTGTCTATGTGGTGATATCCCTCATACCCCCAGAGGGTCCTCACCGTTACCGCGCCGCACTGCCGCTCCATCCAGCCACCGATTCCGCCCATGTCGCCGTAGACCACGGGTACCCCACCCCAGACTACCCTGACCTTCTCCACCGGTACGGCGCCTTTGCCTGCTTTCGCCTGTCCTTCGACATAGTGCAGTAGCTGCTCGAAGAAGTCGGTGGCCTCGGGAGAGCCCGCTGAGCCAGCATAAACCTGGTACGCCAACCCATAGAGCAGATAGTTCATGGGGCAAGGAACTGCCCGCTTCAGTTCGTTGACCGCCAAGCGCAGCTCCATCGCCCGGTTGGATTCCTCTACTACCTCTTTGAGCCTATCCTGGTCCAGCCGCTGCCCGGTGTGCTCCTCAAGGAAGGCAACCATCCCCTTCAGCTGCTGGGCATAGTAGTCAATGCCGCGATCATCCCTCCAGATGGGCGCATCCAGGCAGAAGGTTGGCACCCCGAGCAACGTCTCGACCATCTGAACACTGGCGAGCATAGCATCGCATGGATGTCCCTGGGTCACATACAGCTCGGGCGCTGGCATTTCACCCGCCAGGATGGTCCCCACTACCGCTTTGATTAGAGAACACGTATCCGTCGGAAGCCCAGCGTTCTCAGCCGCGTCGACGGATCCCGCAGTCCCTTGC
>JABAOH010021767.1_pt3 | contig 10249 bp, 10 predicted proteins | sample 7062181 | NCBI WGS metagenome assembly JABAOH01 (sample SAMN14538630, study PRJNA623070) | marine sediment metagenome | biome: marine biome [ENVO:00000428]; feature: marine pelagic biome [ENVO:01000023]; material: deep marine sediment [ENVO:00002113]; isolation source: pool of 5 deep marine... | reverse complement strand
TTTGTGATGATGGAAACAATGTTAATTGTGATTCATACCCTGGTGGATGTAGAGGTGATTGTAGTAGAATAGAAGAGTGTGACAACAATATAGTAGAGTGTGGAGAAGAGTGTGACGGTACTACTATACCTTCAACTTGTTTAGCAGAGGGTTTTGTTGGAGGTGTCTTAGATTGTTATGCAGGAAGTTGTACATTTGATTATACTAATTGTGTTTGTGCTGATAAATGTGAACTTGGATTTGAATATAGGAATGGTCTAGGTGATCCATGTGTATATTCTTTAATGAGAGATTGTAGATATGGTTGTAGTGGGGATAACTTGAACTGTATACCTGGAGAATGGTGTCCCTCAGAAACTTGTTCAGGTGGTAGCTGTCCTTTCCCAGGTCCTTATGGAGAAACAGTTTCAACAGTAGCACAATGTATAAAACAAGGTGATCCAGCACCTACTGAAACATATGAAAATAGATGGGCAACTAATCTTATTGATTGTTTAGGAAGTTGTGGGGGAGGAGGTAATTGGTGTAATATAGGCTTTTGGTATTGTTGTGGATCTAACGAGATATGTACTGCTACATGTGCAGTAGACACAACATGTACTTATGAATGTTATGACACGGGAGGTGGTTTGAACCAACAATACACTTGTACAGATGGAGGTGCTTGTATTAATGGTTGTGATGATTTTTGCTTTGGAAATAATAAAGTTGGATTCGGTTGTGTACTCGATACATGTAACATGCTAGTTGGAATTGCCTGCCCTGCAGGAACAAATTGTGTTAATGGCGCTTGTGTATAAAAACATTTATAATTTTAAATAAAAAAATTATCCTGGTCTTTTATAAACATACTTAACTTCACTTTTTCTCTTTTTATAGAATAACCAAATTAAGTAAATGGCAAGTATAATGAGTAAAGGTAGAAAAACAAGGAAAGATAAAATAAGTAGTAAAATTATAATCTTTTTTTGGTTTGACTTAAAAAATTCTTTTATACCCATATATATTCTTAAATAACAGCGGTTTAAATATTTTTTGAAACAATATCAACACTAATTTATATACGGAAAATTAAAAATAAAATATGGAAAAGGGGCAATTCGTTCTTTATATTGTTTTGACAGTTGTACTTTTGGCACTTGTTTTTGTTTTTGTTACTCAAATGTTGTCTTTATCAGAAAGGGCTGAAGAAGAGCTCTCACCCACACTTGAAGAACCAGAAGAAGTTTTAGAATCCAGATACACTTCATTGGTCTTATCTCCTGAAGATTTACCAGAAGATATAATTTACAAACTGTTTAGACATTTTGATCCAGTATTTTTAAATGAAACAAGTGGTCCAATAGTACTTTATAATGTATTTATATTGGACCTCAAAGGAAATGAGTATGATGATACTACTGGTTTTTTGATAGAAAACTTAACAGAAGGTATAGAAGACTTTAGTGCTTATGATAATCTCTATCAAATAGGTAGGGATGCTCAACAACCACCAAATTGTGGAGCTGTACAAAGAACTAATGTTATAAATTATAATAATGACTGTTGGAGTGGCGTTTTAGCCCTTGTTGGGCCCTGCAGTATTTATGTGAATGGTGATGCAAACGATAAATTTAATGATAGAATAAAAATAAGAGTAATGTGGCGATTTACAGGATTAACATCACCTATTACAGATAGAGAAATAATTCGCCCCATAGTAACAATATGTGATGGTTGATTTTAGTGGAAATAGAAGAAACATTCAAAACCCTTATGGGAGTAATGATGGTGCTGGCAGTTATAATAGTAGTGGCTGTAGTAGGAGGAGGTTTAGTAAGAGGAAGCACATATATAAAAGAGTGTAATCCTGCTGAGTACGATGCAACACGTCTTGCTCCTAGTGTTGAGCCATGTGGTTTTGTCGACAGTGGTTTGGGGCCTGAACGTGTTTATTGCGAAGAAATAATAAAAATTATTGAGGGAGTTCCAGTACCCTTTGCTGACAAATGTATGGATGCAGGAAAAAATAAATGTTGCCCTATAGTAACTGAAACAGGCTATGATTGGTATGTAGAGGTAATTGGAAATCGCTGTTGTAAGGTAACGGTGCTTTAGTGTCTGAAGAACTTATTGAAATGGTACTTATATTTATAATAGCGGGCGCACTTCTCGCAATGATAATTTTATTTTTAATGAATGTAAGATTAACAAGCGGTTTATTTGGAAACATGTTTTGGATAAGGGCGGGCATAGAAGCACTTCTTGCCATATTAGGCATAAGAGGCGCTTTTTAAAATAATCATAATGGTATCTAATANNAATGGTATCTAATAATGCCATATATAGTGGTGTAAAATGGATCAAGCTATAAAGAGTGCTGTTATAGTTATTGTATTTGTTATAGCTTTTGCACTAATAATTTTGATAATTCGTAGTGTATTAACAGGAGAAAGATTAGCAAACCAGTCATGTAAAGTGGTAACAAAATTCTTTGATCCGGTCTTATGGGTCCTTATAAGTAATGCAATAGACGTTTCTTTAAGGCCCTCAGATTTTATATGTGACACAATGGTACCGTTTTAATGGTGTAAAAATGGAATTTGAACTCGAACAAGAGACTTTTAGTAAAATTATTTATATTTTATTAGGGGTGATGGTATTAATAGCATTCGCATTTATTTTAGATGTTATATTTTTTGGTGGGAATGTATTTGTCAGAAATATAGCTTGTTTGCTTGTGTGGTTTAATCCTATTAATATATTACCAGGTTATTTGGGTTGCGAAGCAATCCCATTTTAAAAACGATTTAGTTAATTTTATATTAAAAGAAGAGAAATTGAAAATATGAAAGCTGACGTTTTAATTACATTGCTTGTAATATTTATAATTGTTGTTGTTGGTTTTCTAGGCGTTTTTATTATTGGGCAAGTTTTTGGTTCAGACATAGAACGTTACTTTCAATCAACTTTCACTGGTTGCGGCAGGGAAGGACAAGAGTGTTGCCCTCAAAAGTGGTGTGACGCTGGATTAGAATGTTCTGAAATTAATATTTGTGTAGAAAAATTTGGCTATGAAGCAGGACCTAGTAATATCTATCTAATATACAATAGTACAGAATTTTTCAATAGTAGTCAAAGAGAAGATTTTTTCTACCTTAAAACTGGATTGGGTGGGGAAGATTGTTCAAATGCAATCAACTGCATTAATTGTACTAAATTATATCATTTTTCCAATGCTTTAACTTGTACAGATTGTGACTATTGTAATATAACAGACAACACTTGTGAGGACTGTTTTGTATGTGATTCTGCAGAAGGTGGCAATTATCAAGAACTTTTTGATTGTTATGATTGTGGTGGCTGTAATGTAGACATCTCTAATTATATGGCTGATAGCTGTTCTCAATGCTCATTCTGTAATGGAGCAAACATATCAACCTATGAGAATGGTTTAAGTTGCTCTTATTGTAATGGTTGTGAACCTAATGTTGGTGATGATTGTTATTTTTGTTATGAGTGCGGTGGTTCAGAATATAAAGTATGTGAAAAATGTGAAAGAATAGCAGCAACAACATGTGAAATTACGTCTGACTATGAATTGTGCCAAGCAGCTAAAGAAGAGGTAATGCTTTTTGATGGAGGGGGGGAGCCGATTGAAAGTTTTTTGCCTGTACCATGGGAAACTACATATTCATTTTATACAACGGTTTCAAATGTTTTAGGTAATTGCCCTGTAACAGGAGACCTTAAAAAATTCATTGCTGAAGGTGGTAGACAAAAAATATGTGAATACGAAAACAGTAATTTCGTAGAAAGATATTTTGAAAGTGATGACACAGCATACGTACCAGCAGATCTAATAAGAATGATCACATCAGGAAGTATAACAGGTGAAAACAAAAAAGGAATTTTATTTAATAGTTGTGGTCCTCCACCACTCCCAGAAGAATATATAATGGGTAAATGTATTGACACAGATGGTGGTTATAATAATTTAGTAAAGGGAACTTGTAAAGATGAAAGTACTTGTATTAATGGTTGCACTGATTATTGTAATGGGAATGCAATAGTCGAATATGTTTGTGAATTCGATGATTGTATTCCTTTACTCCCTGAACCTCCTTGTCCTGCTGTTGAACCTCTTAATCCAAGTTGTGTTGATGGTGCTTGTGTTGGTGCTCTTGGCACTATTTATCATAATGATCCCCAAATATTTGGTAGTTCTGGAACAACTCCAAAAACTCCAGAAGATGATGTGCCTGTTAATTTACAAATAGTAATTTCTGATGTATTGTGGAATGAAAATAGCACAAATGATTGTTCTTATAATGTTCATATTTGTTCACAAGAAGCTTTAGCAGAATCTGAAGATGATGCTATTCTTGGTTTTTGGAACCTCTCTGCTTATTTTGATTTAAATGCTTATGAGGTAGAAATAAATGAGTGGCCACCTTTTGATTTAATTGATCCTATATTTGAAGATGTCCAAATAAATGTGACAGCTTTTAGATACAGACCAACATTTAAAATATATGTAAATGCTAACTACGATGTACAACATATTGCAAAAGCGATTGTAGCAGGTTTAAGAGACTATATGATTTATAATTCTTTTAATAATAAGACTGTTGAATTCTTTTGCACAAATAATAATTTACATCCAAATCTAGAAACCTGTGTTCAAAATGATGTTTCTGTCCATCTAAATGATAAAGTTTCTTGGAATTTAGAAAGCTTTGCCTCAACTGTTGATACTTTAGCAAGTATTCCTGTTTATAAAAACATTTATTACAACTCGACCAAGACTTCTTACTCTAATGAAGAAGTTCCAATCCAGATAACATTCTTTGCTTATACAACAAACTATTCATTTAATTATAATAATGAAAATCTATCAAGAAAAATACTTGTTTCACCAGTAATAGTTATTGGTCGTAATAGAGCAGCTGCTCCTACAGGATTATCTTTTGTTTGGGATTGTAGCAACTGGGATGAGGGAGATAAACACGATTTCTATAGCCCAACTTGCAGTGGAGACGAACCCTATGCTATTTCATGTGTATCTGAAAATTATTATCCGACCCAAAGCACTGATGAAGGTGATTATGGTGAGGATTTAATTCAAAAAATAAAAATTAGAAACGATGAAAGTTGTGTGGTCAGATCTAGAGATACGAGTGGTGGTAATGAACAGGGAAGAAGGGTATGTGTTTTATGTTCTAACAGAACACCCTCAATTGTTTGGGGATTAACTTCACCTTATGATCAGGATTGGTACACAACAACATGGGAAGTCGGAGAACCATGGTATATGTCTGTAGAAAGCAAAGAATGTCCTTCAGGTCATTATCCCATTTCTTGTTTGGCTGATATTGATGAATTAGATCCTAATCGGGGTGATGAGTTTGATGAAGTTGTATTAACAGATTTGTATTTAGAAGATAATAAATGCAAAGGAACGTTTCGTGATTTGTATGGTGATGGGCCTTGGTTTAATAAGGGTGGCTATCACTGGTTTAGAATTACATTAGGTATAGTATGTTTTGATGAATATTTGGGAACTCCTAAATGGACTGGTTATGTAAGCAAGGATGAAGGAACAGGACCTTCAGAAATTTGGCCCCTTACAATATCTGGTCATCCTATACAAAATTTCTCAAGTCTAGAATGTAATGCAGCAGAATTTCCAGTTTCTGTTTTTTCTAGAGTAGATAGCTCAGACGCTGGAGCTTATACTGAAGACATATTGCAAAGCACGTATTTAGATGGACAACGTTTTAATGTTAGTGCACGGGATATTGGACATTGTCCTTGGCATTCTCCCTGGTGTGACTGGACTGAACAAAAAAGAGATGTTGGTGTGTTATGTGTATAAATTAAAAGAGATAGTTCATGGTTGGTTATAGAGAAAAAATAATAATAGCAGTAGTAGTAATTGTTATTGGTTTATTAATAGGTCTTTATTTCCTTGAAACTGCATTTGGTTTTGATTTAATAAGACACATATCAAGCCTTCCACTTGACATAGAAGATATTGAACAGCCTTTAGACATATCACAAATACCTGAATACGAAGAATATAGGGGCTCGGGACATGACGGTATGATTCTTGAAAGAGACGCTGGTGAGGATGAAATTAATAATAATTTTTTAATGGAAAGAATTCTTGTTACAGATTGTAGTGGCTGCTCTTCTTGCAATGGTGTTGATTTTGACAGTCCCCCTGATGGAGTGGTTGATGCTTATCTTTGCGATGATTGTAGTACTTGTGAAGGGATAACAGAAGCTAATAGGTTTGAAAATTGTATTGAATGTGAACCGGCTTTAGGAGATTGTTCAATCTGTGAAGACGTACAAGAAGAATATTCTTTATGTAAAGATGTAAAAAAATGCATTCTTGAGTACACAGGAAATCCAGAATATTATAAAAAATATGGTTGTATTATAAGTGAAATAGATCGCAATGAAAATGTTCATTTTGATATTAACACTCTAATAAATGTTTTATCGTCTTGCAAAAATGAATTAATAACACTTAACGTAGGTCACAATGCTACAAGAGAATTATGTTTTTTTAATAACGCATCTATATCCTATTATGATTTTGAAAGACCACAAGATTTTTATGTTAAAACTGATAAGCTGTTTTATAGGGCTTCTCTGCCTTCATTACAGTGGACTCTTTGTATTGAGGAGGGTTCAATTCTAACACCCTTTAAGCAAGTGGGGGGAGATCTTATTGAAAATTATAGAGCTTATGTGGCAATAGAAGGAAGTCCTGATGGAGAATGGGAGGTTTTTGCAGGACTTTTTGAAAACTATATCAACCCACTAACTTGTACCAATGCTGGACCTTATTACAAACTCGGGAATATGAAAACCGATGAGAATGGTTTTGGACATGCAGAATTTATTGATTTTCCACAACAATGGAAAGATGATGTAGCAGATGATCCTGAATTAAATAGAATGACTGGAATATTTGTAAAAAAGGTAGGAAGTGCAACATTTGACAGCGTATATGCTGCTTTTTATGCCAACGAACCTGAAAGTAGTGGAACATGGTCTGGAGATCTTAGATATGCGAATTGTAATTTTAACACAGACCCAGAACCATATTTAGAAGAAAGACCATGGTGGGTTCTTCTTCCTGATGATTTAGATTCACCCTGGTCTCTTATTGAAGGAAACGTAGATTCATCAGTAAAGGTTTTTTATGATTCAACAATGCCTGGAGGAGGATTTTCTAAAAAACTTGATGGCGATGTAGATAAAGATGGCATGGTTAATATTCTTGATGTTTTGCTCTGTAATCTACATTGGGGTGAAGATTGGCCACCTTGTGATTGGGATAATGATGGTATAATAGGTGTAGATGACGTAATGTTTGTGGGTGCCAGATTTGGTGATACACTTGAGTTCAGTAGAGGTAATTTAAAACTATCTCTTGGAAGATTGGATACAGACTTTATGAGAAATTGTAAATTTGATATTTATATTTGTGGTCAGGAAGCATTTGCAGAATACGAAGAGGAATTGATACTAACTCTATCTGATTTTTTAATGAATTTTAATCCTACAAATGTTTACAAAAAAAAACCAACACCCAACAATGAAATAATCATAATTTACAATTATTTTGAATTTGATTTGGATAAAGATTATACTATTGAAGAAATAGAGTCTGCAATAAAAACAGGATTTAGACTTTGGGAACAAGACCAATTTATCTTTACTAGCTATTTTACTGGTTTAGATTGGTTAAGCAGCGACAATAATGATGGAATTTATGAAAATGATTGGTATAAAATACCCGGAGTAGTTTCATACGGTCAAGACTGTTGGAGTGCAGCTGTAGAGAATTTTATAGAAAATAATGAAGAAAAAGCTATAATAGGTAATTGTCCTAGCGATGTTTGCGGACAAAAGTTAAAAGTTAGGGTAGCATTTAAATATAAAGAACCTAATGTAAATGATCCATGGAAAACTCCTCTTTATCCAACAATAACATTTTGTGGTTTAGGAGCTACAGCAGCTGCTGTTTGTGGAAATGGAGTTTGTGAATCTGGAGAAGATATTTCTAATTGTCCAGCTGATTGTTTAGCAAATAACCTAGAAGTTTTTGCATTTGAAAATAGTATTCCAGTTGGTGCAATGGTTGCAATAGGATTAGGAGATGTTAACTGGGATGGTGTTGTTAATGATAATGATATATGGTTCTTCAATACTACTCATAATCCTAATAGTTGTTTTAATACAGCTCCAGGACATGCTAACTGGAATATTGATTGTGATATGAATTTGGATAACAGGGTAAATGCTTTGGATCAAGGAATTGTAAATGGTGCATATGGAAACACAATACCGATTTTCACAACTACATTTGCTACTGATTTGGCTGCTGGAACATATGAACTAAGAGCAAAATATAAAAATCAGATTCAAAACAATACTAGTGTTGTTATACTTCCAGGTGAAAAAACAACAGTATACTTTAATTTTACAGCACCAATTTGTGTAGATTTTGTAAGTGAAAACGATCCGCCTGGAGCTATACCATTATCTGATTATTTAAATGCAGGTTATGAACATTGTATTCTAATACAAAATAGTAATAAGATAAACATAACTGAATTAAGCTTTTTGACCAATAGCAATAATCTTGCCACTTTCCAAGTTAGGAACACAATAATGGTATTAGGAGAACAGCAGCCTGGAAGTGTTATTGGAACAAGTTCAGAATGTAATCTGATACCTCAAACATGGGTATCATGTCCTGTTTTTGCAGAAGTTAATAGTAATTTCTTTATATGTGAAGCAAATTCTTCAGGTCCTCCTGCAACTTGGATATATCCTGCAAGAAATTCAACTGGCACAACACCTTACGTAGCTTGGTATTATCACCCAGTTAATGGTTGGGAAAAATGGGCACCAAACCAAATGTGGGTCTTTAAATATAGATATTGTACTTCCAATCTTGTGTATGTGGCTGATGGCATATTTGGTGGTCTACGAATTATTGATGCGGCTGATTCAACTAATCCAGTTTTTGTTGGTAGTACAGACACACCAGGTTTGTGTTTTGATGTTTATGTTTCTGGAGATTATGCGTATGTGGCTGATGGTATTGGCGTTGGTGCTGGTCTAAGAATTTATGATGTAGCTGATCCAACTAATCCAACTTTTGTTAGTAATTTAAGTTCACTATTTGGTGCTCGAGGTGTTTATGTTTCTGGAGATTATGCGTATGTGGCTGATGCATCAAATGGTCTGCGGATAGTTGATGTTTCTGATCCAAGTAGTCCTGTTATTGTTGGAGGTATTATGGGCGTATTTCTTAATGACCTCTATGTGTCTGGACAGTATGCTTATTTAGCACATGGCACTTCAGGTTTTCGTATTGTTAATGTGGCTGATCCAACTAATCCAACTCTTGTTAGTACTATTCTTATGGGTATTGATGTTCGTGATGTTCATGTTTCTGGAAATTATGCATATTTGGCTGATAGTGATGGTTTAAAAATAGTTAACATAGCTAATAAAAACAATCCTACAGTTATTAGTAGTGTTGCAGTTCCAACTATTGCTCAAGCGATATTTTTGTCTGGACAGTATGCTTATTTAGTAGATCAAATAAATGGTCTGCGGATAGTTGATGTTTCTGATCCGAACAACCCTGTTGTTGTTGGGAGTCGTGCAACAGGCGGGAGCGGTTGGGACGTTCATGTTTCTGGAGATTATGCATATGTTGTAGAACGTGTTGCTGGTCTGCGGATAGTTGATGTTTCTGATCCAAGTAGTCCTGTTATTGTTGGTACTTATGATGGGCCTGGCATAACTAGTGGTGTTTTTATCGTTTAGCTGATAGTAGTGATGATCTAAGGATTATTGACATTTCTATTTTTTGCAGAAAAATCAAGGAATAGTAAGAATATCTACCATAGTAGCTAATGCTGATGAAAAAAATCCACTGTGGATAGTCCAAAAAATTAATAGTATAATAGCAGCAACAATTAAAGCAGCTATTAAAGCACGAGTAAAATTAATAACAGATTTCATTATTGACACCTGTTATAAATACAAGTTCCACCACCACAATCTGGATCATTAGTTAAACAACCACAAAAAGTTGGTTCATTATTTATACTTAAACAATACGGACCAGTAGGTTTCGTATTACAATCTGAATTATCTCTACATTCAACCTCTTCTATTGCTAAAACAGTTCCCATCTCAACTCTTCCTGAAAATAAAAAGTTAAGATGAA
>JABAOH010041185.1_pt1 | contig 10250 bp, 4 predicted proteins | sample 7062181 | NCBI WGS metagenome assembly JABAOH01 (sample SAMN14538630, study PRJNA623070) | marine sediment metagenome | biome: marine biome [ENVO:00000428]; feature: marine pelagic biome [ENVO:01000023]; material: deep marine sediment [ENVO:00002113]; isolation source: pool of 5 deep marine... | reverse complement strand
AGAATAAGCGTTGGCGTTTTGGCCTGATGGACATAAAAAATCGGGGAATGCTCGCGGAAAGTCTGGAGAGGTGAATCCTCGTGCCAGGGATTACCTAAAAACCAGGGCGTGCGGTATATCCGGACATCGCTCTGGGCGTACATGGATATCCAGTTCGAGGCACCCGCACCGGAGGAGGCGGCTTTAAACTTGTCTGTCTGGGTGACAAGCCAGTTCGTCATGTGTCCGCCGGCGCTCCACCCCAGGGTGCCCAGCTTTTTCGGGTCAGCGATTCCTTTTTCGACCAGATAATCCACTCCTGTAATAACATCATCGTCAGCATGGAGGAAGTAATGCCCGACCATATCGCGCATTAGCTCATTGCCGTATCCTGTGCTTCCCCTGTAATTGGGCTTTAATATGGCGTAGCCCCGTCCAGCCCGGGCATGAGCATAGCCATCAAAGGTGAGCTTATCCGAGGCCATAGGCCCGCCGTGGGTGTGAGCCAGAAGCGGGTAGCGTTTTCCTTTTTCATAATCCACGGGATAGATGAGGACACCTTCCACCTCTTTTCCGTCTGTGCTCTTCCAGCGGACCGTTTCGTATTTGGCCAGCTTGAACTGCTTCAGTTCCGGATAAGGATCATGGATCATTCGGGTAGATAGCTTCTTCATGTCCATCATCCAGATTGTGGTTGGATTATGCGGTGAGCTCACACTATAGAGGATGGTATTTGTTTTTGGGTTGAAATCGAAGCCGCGGATGGCGTGCTCGCCGTCTGTAATCTGCTTGAGCTTCAGGTCCTTGAGGCTTAACGAAAATATCTCGCTGTGAACGCCCATGTTCGCCGTAAAATAGACAGCCTTCCCGTCTGCCGACCATTCTGTATCATACACTTCGTAAACAAAATCGGGGAGGGGAGCTTTCGGAGTTCCTCCCTTGGCAGGGACCGTGAAGAAATTAGGCTGGTAATAATAGTCCTTCATTTCCGGATCAGAATCAGCCACGAAGAGAATCTGGCTGTTGTCCGGCGACAGGGATATATTGGTCTCAAAAATCCCGTTCTTGGTGATCTGGAGCTTGGTGCCGTCCTTGACATCCACGATCCAGATCTCAGAATTGAGAATGTCATCGTAAAGCGGTGTTGGCGCTGCGGTGTACAGAATCTTTGTTCCGTCTCTGGAGACTGAAAAGCTGCGGATTGTGAAATCGCCCTCGGTCAGGCGTTTCTCTTCCTTGGTTTTCATGTTGAATACCCAAAGATGAACGGGCTTATAATCTTGTTCAAAAATAAAGGCATCATCCTTGTCTTCTTTCTTTTCTTCTTCTTCTTCGGTTAAAGGATCCTCGGCAAGAAAATAAATCTTTTGACCATCGGGCGACCAGCGGTGGCTCCTGACTCTGGTTTTATGCTTTGTAAGCTGGATGGCCTCCCCGCCGCTGCTTAAAAGAAGATGAATCTGAGCTTCATCACTCTCTCGCTTGGCGATAAAAGAAATATATTTTCCATCCGGAGACCAGATTCCGCCTGATTCTCCGTCCTTGCCGTTTGTCATCTGAACCACATCCGCTCCGTCAGCGTTCATCCGCCAGATGTGAGAGATGGTGCGGTTCCTTTTCCAGTTGGCTTCGCTCTGGGAGAAAAGAAGCTGACTGCCATCTGGCGAAAGCCGCAAACTGGATATTCTCTTGACGTTGATTGCATCCACAAAAGTCATGGGTTTCTTCTCTGCGGCAGTAAGGGAGATACTCGAAACCAACAGAACGATTAAAAAAGCAAACAGTGCCCAAGACGCTATATTTTTTTTCATTTTAACCTCCTTTCCCTCGAATATATCCAAAAAGCCTGTTTGGTTCAATACTAAGGTTCTTTGGACTCATACAGTTTATCGGTTCCGGCCTGATTCGGATGCCAGCTGCAATCATCCTGGCCGCCGGCGGAGAAGAATAGGCAACTTTTTTATCGGAGAAAACGTATATTTTAGTAATTAGTAAAAAAAGTAAGACAAACAGGAGCTTTTACAGCAATGGGCTAAGAAATGAAGCTTCTTACAAGGAGGGTGAAACATATTTAAAAACTATCTGACAATTGCTTTACGGAACCTCCGCAGGCACAAAATCATATCCTTTATTAATATTGCAGGCTTGGCCATCGGATTGGCCATGTTTATGCTGATAGCTCTCTACATCCAGCATGAATTAAGTTTTGACAAATTTCATGAAAACAGCGACCGGATCTGCAGGGTGGAACAGATTCTGGATCACAAAACCTACAAGGAGGCTTCGGCAGGTTGCCCTGCCGCTTTGTCCAAGGCTTTGATAGCAGACTTTCCTGAGTTTGAAGCTGTCTCTCGTGTTATTCTCGGCGGCGATTTCCTTCTCACCCTAGAAGATAACCAGAAGATAAGTCAGCGTGCGTTTTATGCTGATAGCGCTTTTTTTAAGATTTTTTCCTTTCCCGGGATTAAAGGTGATTTGACTACAGCGCTGGATGCGCCCTATTCCGTTGTTCTGACCCAGACTGTGGCCGAGAAAATATTCGGAGAAAAAAATCCACTGGGGAAAACCATTCGTTTTTTTAATGATGACCAGGACCATAAAATCACGGGAGTTATCCAGGATGTTCCCCAGAATTCCCATTTCACCTTTGATCTTTTGGTCTCTTCTGTTTCAATATCCGCGGGCAGGGAGAGAGATCTTTTTGAGGCCTGGCATGACAACTGGGTACCGCTTTATGTCCTGCTTCACCCTGAGCAGCCGTGGCAGAATGTCAGTGAAAAAATCCAGTTCGCTCTCAAGAAATATCAAGGAGAGCAGAGTCTTCATGAGCTCTATCTCAGGCCTCTGTCACGGATTCATCTGTATGCAAATGTCAAACACGAATTCGCCCTGATCGGGAGCATAAAAAATATCTATATATTTTCTGCCATCGCCATATTTGTTCTGGTAATTGCCGGGATCAATTTTATGAACCTGACCACTGCCCGTTCTGCGGACAGGGCACGGGAAGTAGGGCTGCGGAAGGTCTCTGGCGCCCAAAGGACATCTCTCATTCGGCAGTTCTTGGGTGAATCTATTTTTATGGCGTTTATGGCCATGCTTTTTGCTGTAATCCTCATGAAGGCGTTGCTTCCTGAGTTCAACAGGATAGTGAGTCGCAATCTGTCCTTGTCCTTTTTGGAAAATTGGCCGTTTGTTCTCGCGGTCCTGTTTATTACCCTTTTGACCGGTTTGCTTTCAGGGATCTATCCTGCGTTTGTCCTCTCCTCTTTTAAGCCGTCCAACGTGCTTAAAGGTTCATTCTCTTCTGGGTCGAGAAATGTCTTTTTGCGCAAGGCGTTGGTGGTGCTTCAATTTTTTATCTCGGTGGCTTTAATCAGCGGGACCATTATCATTCTGCAGCAGGTGAATTTTCTCTTGAATAAGGATTTGGGGTACAATACCGACCAAATTCTGATCATTCATGCTGGCAGTACCGACGCGGGCACTTACCGGGTATTTAGGAATCAGATTTCACAGAATCCAAACGTGATTCAGGTCGCCACAGCAGATTACATGATGCATTCGTCTGTGAACTGGACACGTATTTCGTGGGAAGGGGCTGCAGAAGGAGAATGGATAAAAATCAACGTGAATTACATTGATGAGGATATTATAGAGACCTATGGAATGGCCATGGCGAAGGGACGAGCTTTTTCCAGAGAATATGGTTCTGATCAAGGCAATGTTGTGATCTTGAACGAGGCGGCTGTCAGAGAGATCGGTTGGGAAGAGCCCGTAGGGAAAAATATCAGGTATTGGGGTGATTATAAGCTGACCAACATTGGCCCCGCAGAAGTTGTGGGTGTTGTCAAGGATTACCATTTCCTCTCTTTACATAATCCTGTCTCGCCGTTGATGCTGAGGCTTTTTCCTGAGGGTATGACCGGCTGGAATATTTCGGTTAAAATTTCTGGGCAGGATATCCCACAAACAATAGCCTTTATCGAAAACAAGTTCAATGGATTATTCCCAGAGTCTGTGTTCAACTATCGTTTTCTGGACGAGGACTTTAATCGCATTTACTCTGAGGAGAGAGAGTTTGGCAAGGTGATTCTCTACCTGACTTTGCTGGCTATATTTATCGCTTGTCTCGGTCTTTTTGGCCTGGCAAGTTTTGCCACCAAACAGCGCACCAAGGAGATCGGAATCCGTAAAGTCATCGGAGCTACCGTCGCCCATATTATGTGGCTTCTAAATTCAGAATTCCTCAAACTCACGGTGATGGGGTGTATCCTGGCTTGGCCGGTGGCTTATATTGTGATGGGCGCGTGGCTGCAGAATTTCCCTTATAGAGTATCCATCCAATGGTGGGTATTTCTGCTGTCGAGCCTGGCCGCCTGTTTAGTGGCTTTGCTCACCATAAGCTATCAGTCTGTTAAAGCTTCAACCGCCAATCCTGTCGACTCCCTCCGCTATGAATAAATCTTTCTGAGAGGGATGCTTCTATAAGGGCATTTTTATTCTATCCATTATTATCTATAGAGCAGGGCAGAAGGTGGGAATTGAATAAAACCCGTATCTCCCATATTAAACGCAAAAATTACTTAACAAGATCACCCTAAGTTGTTATTATATAACAAGATAGAGGGTAATAATGACGCAAAAAATGAAGCACACAATGGGTGAAAGATTAAACATTCGTTTTAACAGTAAAATTAAGCTTGAATTTCATGGCGCAAGATTGACATCCGATGGTGGCCTGCTTGCCTACCGGGAGCTTGATGAGGCATTGGAATTATTTAATCCAGCTTCTACTGTAATGAACGATAAACGAACAGGGCGCAATATTCAGCATGACATGACCAACCTGCTGCGCCAGTCTGTGTACAGCCGTCTGGCAGGATATGAAGATGTCAATGATGCTAAGCGTTTGGCAATTGATCCTGTCATGAGGGCAATCACAGGAAAGAAGAAGAATGCGGCCAGTATCAATACAATCGGGCGTTTTGAGACAGAGATTCTGACACTTCGGGAAAACCTTAAAAGCTTATCTGAAATTAATGGAAGATGGGTTGAGAAAGCAATAGAGAGAATACCTCACAGTCGAATCATTTTAGATATGGACAGTTCAGAGAGCCCTGTACATGGAGAGCAGGAAGGTTCTGCATACAACGGCCATTTCAAATGCAATTGTTATCATCCTCTGTTTTGCTTCAACCAGTATGGCGACTGTGAGGGAGCGATGCTTCGTCCAGGTAATGTGCACAGCGCTGATCGCTGGAAAGAGCTTCTGGAACCGATTGTACAAAGGTTTGAAAACAAAAATGTCAGGATGTATTTTCGTGCTGATGCTGCGTTTGCGAAACCTGAGATTTATGAATACCTTGAAGAAAAAGGTCTCTTTTATGCTATCCGGCTTCGGGCAAATGATCTCTTGTATGATGAGATTAAACATCTGCTAACTCGTCCGGTTGGTCGTCCTTCGAGAAAACCGGTTGTGCGGTTTCATGATTTCAAATACAAGGCAGCAAGCTGGAAAAAGAAACGCCGTGTGGTGGTGAAAGTGGAATGGCACAGTGGAGATTTATTCCCGAGAATAGGTTTTATCATAACCAATATGAGTGCTGGAGCAGAGGGTGTGATTCGATTCTACAATGGACGTGGGATTGCTGAGCAGTGGATTAAAGAAGGTAAGTATGCTCTGAATTGGACGCGGCTCTCATGCAAACATTTCCTCTCGAATCAGGTTAGACTTGGCTTGTTTATTCTGGCTTATAATCTGGGCAACTTTCTGCGGCGCCTGGTTCTTCCAGGTAGAATAAAGCATTGGTCGCTTCGTACGCTGCTTGTGAAACTCATAAAGATCGGGGCCAAGGTTCTGAGACACAGCCGTTATGTTATTTTCCAGATGGCAGAGGTCGCTATAAGAAAGGAGATATTTGCCGAGATACTATCCAGGATCAGTCGATTACGATGTTATTCATTGCAATGACTTGCTTTCCAATTCCATCAGATGGATAGGTATCTCTAGTCCTTGGGTTTTCAATGAAAAACAATGAATATCAAAGAGAATGGTGACATATTGATTCCAAAATTGTTTAAGAACTGCTTTATTTCGCAAAACAGAAGGTTAAGACTAGATTACGAAGCAAGAGAATCTGGGCTGTTCTTTGACACAAAGGTGATATGGTGAATATTTAAAATCGTACCCTATGATCATTATTAGTGCGTTTAAAGTATTATTTAATGCTATTAATGCATTACACTCCTGACATGCTTTCTTTTATAATCTCAATACTAATAATTTATTTTACTGTTGGTATGTTTTCTTTTAGAATGATAAAAATGGTCTAATAGATAGCGGAGAATTAATTATGGGTAAACAAAAAACTATTCACAATTTCCTAGTGATAGTATCTATTCTTTCCATACTCTTTCTTGCCTGTCTTGATAATTCATCCTCGATGAGTAAAAGTTCTGGCTCCAATGTAAATTCTACATCAAATCAGAGTGGAGAAACTACCAACTCTATAGGAATGAAACTGAGATTAATCAAAGCCGGATCTTTTACAAGGGGAACCAATATTTCAGAAGCCTGGCCAGATGAGAAACCGGCTCACAAAGTAACTCTCACCAAAGATTATTACATTGGAATCTATGAAGTAACCCAAGCAGAATACAAAGCTGTGATGGATAAAAATCCGTCAAAAGTCAAAGGTGATAATTTACCCGTTAACACTGTGACCTGGTATGACGCTGTTGAGTTTTGTAAAAAGTTAAGTGAAAAAACAGGAGAAGTCTATCGCCTGCCCACTGATGCTGAATGGGAATATGCCTGCCGTGCAGGCACAACCACAAAATATTATTGGGGTGATAATCCAGATGGCGGATATGCCTGGCATCGGGGAAATAGTGAGGGAAATATCCATCCTGTTGGCCAAAAGAAGCCAAATGCTTGGAAACTCTACGACATGGTTGGCAATGTTGAGGAGTGGGTTCAAGATCTACAAGGCGGTCACCCTTCCGAGCCTCAGATAGATCCAACCGGACCGCTACCATCAAAAAATAAAAAGGAAATCTTTCATATGCTTCGAGGTATGAGTGCAAAAGACGATTTGGAGTTCATGCGTGTTACGTTACGCCATTTTCATTCAGGTGGCTATCCTAGTCGAGGTTTCCGAATAGTAAAAGAGATTCATTAGCTCCCATTATTTAGAAAAGCCGCTTGCCTAAAATCGATGCATTATCACCCCATAAATGAAGGAAAGCTGGATAAAAATGAGCAGAACTCAATGCAGTCCCAAAAACCAATTTCCTATGTTTTATAAACATATTTGATCCCTAGTACGTTTAATTCTATAGAGATCAATGGCGGCCTGAAAAAAGGAGATAAAATGAGAGAGAAGATATGCCTTCTATGTTTATTATTGGCCATGAGCTTCTGTGTTCGGACACCCACAGATGCAGAAAAGACCATAGAGGGTGGAATAGAAGTTGTCACCAATCCCTATAATCTGGATCCAAAAGAACCTCTCTTCTTGCTTGAAGAAGAATTTGTCATTGATCTGGAAGAAGAAGAAATGGCGGCACTGGGATTGACCGATGTCTGGGGATTCGATGTGGATTCTGAAGAAAGTATTTATATTTACAAGCCTCCAATGTCGGACGGAGATAGGATTTTAAAATTTGACCGAAATGGTGATTTTCTCTTTTCTTTTGCGCCTCCCGGACAGGGTCCAGGTGAAATCCAGAGGCCTTCCTATCAAAAAATGAACAGCCGTGATTTACTCCCTGTCCCCGACCTGGGGCAGTCAAAAATTGTGATATTTGATAAAGAAGGCAAGACCATTGATGAAATCCGAGTGGGAGGATTTCAAGGTTCATTGGGAAGTTTGGCTTACCAATTGGAAAATGGCAATCATTTGATAAGACGTTCATTGACAGATCCTACTAGCGGTATCCTCTATCTAGCCTTGAGTCTTTATAGCTCCGATTTTGAAAAAATCAAGGAGCTGGATAGATTTAAAATCGTCCAGCCCATTCAAGCAGATAAGGTCAGGATTCCAATGCACGTCTCTGTTTGGTGTGCATCCTATGACAGGATTTATATCGGGAACGAAGACAACGGTTATGAGATTCACGTTTATGATTTAGATGGCAATCTTTTAAGGAAAATAAGAAAGAAATACGAACCGGTCAAGGTTGATGAGGATTATAAAAAAGAAATAGGGGACAAACTGGAAAACACTCCTGACGCTTTGAAGAATAAAATGTATCTCCCCAATTATTATCCTCCTTTTAACTATCTCTTCTCTGACGACAAAAACAACCTCTATGTCAAAACATTTGCGAAAGGTGACAGTCCCAAGGATCGTATCTTCGATGTCTTCAATCCAGAAGGGATTTTTCAGGGGACTGTCAGCATTGAGGCGCATGTCAACGATCCCTTTTTTACACCGGGAGCACCCTTTGATTCTTGGGTGGTGGCAAAAAAGAAAAATCGACTGTATTGCCTGAGAGAGAAAAGCAGTGGCTACAAGGAATTTGTCGTGTATCGCCTGGACTGATACCTATCAGACCTTACCCCTTATTTTTCATTCATACCGCAACAACTCCACTGGATTGGACCTCGCAGCCTTGACTGTCTGGTAGCTCACTGTTAGCAAGGCCAAGAAAAGAACAACAATAAAAGCAAACAGGAAAGACCAGACCGATATGCTCGCTTGATAAGCAAATCTTTGAAGCCATTTCGTCATGAAATAATAGGCAATGGGCCAGGCGAAGAGATTACTCAAGACGACCCATTTAGTGAATTGCTTTGACAAGAAAAAGACTATCCCCATCTCGGTAGCGCCCAGAACTTTACGTATGCCAATCTCCTTTGTGCGCTGTTTAGCGACAAAGGCTGCCAATCCAAACAATCCTAAACTTGCTACAATGATTGCCAGGAGAGAAAAGGCGAAAAATATCTGTCCTGTTCTCTCCTCGGCTTGATAGATTCTGGCAAAATGATCATCGAAAAATTCATACTCAAAGGCCTGATTTGACGCGAATTTTCGCCAGGTGTTCTCCAGAAAAGTCACCGTTTCTCTGATATTTTCAGAACGAATGCGCACGGAAACATAACGGCCTCTTCCCTCAGGTCCATAAAGATGAACTATCAAGGGACCAATTTGATGGTGCAGGCTTTTAAAGTGGAAGTTTTTCATGACACCGATAATCGTGAAAGTTAAAGATCGATCGGGAGTGGGAGCGATAGCCACAATTTGCTTGCCAACCGGGTCTGTTAAGCCGAGATCTTTCACAGCCGCTTCATTGATGACAGCACTCTGCTGGTCTGCTTGTCTTTCTTCCTTATAATACCGCCCGGCCGCCATTTCGATCTGATAGGTTTCGACAAAATACGGATCAGTAAAGTCTGTCCAGAGAAGATGTGTTTCCTCACCTGTGGCGCCAGCTAATTTGTAAGCTGAATTCCCGAATTCATTCCCGATCAGATTATGGGTGTTGGTGGCGTTGATAACCTTTGGGTTTTTCAATAGTTCTTGTCTGAATGCTGGGACCTGGTTTCCGATATCATCGGTTTTCTTGACGATCACAACTTGTTCTTTGTTGAACCCCAAATTCCTGTTCTGAATGTAATTTAACTGTCGAGACACAATGATGGTTCCAACGATGAGAACAATGGAAACAGTAAACTGGAATACAACCAGCACGTTACGCATGTTGGATTTTTTGCTCCTTCCTGATATCTCCGTTTTTAGAACGACCACAGGGTCGAAAGAAGCAAGGAAGAAAGCTGGATACGTGCCGGCTAAAATGCCGATGAATAAGACCAATCCCAGCAGAAGAGGAATAGTAAGCACATTCTGGATGTAGGGTATGGCCAGTTCTTTTCCTGTTATGTTGTTAAATAAGGGGAGGAGCAATTGGACGGCCAATAAGGCGAGAAGAACAGCAAAGAAGCTCATTATAATGGTTTCTGATAGGAACTGCCGGATTAATTGGCCTCTGTTGGAGCCCACAGTTTTTCTTATACCAACTTCTCTGGCCCGGTTTGCGGCTCGAGCAGTGGCCAAGTTCACAAAATTGATGCAGGCAACAAGAAGTATTCCTATGGCGATGATGGAAAAAATATAAACATAGGCGATATCTCCATTGGGCTCCAGCTCATAGTCAAGATGTGAATGTAGGTGTATATCAGTCAGAGGCTGAATGAAATAACCCCATTCACCTCCGGATGCAAAAAACTGTTCCAGGGTAATGCCCACGGCTGCCTCTATTTGTGG
>JABAOH010132509.1_pt2 | contig 10251 bp, 13 predicted proteins | sample 7062181 | NCBI WGS metagenome assembly JABAOH01 (sample SAMN14538630, study PRJNA623070) | marine sediment metagenome | biome: marine biome [ENVO:00000428]; feature: marine pelagic biome [ENVO:01000023]; material: deep marine sediment [ENVO:00002113]; isolation source: pool of 5 deep marine... | reverse complement strand
ACTGAGAAAATTCTTGCTCATGCATCAGGCAGTGAAAGACTATCGCCAGATGATGTTGTATTTGTAAATGTAGACAAGGTAATGATTCATGATGTCTCAGGACCTGGAGTCATTAAGGTATTTGACAAATTAAAGAAACAAGGAATTAACGTTGACAAATTATGGGATCCCTCAAAGGTATGGGTTGCTGAAGATCATTTTGTTCCCTCAGCAGAAAAAGTGTCAGCTGAAAATATTGTAAAACTAACAAACTTTACAAAAAATTATGGAATTGAAAAACACTTCAAGTATGGAATGGGTCAGTATGGAATATGCCACACATTATCTCATGAAGAAGCAATGGTATTGCCAGGCGAAGTATATGTGGGTGGAGACTCACATACAAACACTACAGGGGCCCTTGGAGCATTTGCATGTGGTCTTGGGCATACAGATGTAGCTTATGTGTTGCTTAACGGAAAAATTTGGTTCAAGGTACCTGAAACAATTCTCTTCAAATTAAATGGAAAATTGCCAGAACATGTTATGGCAAAGGACTTCATCTTGAAAATAATTGGAGATATTGGAACAGATGGAGGAGCTTACAAGGCAATGCAATTTGGCGGAACAGGAATTGATGAAATGTCAGTTGAAGAGCGTCTTACTCTAACAAACATGACTACTGAAGCTGGAGCAAAAAATGGAATTATCGAGTCTGATCAAAAAGTCAAAGATTATCTTGCAGCTCGTGGAGCAACCAACTTTACTCCAATCAATGGAGATGCTGATGCAGAATACTCAAAGACAATTGAATATGAGGCATCTGAAATGGAGCCAATTGTTGCAAAGCCATTCTCTCCAGAAAACATTAGTGTTGTTAGAGAAGCGCCATCAGTTGAGCTTGACAAGGCTTACATTGGTTCATGTACTGGTGCAAAACTAGAAGATTTAGAAGCAGTTGCAAGAATTCTCAAAGGAAAACAAGTAAAAATTAGAACAGAAATTTTGCCTGCAGCAATTTCAATTTACAAAAAAGCCATGGAAAAGGGATTAATCAAAATTTTCCTTGATGCAGGAGTTACTGTTGGTCCACCTACCTGTGGGGCATGTTGTGGTGCTCACATGGGCGTTCTTGCCAAAGGAGAAATTTGTATCAGTACTACAAACAGAAATTTCCCTGGAAGAATGGGACATGTTGAATCTCAAACATATCTATCATCGCCATTGGTTGCTGCAGCATCAGCTGTCACAGGAAAAATTACAGATCCGAGGGATTTGAATTGAAAGGAAACGTAATCAAATACGAACGTGACAACATCGATACTGATGTAATTTTACCAGGAACTTATCTCAAACTTCATGACTATGATGAACTTGCAACACACGCAATGGAAGGAATTGATCCTGATTTTCACAATAAAGTAAAGCAAGGCGATTTCGTTGTAGCTGGAAAGAACTTTGGTTGTGGTTCATCAAGAGAACATGCCCCAATTGCACTATCTCATTCAGGAATAAAGGCTGTACTTGCTCCATCGTTTGCTAGAATTTTCTATAGGAATTCAGTTGATGGTGCCTTTCTTTTACCCATAGAAATTGATGAATCCACCTACAAGGATATTACAAATGGAGATGAATTAGAAATTAACACAGAAAAAAACGAAATTAAAAATTTAACAAAAAACAAAACTTACCAAATGAAGCCCTTTTCTGAAATTATTGGAAAAATAATTGCAGCTGGTGGCCTCTTTAAATTCAAACCATAGGCTCTGAAATTATGTCAAAAACATTGTTTGAAAAGATATGGGATTCTCATGTCGTTGTTGAAAAAGAAAATGGTCCTTCACTTCTTTACATAGACCGACACTTAGTCCATGAAGTAACTTCTCCTCAGGCATTTGAAGGATTAAGAATCAATAACAGAAAGGTCAGACGTCCTGATTTGACAATTGCAACAATGGATCATAATGTTCCAACTGATGATAGAAAATTGCCCATTCTTGATCAAACATCTGCTACACAAATTCAAGCATTAGAAAAAAACTGCAAAGACTTTGGAATTAATCTCTTTGATGTAAACAGTCCGTACCAAGGAATTGTACATGTAATTGGTCCTCAATTAGGAATCACATTACCTGGTACTACAATTGTTTGTGGAGATAGCCACACATCAACTCAGGGAGCATTTGGTGCTTTGGCCTTTGGAATTGGAACAAGCGAAGTTGAGCATGTTTTGGCTTCTCAAACGCTTTGGCTTGAAAAATTAAAGCCATTTGAAATTAGAGTTGAAGGAAAAAGAAAAAACCCATTCGCTGTTACTGCAAAAGACATCATTCTCTCTATCATCAAAAACATTGGAACCGGCGGAGGAACTGGCACTGTAATTGAATATCGAGGCGAAGGAATTACTGATCTTTCAATGGAGCAACGAATGACGATTTGTAACATGTCAATAGAAGCAGGAGCACGAGCAGGATTGATTGCCCCTGATGAAAAAACATTTGATTATTTGAGAGGAAGAAAATACACTCCAAAAAATTACGAAGAACTAGTTGAAGTTTGGAAAAATGAATTAAAATCAGACCCAGATGCAAAATTTGAAAAGACATTCACTTTACACATTGATGATATAGAACCTCAAGTAAGTTGGGGCACAAATCCAGGAATGACTGTTAATGTAACTGACGCGATTCCATCCCCTGAAGATTATGCAAAAGGAGATGAAGGTCAACAAAAAGGAGCTGAGCAAGCATTACAATACATGGATTTGAAACCTGGCACATCAATTACTGACATCCCAATTGATAGAGTGTTTATTGGTTCGTGTACTAATGCACGTCTTGAGGATCTTATTGAAGCATCACGTGTTGTAAAAGGGAAAAAGGTTTCAGAAAAAGTTCGTGCAATGGTAGTTCCTGGCTCTCAAATGGTAAAAAAACAAGCAGAAGAAATGGGATTGGATAAAATTTTCAAAGATGCTAATTTTGAATGGAGAGAATCAGGTTGTAGTATGTGTCTTGGAATGAATCCAGACATCCTTGCTCCTGGCGAACGATGTGCAAGTACATCAAATAGAAACTTTGAAGGAAGACAAGGTACTGGTGGACGAACTCATCTAGTTAGTCCAGTAATGGCTGCAGCTGCTGCAATTGAAGGACACTTTGTTGATGTAAGAGAAATGGAGCTAAACTAGATGGAACCCTTCAAGAAGATAAAGAGCATAGTTACACCATTTGATAAGGTAAATGTTGACACTGATCAAATAGTTCCAAAACAGTTTCTAAAATTGGTTCAAAAAACAGGATTTGGAAAATTTCTGTTCTATAATTGGAGATACGATAAAAACGAAAATCCAGTCTCGGATTTTGTATTAAATGATACAAAATATCAAAATTCCCACATACTCATTACAGGACAAAATTTCGGATGTGGCTCTAGTAGAGAACATGCTGTATGGGCATTGAAAGACTATGGTTTTGGTGTAATAATTGCTCCTTCTTTTGCTGATATTTTCTATAGTAATTGTTTCAAAAATGGATTATTACCAATAAAACTAGAACCAAACATCGTAGATGAATTAATGAAATCAACATCTGAAATTGAAATTGATTTAGAAAATCAAACAATCAAAACAGAATCAAAAACAGTTTCCTTTGAAATTGAACCTTTCAAGAAAAAAATTCTCCTTGAAGGACTTGATGACATTGCATTAACTTTACAATATGATGACAAAATTGCAGATTTTGAAAAAAAATCTAACGTCCCATCTGTTTTATAATTTTTTTAACTAAACTCTGATACCTATCAATTACTACAGGAGATTCAACATCAAGCCATGGAGTACTACCTATATCAAAAGCACTTATTGTATCGCTTTTTGAAAGCTTTTCTAAAACATGAAATGAAAGATTAACCTCTTTTTGTTTTGATTTTGGCTTTATTTTACTCAAGATTTTATTGCTAAGAATATAGACTCCAAGACATTCTGACATGCTTAGCTTTGTAGTGGGTTTTTCTTTGAATTTTTTTATGATGTCATCTTCTACAATAGCAAAACCTGTCTCTTCTTTTCTTGTAGATCTTGTAGCAATACATGCAATACTCTTTTTTTTCTTGAAGGTTTGATGCATTTTTTTCAAGTTGATAGGAGAAAGATTATCTACAAACCATAAAACAAATTCAGTTCCAGTTAATTTTTTTCGAATGTGCAACAAATCTCCTCCTGTTCCAGATTGAGAATCTTGCACAAAAGAAATTTTTTTCTTATATTTGGCATCTTCAAGAAAATTCTTTATCTGGCCTCCTAGTCCATTAAAATCAGAAATTATGATGATTTCAGAAATAAAATCAAAAGATGAAAGATGCCTCAAAATGTAATCAATTAGTGGCCTCCCATCAAGAGGAATCATTGCTTTTGGAAAATAATCAGTGTAGGGTTTTCCCCTCGTGCCTTTACCTCCTGCTAAGATTACAGCTTTCACGTTCTAACGGTAAGATTTCTGTTTTCTTCTTCGTGCGCCAGGTCCACCAAATTTCTTTGGCTCTTTTCTTCTTGCATCTCCACTAATGAGATACTTGTCATACTCTGCGATTCTTTTTCTAAGATCTTCACGAATAGATTTTGAAAATGGATGTTCTTTAGGATCTTTTTTAGATTTTGTCCATCCAGTTAATGCTCTTGAAATTGCAGTTGCAGCTGCACTTGCTTGTCCCATAAAACCACCGCCTTTAACTCTAACAGAAATGTCTACTTTGTTTCTCAAATCTCCAGCAATTTCAAGTGGTGCTAAAATAGCTTCACGTGCAGTTTCTTGGCTGATCATTTCAACTGGAACGTTATTAATTCTAATTTTTCCATCACCTTTTGAAATATGTACGTGAGCACTAGCAGTCTTTCGCGTTGCAAAATAGATTTCAGTTTTTACTGTCATTCAGTCCACCCAATTGTTCTTCCCAAGTCTGCCATTGTTGTATAATTTGCAGTTGATCTTGTAATTTTAGCTTTATCAAATTGAGTTTTCTTTAAGGATTTTAGTTGTTTTGGAGTTCCAATGTATGCTCTGAGTCTTTTGTGAGCAGTTAATCCAGATGGTTTTTTTCTTGGAAGCATTCCACGAATCATTCTTGAAATTATTGTATCAGGTCTTCTAGGATGGTATGGTCCATGTTCAGGATGAATGATACTTGAAATTTCTAAAAAGTCTCTATATTCTTTGATAATGTTACTTCTTGTACCGCTAATCATAATCTCTTCACAGTTTACAATAGAAACTCTGTTTCCTTTTAACAATAATTTTGCAACATGAGATGCTAATCTTCCAGCTATTAGATTTGTGCCATCAACAACGATGTGCTCGCTTTTAACTTCAACACTTTCTTGTTTGCTAGCCAAGTAAGTTCACTCCTTTTCCCGAGGGAAATTTCTCAATCATATCTGAAAATCCAACAATTTGTCCTCCAGATTCTTTAATTTTACTTGCTGCTGAATTTGAAATTGAAAATGAAAATAATGTAATTTTATGAGGAATGGTTCCGGTTCCAAGTACTTTTCCAGGAAAAACAACTACATCATTGTCTTTTGTTAGCTGGCCAATTCTTTTGAGATTAATAGTACGTCTTGCAACACTGGGTTTTAGCGCAAGTTCTGCAAGCTTTGACCACAAGTGGAGCATCATTTTTAGCTGATGCTTTTTTGAGATCTTTTGCCATTTGAATAACAATTTGATTAGTCATTTGAATAATGCCTTTTAATACCCAAATATAATGTGTATGCTCTTTTTATTCGATTTTCAACTGTGATAAAACATCTTTGAACTCACCCAGTCTATTGGAAAGTTCGTTGACTCCGCCCAAAATAATTTGTTGAGGAGTCAATGCTCCGGTGGATTCTACAGTTAGGACGTGTTCTCCTTCTTTATCAGTTTCAGTTAAAATTGAAATGTTTGATGAATTCCATTTTGCATGTTCAATTCCTCGACCAAGTCTTGCATATGCTTCAACCTTTACTTTTTGACCAGGAGCTAATTCAACAATTGGAATTTTTTCAGAAATTGGTTTAATGTCTTCATCTTCTGAAGTCAGCTCACTTGATAATACAGTTCTAGTTGTATCTGTATCTCCAGAATCTAATACTAACATAACTCTGCAGTTTGAGCAACCAGTTTCACTTTTACATTCACACTTTGATGGTTCAACAAATCTTGATAAATCAGTCTTTATCGGAATTAATGCTAGTCTGTGAGCTAATGCCTCATCTGCAAGAACTGAAGTGTTTTCAATAATATCAACAGTATCTATGGCAAATACTGGAACACCATTTAGACAAATTCGTCTCAAGGCATTTGCATATTGTAAAGGAATGCCTTTTAGCTTGACAGACATTCGTTGATTATCCTGATTAACAACTTCTAAAGAAGACAAATCTTAATGAAAACCTTCAAAGTCCAAATAAAAATCTAGCGTGAATTCGATCACCAAAAAATTGACAAAATAGACTTGAGAATTAAATCTGGAATCTTAACAGTCTATGAGGCTATTCTTTCATGAGCTCACTTGAACAAATACAAATTCCAAGGCTTGCCTGTAGAGCAGTTAGTTGACAAGTTGTTAGAATTCAATATTGGAGAACATGGTAGATTAATTTACTTACAAAATCATCTCAGAGAAGGAAAACCAATTTACGATTCTGACAAAAGATTTCTCGAAATATGTCTTGGAAAACTACAAGAGTTAGAAGGTGGTACAATAAAACCAGAAAATTTGGAAGTAAATCATGATGACAAATATCTGAATATGATAAACAAATTATTAGATTCAGAAATTGGAGACACGGGAAGACTTAGATTAATCAAACAAAGTATCTTGGAAGGAAAACCACTTGTTGAAAGTGACGAACAATACTTCAAAGAAAAATATGAACAATTTGCACAAATAGATGAAAATGAAAAAACAACTAGAGAAGCACTTGTAATTATAGAAAAACTAAAACTTGCTGAAATTGGAAATTCAGAACGATTAGATTCTATAAAAGAAAAACTAGAGCAACGAATTGCTTTACCAATTCCTGATATTAGATACTTTAATGAAAAAGCTAAAGAGCTAAAAAGATTACAAATTGAAAATGGATTTTCTCAATCAGCCGCAAAACATGATTCCAAAACAAAAACAAAAACTAAAGTTAATGGAACTCCAGGTTCACCATTCTCTTTCACTGTAAAAATTTCTGATGTAATGCTTACAGCCGCTGTACTAATTTATGCTGTTTGGATATTTGGTCTCTTTCTAATTGATCTTTCACCTGTAGGTGATCACTTACTTGGTTTATCTTTAGGATTAGGAATTGGAGTAGTTGTAATTTACAAAATTCAGAAAAAAGCTAGCCAATCATATAATCAATAACAAATCAAAGCGAAAATTCTTCGCGTATAGATAAATATCGAACATTTGTATCCATGTTAATTATGGCTGACGTCACTGTTGTGAAATATTCTTTTGAAGGAGAAAAATTTGAAATTTTAGTAAAACCTGATCCTGCACTTGATTACAAGCTTGGAAAAAAGAAAGACATTTCTTCTGTATTGATTTCAGATGAAATTTACAGCGATTCCAGTAAAGGAACAAGAGCATCCACAGAAAAACTTCTCAAAGCATTCAAAACAGATGATGCAACTACCATAGCAGAAAAAATTCTGCAAAAAGGTGATCTTAACCTAACAACTGATCAAAGACGTAAAATGACTGAAGAAAAAAGAAAGCAAATTGTTGAATTTATTGCTAAAACATACGTAGATCCACGTTCACACCTACCTCATCCCCCACTTAGAATAGAGCAAGCAATGAAGGATGGCCGAGTGTCAATTGATCCACAAAAAAATGTGGATGATCAAGTAAAAGACATTGTTGAAAAACTGCGTTCAATTATTCCATTAAAGTCAGAAAATTTGGATTTGGAAATCATCGTGCCAGCTCAATTTGCAGCTCAATCATATTCTGTTCTAAAATCTGCAGGTACTTTGAAAAGAGAAGATTGGTTAGCAAATGGTTCTCTCAAAGCAATACTTGAAATACCGGCTGCAGCAAGGCCAAACGTGATCGATAGATTAGGTTCTATTACCAAAGGCACTGCTACAGTCGAGGTAAAAACATAATGGAAAATACTAAAAGAAAATATGTTATTCCAGGTGATGTTATTACAACTGGACCCTACAGACCTGAACAAAATGTAATTCTTGATGGAAATAGAATTATTGCAACAGCAATTGGAATTTCAGAAATTTATGATGATACAGTTAAAGTCATTCCATTAGCTGGAAAATACATCCCAAAAATTAATGATTTAGTTATTGGCAAAGTTTTATCACATACTTCTCTTTCATGGGAACTTGATATCAATTCATGTTATGTTGGATTTTTACCAGCACAAGATGTTTTTGGAAGAGATTTTTCTGCTCATGCGGATGAACTTACCTCCAAACTAAAGAATGGAGACTTGGTTGTTGCTAGAATTGCAAATTTTGATAGGTCAAGAGACCCTTTACTTACTATTTCTGATAGAGAACTTGGAAAGATTGAATCTGGAGAATTGGTAAAAATTTCTCCAAGCAAAGTGCCCAGATTAATTGGAAAACGTGGAACGATGATTCAAAACATCGAAATGGCTTCTGGAGCCGTAATCACCATTGGACAAAATGGTTGGGTAGTTGTTTCATGTGAAAATAGAGATGGGTTATTAAAGGCCATTAAAGCCATCAAAATGGTAGAAGCAGAAGCACATATTGCAAATCTTACGGATAGAGTGAAATCAATGTTAGAATTAAAAGGTGAATGATATTGGGTGGAAAAGTATCAGATGTAGTATTACTAGATGAAAATGGAATTCGTTGTGATGGAAGAAAAATCGACGAACCAAGACGAATAATGATTAAAGCCGGTGTTTTAAAAAACGCTGATGGTTCTGCGTATATTGAATTTGGTGAAAACAAGATTTTAGCAGGTGTTTTTGGTCCAAGAGATGTTCACCCAAAACACATGGCAAACACAGACACTGGAATCCTTCGATGCAGATATCACATGTCTCCTTTTTCAGTAACTGAAAGAAAAAATCCAGCTCCATCAAGAAGAGAAATTGAAATTTCCAAAGTTCTAAAAGAAGCGTTAGAACCCGCTGTAATGCTAGAACAATTTCCACGAACAGCTGTTGATATTTTCATTGAAATTCTNNGCTCTTGATGCAGCTGCAGTAGCTCTTGCAGATGCTGGGATCCCAATGAGAGATATGGTTTCTGCTTGTGCAGCAGGAAAAGTTGCAGATACAATTGTTTTGGATGTAAATAATGAAGAAGATCAAGCCGGTCAAGCTGACATGCCTGTAGGTTACATGCCAAACATGGAAAAAATTACTCTAATTCAACTAGATGGAATTTTGACTCCAGATGAATACAAAAAATGTGTTGAAACAGCAATTGGTGGATGCAAGACAGTTTATGAAATACAGAAAAAAGCACTAAATGAAAAATTCTTTTCAAATGGAGGTAATTCATAATGGGACATGCCACAATGATTGATGAACTAAAACGTAACAAGATTCGTGAATTACTTGAACAAGGTCAAAGAGTGGACGGACGAGCTCTTGATGAACCACGTCCTTTGACTNNTTTGACTATAGAAATTGGAGTTATTCCAAAAGCTGAAGGTTCTGCTCGTGTACATTTAGGAAACACAGAAGTTGTTACTGGTGTAAAGGTTCAACCAGATAGACCATTTCCTGACATGGGAGATAAAGGAATTTTCATTTGTACTGCAGAAATTTTACCTCTAGCTCATCCTAGCGTTGAACCTGGTCCACCTGGTGAGGATGTTATAGAATTGGCAAGAGTTGTTGATAGAGGAATTCGTGAAAGTGGTATGGTTGATCTATCTCAACTAGTTTTAGAAAAAGACAAGTCAGTAATCGGAGTTTTTGCAGACAATAGTGTTGTAGATCATGACGGTAATCTGTTTGATGCCTGCTCTTACGCTTCCACTGCTGCAATTCTTTCAACAAAGATTCCAAAATGGGAAATGAAAGATGATTTGCCTGTAAAAGTAGAAGGACAAGAGTCTGATGCACCAATAACAACAATTCCTGTTTCAGTAACAATGGGAAGGATAGGTGACCACATCATTGTTGATCCAAATGGAGATGAATGGTCTTGTTTAGATGCTAGAATTACAATTACCACAAACTCTGATGGAAATATTTGTGCATTACAAAAAGGAGGACATAATGGCTTCACC
>JABAOH010008507.1_pt2 | contig 10251 bp, 11 predicted proteins | sample 7062181 | NCBI WGS metagenome assembly JABAOH01 (sample SAMN14538630, study PRJNA623070) | marine sediment metagenome | biome: marine biome [ENVO:00000428]; feature: marine pelagic biome [ENVO:01000023]; material: deep marine sediment [ENVO:00002113]; isolation source: pool of 5 deep marine... | reverse complement strand
TCGACGTTCCTGGCCATACATGGAAGCAAAGCCTTGATAACCCCTACAAATTTGTGGGAAGACACTACAACGTCGGTCCGTGGATGGCTCCGTCTGGCGCACCATGGTGGGCTAGTGGGGAACCGTATGGAGTAATGCTGTTCAAAGTTGATGGAAGAATAGCTCCTTGGACTGAAGAGATCGCTGCAAAAATGGCTTCAAGGGGATACGTTCACTACCATGAGTTGGTTGACGCATCAGGTAATCACCATCCACAACTGGTGGTGTGGCTGAAACATACCGCCATTCGATCATTCTACTTTGATGGAGGACCCATGCCAGGAGCAGCCCACGAAGTGAAGCCAGGCGTAGACTACGAGTTCATGCCGAATTGGATGATGCCCTATGTCCCCTAGCGGGTCAGACAGGGCAAAGATTCCTACCCTCTTTCTTGGGATGAAGATAGGTGGCTAGGAAAAGCCCCTTGAATGTGCATCCTAGTCAAAAAGTTTGGACGCATCTGAAAGGCGCAGCCGGTCACAACAGAAGAGTTGAACACTATTGCCCGACGTGTTATGAGAAATCTTACAGTGTTGAAGGATGTGCAGAGCGATGAATACCAGAAAAAGCAGTTGTTACGCCAGGCAATGCTGCTGCTTCCAGAAGACAAGCTGGAAAGGTTGAAAGAGATCCTGGCAAGGACGAAAGACGTGGATGAAGGAATCAGACAATTCAGAAAGTTCAGGGAAGATGAGAACGGTACTATGACGGACGGCAACGGTAAGTATGTGGTTGTGCAGGGAGAAACGGAGCTTCTCAGAAGGTTGGAGAATGGCTGGCGACTGGCTCAACCACTCAATGGAGATAAGTATCTGCTGAGATCATCATGACGCGTCCATTTTTAGCGCGCGCGTGTAGAAATTCATATTACAGTCACCTGTAAGTATTACCTCGATATCATATGGAAATTAGAAAAGCTAAGCTAATCTATTACTCACCGACTGGCACAGGAAAGACCACGGTCACCGCTATAATGAACGGAACCGGCTTGGACCATGATATAGTCGATTTGACTCCACCAGGCTCAGATATAAAAAATTACGAGGTATCCTCCGATGAACTCGCATTAATTGCAGCTCCGGTATACAGCGGCCGTATTTCTACCGTGGCTGCAAATAGGATCAAGAAACTCAAAGGGTACAACACACCAGCAGTTCTTGTAGTCATGTATGGAAACAGGGCGTTCGAGGATGCTCTCCTTGAGCTCAAGAATCTCACAAGTGAACTAGGGTTCAAGGCAATCGCTGGAGCTGCTTTCATTGGTCAACATGCCTTCAACTCGGAGAAAACACCGATCGCTACCGGACGACCGGATGCTGAGGATTTAATGAAAGCAGAAGCGTTCGGGGAAAAGATCATGGAGAAGCTCCGCGGAGTGGGAGATATACCCGAACTTGAGGTACCTGGTAATTACCCATACATTGTACACCCTCAACGTATAAAGCAAGGTGGAGGTGTAGTTCCAGAGACCAACCCAGAAACATGCATCTTGTGCGGTATTTGCGCCAGTGTATGTCCAATAGCCTGTATAGAGGTAGCCGAATCTGTCAATACAGACAAAACTAAGTGTACGGCTTGCTCAGCGTGCGTACAGAACTGCCCAACAAGTGCAAGAAACTGGACCCATGAAAGAGTACTCAGAGGTGCAAATCGGCTCGCTACCGTGCATGGCAACCGCAAAGAACCAGAGGTCTTCCTCTAAACATTTTTCCCTTTATTAGCTCCAGAATCCAAATAAGAGTTTAGGTTAGAACGGTTGGGCTTTGGTTCAACCGTTGAACGGAGACAAGTACCTGCTCTAAAGAGTTATGGTCTAATCCTCACAGAAAAGAGCCATGAGTCCTCGATACCGCCTATAAGGTAAGATTCTGCTCCTAGTGCACGTCTCAGATAAGGAATAGAACCAGAAGCGCGCACGATAAACCTTTTACTGTTATCTAAGGAAGTATGCCAAAGGGACACTAGATGAAGAGAGAAGCTGATTTCGATAGGACGAAGATAGAAGCTGAAGTTCGAAATGCTCTGGGTGAAATGTTAGGGTTAAAACTGACGAAGAGGAAAGTCTGTCTAGTCGGCGGAGTGACTTATGAGTTCGACGCTGTCGATGCTATAAAAGGCTACGCACATGTTGTAGTCACATTCTGTGACTATAGAACATATGCGTTTCTTCTCTTCATAATCCGTAGGAAAAAGGTTCGACGCTTTTTTCGAATTTTGGCTACGTCAGGTGTGGGGTCGGATCTGAATCCAACTAACCAGAAAAATCCCGCGTGCTTACAGTCCCTTCCCGCGAAAGATATTTTTAGTGGAAAAGGATGTTTTCATGCTGACGAGATTTGCCCACTACAGGTAAGACGAGTGATGAGTACGAAATAACTAAAGTAATCCACGATTCCTTCGGATGGGCCTTAACCAGAGATCGAGCACTCTTTGAAAGCCTCTTTGCAAAGGATGATGGCTTCTTTACATATTATCCAGACTCTAAGAGCACTGTCGTAGGATGGAACCAGTTTGAGAGATTCCTGGATGTGTGGATGGATCCACGAAGCAAAGCTAAAGGATTTGATATTCGAAACCTGAGAATTGTGATCTCGAAGACGAGAGATGTAGCCTGGTTCTCGGCTATTGTGGACGATGAAGGAGAATTTGATGGAGAGCCTTGGAGCGCGAAAGACATTCGATGGACGGGAGTTTTGGAGAAACGTGGTGGGAGCTGGAAGATCTGTCAACAGCACATGTCAGAGGCAAACGACAAGAGATCAGAATGAAGGTTATAGAAATATCAGCCGTTGTACATTAGGCTCTGTGAGTTTTGCGGGGGTTCAAATTCTACCCCCACACACACACAAAAGAAACTGATTTTTCTTCAATTGAGGACAAGAGAATGAGTTAAAAACTCATACCGGTCTTCCGTTTCCCCAACTCTTTCATGCTGAGAGAGTATTTTAGGCTTCAGATCTGAGCGTGCTTAAGCTTGGGATGTAATAGAAGATTTCTCCACAAATGTTATTTGAAAGGAAAAACTATCTTAAACTAGGAGAACGGAGATTGTTGAGGAGAACAGTTTCTGGAATAATACTTGTACTGCTGTTGACAGGCATGCCAACGCTGATATTTAGCATAACACCAGTGTCAGGGCATTTAGAGGATGTTATTAGAGGGAATTTAATCAAGAACCCAGGTTTTGAAAACCAACTAAGCTTCTGGTCTGTATCAATAGGAACAGCAACCTACTCAGGTGACAACACAAATTTCCACAGTGGCGCATATAGTACAAAAGGTGTTGAGATCCACAGAGGTAGTTTGGGAAGGCTCTACCAAAACGTAACTGATATAATGACACCAGGAAAGCAATATAAGATCAGTGGTTGGATCAAAACCCAAGATGCTATAGGATACGTAGTCATAGGACTTGATTATGTTGACAGTAGTGGTGCAACACCTGCAGACGGATACGTCAAAGAGATAGGTTATGTGACAGGCTCAACTGATTGGATATACTATGAAAGCGATGCTTTCACATTGCCCCATATGCCAAGCGATGCTACAGCCATCTGGTTTCTCCTTGATTTCAATGATGGAAACGGAACAGCGTGGTGCGATGACGTATCACTTGTCGAGATTCCCCTAGTTCTGATGGATGAGGGACATTCTGAATGGTTAGTATCGAGCAATGCCCAATTTCTAACACAAGATCTTGAAGAGAGAGGTTATTTGGTTCAGACATTAGGTGGTACGATTACCGCGTCTTCGCTAGAGAACTGTGATGTCCTAATCATTGGGACGGCATGGGGTTCATTCACTCAGAACGAGATACAAGTTATCGAAGACTTCGTCAAGAATGGTGGAGGACTGTTATTGACTGGCCTTGGATGGTCCTGGGTTGATTATCATCCAGAAAGCACAATTCATGATTATCCAATGAATAAGATAGCTCAAAGGTTTGGAGCCTTCTTCAATCCAGACATAATTTTCGATCCTACGGACTACACCATGGATCCCGGTTCAGCTATCTTTCATTCACTCTTCATTGAGAGTCACCCCGTGACTCAAGGAGTGACGAGAATAGGGGCTACAGGAAGTCTTCATGGTTCTATAAACATTGAAATTGGGACAATTTTGATCACAGGAGATAACGACTCCTACGGCGGCTATCACGAAAGTCCTTATCCGAATCCTGGATCTCACCCTCCTAATTGCGCCGCCATCGAGTACGGTTCTGGTAGGGTGATTGTTATATCCCAAGAGGGATTTTTCATTGATGATCGCATTGATGAATACAACAACAAAATACTCGGAATGAACATCTTTTATTGGCTTTCGGCAGGACCATACTATGAGTTAATGGTCACATCTTCACCTTTAATTGGGATAACATTGGCCATCAACGGGACTCCGCAAACAACACCATACACCGAATGGTCGCTTCAAGACTCTTACACACTTCAGATGCCGGAGAATCACAACGAATATGTATGGTCTTACTGGCTTGAAGACAGTGATGCTAATAGAACAAGAGTGGTCATTATGGACACGAACATTACATTGACTGGGGTGTTCCACCATTTCTGTGACTTGGACAAGAGTGGATGTGTTGACATGAAGGATATAGCAGCCGCCGCTCTAGCGTTCGGTTCAGATCCGTCTCACCCGAGATGGAACCCTTGTGCAGACATAAACAAAGATAACAAAGTGAACTTGATGGATATAGGAAACACAGCCAGAAACTTCGGAAAAACCTAGTTCCTCATATTCCAAAGAACTTTTACAGCTCTCCCCCTATCTCATACTATATTATATTATAATATAGTAGAATCCAACCTACACCGTTTTGTGTGTGTGTGGGGGGTAGGATGTTCAAATCCTACCCCCCCAGTTCATTTCCAACTACTCACTCCTATGCTCCTACTCACACTTACTCACTCAACGCACACGATATGAAGAAGAAATTCTTGTAGTCCAGAGAAGTCCAGTTCGTTTCTTGGTTATCTGCGCACGCATTATAGGGTCGTTTTGCCATAGTTGCTTGCCGCCATGACAACATCGAAGCGCGCATAAAATTTATAGCTCAAAGAGAGAAAACTTGTTAGGAGGGTCACTTTATGACGAAAAAATCAGAAATAGATAAAGAGATTTTGGATGAAGCCTATCGCCTTGGGTATGATTATTGCGCGCGCATTGCCTGTGCCCCTGGTGTTTTTGCTGCGGTTATGGAGACTCTGGGCTACGAGGACGATCCTGTGGTTAATGACGTTTGGAAAGCTACCGTAGGCTTAGCCGGTGGAACTGGCAACATGGCTATTGGAACCTGCGGTGCCATGGCTGGCGCAGCGATGGCAATAAGCTACAGTTTCGGCTTCACAAAGAAGGATCTCCTTCAGGACCCTGAGAAGATGCTCAAAGTCAACAGTGTGGTTGCTGAGGTAGGTAAAAAGATGCAGGAGAAATACGGTCACATACAATGTCAGGAGGTTCAGTTCCATCTCTGGGGAAAATCCTACAGATTCACCAATCCGGAGGCTATGCAAGAACTTGCAAGTGCACGCGCATTATGGACTGCCTGCCAAGAAGTAACCGGAGACCTTGCCAGATGGACCGTGAAGAAAATTCTGGAGCGCAATCCACATTTCTCTAAGCGAAACCAAAAATGAGACAGAGACTATTTCCCCCACTTTCAGAACATGCGCGTGCCTAACGCTTAATGATTGCGACTTCTGTTGGTGAAATAGATTGGTCGGAAATAAGGTCGAAGCAATCAATTCACTGTTTTCTCTTGAACTCAAAAATAGCGACTTGGCTTTCCTTTTCTTAGGATATAGCGGTATTCTCTTAAGGTCGGACGATTTGACAATTGCGATTGACCCTGGTAAGAGTCTTACTCACACAGAGGTATCTGTAATGAAGCATCTAGATCTTCTCCTCTTTACTCACAACCATTGGGATCACTATAAAAAAGACTACGCTTTCGAAATATTCCAACAGACCCAGCCACATATGGTGGCTGACGTTATTTCTTTTGAAGAACTGAAAGCATATGTTCCTTCGGACATGCTGACGAAAGCTGACCCTGCGTCAAAGTATGCAACATACCAAATAGGTAAGGCTGAGGTTACGGCCTTGCAGGGTATTCATGTTGGTCCCATAACTCAGTATCTGATAAATCTGGGAAGGATGAAGATTTTCCATGGAGGAGACTCGGGCTATTGGCGACAGAAAGACACTTCCGCTGATCTAGCATTTGTGCCTGTTGGCACAGCCACAACCTGTTCTCCCGCAGCCGCACTTGCCACGATCATGGATTTGTCCCCAAGAATAGCCGTACCTATCCATGGAAGAAGGCAGCAAATGAAACAATTCGAAAACATCGTGAAGAAGGTGCAACCTGAGGTGGAAGTGATTATCCCAGAGAAATTTGAACCAATCAAATTATCAGTCAAATACTGAATGGCATGCGCATAGCATACTCAAATCTGGCCACGCGCGCTGTTTAATCAGGATAACATAACACATTACAGGATAGTAGAATACCCCGCACACGATCGAAGAGTCTTTCTGTGTGTGCCGGGTCAAAATCCGACCCAACCTACCAATTAAATTGCGATGGCCAAAGCGTAGTATACTATGTTCAGATTACGTTAGGCATTCGGAACACTGTAATAGTTATCTCGCGCGCACGACTGGTTACTACTTAAACTTTCTCTAGCTTCTAGCTGTCTTTGTGTTTTCTCAAGTGTTCTTCGAGAAACTCTCGATAGCTTTCAGAGGTTTGTCCGCGGGCTTTACATTTGAATGATTCGATGACATATGTTTTCCCATCTGGGTCGCAAAAGCTGCATCTCGGACGCCCCAAGGCTGGTCTTTTTGCATGGTAGCAAACTTGACTCCTTTGCCTTTGAGATACTGATAGGTTTTGTCAACGTCGTCAACAAGCAGGCAGATTTCAGGTTCTGCATCCAGCTCCAAACCAAGTGATACTCCAGCGATGTCAAAACAACACCAGTCTGCCATTCACTTATTTTGTCAAGACCAAGGGCACCCTGATAGAAGGCAACAGATTCTTTCAGGTCCTTCACTCCAATTCTGACATACACTATACCTCTAACTTGGCTATTTTTCATTCTGGCTTTCTTCTATCTCTTTTGACTTGATGCTTGGTTCAGCCTTTGCTTTTCTGCTTGTCTTTGAATTGGCGCGTGCACTACAATAGCAAAATAGATTAGAGAAATCTGCTTACTAGTTTTGGTGATCTTATGGAAGCGTATATATTCATTAATTCTGATCCACAAATCCTATGGCAAATCACCGAGACTGCGCTTAAAATCGAAGGGATAAAGATGGCTCATGCTGTAACAGGTCAATTTGATGTTGTCGCCTATGCAGAATTCGCTAATATGGAAATGCTTAGAGAGATTATAGATAGAGTCCGATCTATAGCAGGGGTTCAGCAAACCCAGACTGCAGTGGCAATACCACCCAGATTGGAATAGTTCCTCAGTCGCTCTCTTAGAACAAGATAGCACAATCCATCGCTTCATAGCATAGACCAATCCGACTCGTGTTGGAATCGGTTCGGGGGGAGGTCAAATCCGACTCCCGGCGTTGAGCCGTAGTATCGAGTAGATGCCTGTGCGATACTGATTTTGACCACAAGAATCGTGGTTGCCGCCTTGGTCATCTGGCTTGCCTACAAGAAAGAGTCGTTGATGAACGAAGCATACAAGAAAACCGAACGAATTTGATTTCCCCAATTTTCAGCTCTAGTCCGAATTAAACTTCAATGTCTGGCTTAAATCGAGAAAAGCGAGTTTTACGAGCCTATTTTTCCGCAAAGCTTAAGTATGTTGCTCGCTAGTGTTCCATGATTGGAGTGATTGAGTTAAACCACATTACACTAATAGGAACCTATTATGAGATTGGGAAATGCTATGGACAGCTGCTGAGAAATGAGATAAATCTTCCAAAACCTGATTCTGAAATGGTAGATTTCGCAGATCGTTGCGAAGAATATGTCACGAGATTCGCTCCAGATATAATTAGAGAACTCTCGGGAGTAGCCGATGGAGCTAACTGCGATTTTGATGTTTTGAAAACGTACTTTATGCATTCACCCTCTCTGATCGGCAAACATTCAAGATTGGCCCCTTGTCAATCAGGACCTCATTGCACGGTGTTCGCAATCTCAAAACCTCACACAATAAGCGATAAGGTCCTATTCGCAAGGAATTACGATTTTATGTCTGAGTTCGAAAATTACCTTACTGTGTTTTCAACTTATCCCACGAATAAACTTGCAAGTGTTGGTTTCTCTGATCATGTTGTTGGAAGATACGGAGGGGTGAACCAAGAAGGATTGGCAATTGCTGGTACAAATGTCTATCTATACAATGGCAAGTACTCTCCAGGTCTATTGTTCAACATCATCATACGTTGGGCGTTGGATAATTGCAAGACCGTAAAGGAAGTTGTAGACTTCCTGTTAAGAATTCCTCTCAGTGAAGGAATAAACTTTCTAATAGCTGATAGAGCAGGTTCAATCTTTAGGGCAGAGACTACTCCTGAAAAAACATCTATAATCAGCAACGAAGATGGTATATCGATAGCCACAAATCACTTTCAATCAAATGAAATGCAGAAGTTACAGCAAAAAGTTGTCAACGTGAAAGACCACACAACGTTCCCTAGAGTTGATGGTTTAAGGTCATGGTTCAAAGACCGCGGAAGGCGAATTTCCATTGAGATGGCCAAAGAAATTCTGCGAGACCACCAACACTTCCTGTGTGATCATTCGTCAGATATAAGCACCATCTGGTCTTGGATAACATCCTTGGGAACGAACACCGTATTTCTATGTTCAGGCTCTCCTTGCAAAAACGCTTACAGAAAAATCAGCTTCTAGAACAATGCTACTGGTTGGTTTGGGTAGAATCTGACCCACACACACTACAAGAAGCCAAAGAAAACGTAGACTAGGCTAAACCAATATTGAAGAAATTTATATCACGGGCGATATTGAAACACCAAGAAATATGATAGCTCAAGAATTCATCAAATTACAGATCAAATAGAACATGGATGTATAATAAATGTCAAGAAAGTTCACGTTCAATAGACCAGATATTAGCGACAAAGAAATAATAGAGTATATCAATCAAAAAGAAAATATTATCACAATATCTTTTATCTCCCCTTACAGCGATATCCCACACATGTGTCCTGTTTGGGGGATTTTCCATGATGGGAAATTTGTTTTTCAAACCGATGATTATTCAGCCAAAGTCAAAGCAATTGAAAAAGGGAATAATAAAGTTGGAGTTTCAATTGCGGATCCCAAACAATATCCAGAATTGAACCCTTCAGAGGGGGCAATTCTTTACATTAGTCTTGGAGGAACAGCAACTATCCGCACGAGAAAAGAATTCAAGGAATTTGAGGACATGTACAGAAAGACTTTTCTAAAATACGTAGAAGATCAAAAAGAGAGGGCGAAGATCACAAAGTTCGTTCTGGAAGAGATAAAAACAAGGGTATTTATTGAAGTGACTCCTGAATGGATTAAAGCTGTAAGAGTCCCAAAAACGGAAAAGTAACATAATAGAAATCATTTCGGAAAAAGGCACACGAGAACAGCTACGTTTAGCCATTGTGTGGGGGAGGGTAGAATTTGAACCCACACACGCTTTCTTGATTAGTTATGCGATCGTGACGAGTCACGAGTGCTCTTCTCTTAATCCTGTATTTCATTACTTCTTTTAGGAGAAATATTCCTATAGTAGAATTCTAAGATTAGAAATTATCAAAAAATTTCGTAGGATATTTCAATGCTATATCACAAATCCTCTTCTCCCGTCTAGAACTCTATGAACAGTATTATTCAGTGGAATATTTTTTACCCCGAATAATATGTTTTTAAGGACTGATTTATTGTTAATTTTGGTGATAGTTTGAACAACAAGGTAAAATTTGGCATATATATTGCTAACCATGGAATTACAAGTAATCCACAAGATTACATCAAGTTAGCTAAGAGTGGGGAAGAATGTGGATGGGACGGTTTCTTTTTATGGGATCACGTTTTTCTACCGTGGGCAACAGATCAGGATGTCCTAGAACCATGGATTATATTGTCCGCAATTGCTACTCAAACGAATAAAATCACTATTGGTACAACAGTAACACCATTAGCAAGAAGAAGGCCAATGATAATAGCAAGAG
>JABAOH010156794.1_pt2 | contig 10252 bp, 8 predicted proteins | sample 7062181 | NCBI WGS metagenome assembly JABAOH01 (sample SAMN14538630, study PRJNA623070) | marine sediment metagenome | biome: marine biome [ENVO:00000428]; feature: marine pelagic biome [ENVO:01000023]; material: deep marine sediment [ENVO:00002113]; isolation source: pool of 5 deep marine... | reverse complement strand
CATCGAGCGTCATGCGCCGGTGCGCACGAAGCGCGCCATGGCAAGCCATCGTCGCAAGCAGTTCGTTGACGACGGCCTCGATCCGGTGTGCACCTTTGTAGTCGGCGAGATCGCTGAGGACATCGCGAACCAACGCCTCAACGTCAGTATTCTCGAGTAAACGCGGAACGGCCGTAATTTGAATCTCATCCGGTCCACGCCTCGCGACTTCCAGGCCAACGTTCGCGAGATCCTCTCGCCACGCCTCGACGTTGTCGGCTTCGATCGGTGCCACCTTTAAGGTCAACGGCACGAGCAGTGGTTGCGCAGCAACCTTAGTTTCCTCGAGCGAGGCCTTGAGTCGCTCGTAAGTCACTCGCTCATGCGCAGCATGCATATCGACGATGATGAGGCCCTCGTTGTTCTCCGCCAGGATATAGATGCCCGCGAGCTGCGCGAGCGCAAAACCCAGCGGCGGTGTCTCTCCCTCGGCAACCTTTGCTGCGGGACGCGCGTGCAATCGCTCATAGAGTGGCAAGACGTCTGCTGTCGGCAGTGGCTCGGTTCGCTCAGGCAGCCGTAACGCTGCCTGCTGCGCGCTCGGCGCACCGGCCAAGGCGTGTACTCGTGCCGGGGGCCGCGCCCCTGTCGTCTCACCGCTCTCGAGGCCCGCGGCGAGCGCTGCCTCGATCGTGCGATACACAAAATCGTGCACGAGGCGTGAGTCACGAAAGCGNNATGCGCGTTCACATCGACACGGCGCGGATCGAGTTGCAGATAAATAACGTACGCCGGGTGGCGGGACCCGAAAAGTACGTCCTCGTAACCGAGACGGGCTGCGTGGCGCAGCACCTTGTCGCGTACGAAACGCCCATTAACAAACGTATATTGCATGTCCGCCTGGCTGCGCGAGAACGTCGGGTCGGCCAGCCACCCCCAAATCCGCAGGCCTTCGATTTCCCGCTCGAAAAATCGCGCATGCTCGAGAAACGCCGACCCACAGACTTCGCCGACACGCGCCTCATGTTGTTCACGCGTCTCAGCGCGCGGTAGACGCAGTAGGTCGCGCTGATTGTGTCTCAAGCGCCATTCGACATCGAAGCGTGCGAGCGCGAGATTGCGCACCACATGATCGGCGTGCCCTAGCTCCGTGCGCTCTGTACGTAGGAACTTCCGCCGTGCTGGGACGTTATAGAAGAGATCGTTGAGCTCGGCAGTCGTGCCGTGCGGATGCGGCGCGGGCTTCGGATCTGCGAGCACGCCACCTTCGGACTCCACGGTCCAGCCTTCGGCCTTTCCAGCGGCGCGCGAGGTGAGCTTGAACCGCCCAACCGACGCCATGCTCGGCAAAGCCTCGCCGCGAAAACCCAACGTTGCGACGTTTTCTAGATCGTCGAGGCTCGCGATCTTACTCGTCGCATGACGCGACAATGCGAGTGAGATCTGCTCGGGGTCGATGCCCTCGCCGTTGTCGGTAACGCGAATCGATCGCATGCCGCCATTGGCTAGTTCGACATCGATCCGCGTTGCACCGGCGTCGAGACTGTTCTCGATGAGCTCCTTGAGCGCCGAAGCCGGGCGCTCGATGACTTCACCGGCGGCGATCTGATCGACGAGCGTGGACGGCAGGACCCGGATTGACATCGCGACTATTGTAGACCGCCAAGCCAATCAAAAGTGGCGCTCGGAAAGCTCGAGCAACGTTGACTGTCAGCTCGATGGAATCGTCAGAACCTGACCGATGCGAATGACGTCGCCCCGAATGTGGTTGGACTGGCGCAGTCGCGCGAGACTCACGCGATAACGCTCGGCGATCTCCGATAACGTGTCGCCGCGCTTGATCACATGACGCGTCGGTGGGCGCGCAATCGGCGGCGGATTGGTTGCGAGATAACTATCCGGCGGCGCGTTGGAGCGGAAGTAGTCGTTGACACCGGCATGGATCGCGCGCGCGAACTCCGTTTGACGGCCAGGATCTCGAAGTGCCCGCTCCTCATTCGGATTAGAGATATAAGCGAGCTCTATGAGGATCGATGGAATGTCGGGTGATTTCAATACGAGAAACGGAGCCTGTTGGACCTGCGTCTTGCGCATGCGCGTCACGCGTCCGAGCTGCTCGATAACGCGCGTGCCGGCCGTCGAGCTCGCACTGATCGATGCGCTCTGGGAGAGATCGAGCAGTACGCGCGCGAGCAACTGATCTTTATCTGACAGCGAGATGCCGCCGATCAAGTCCGATGCGTTCTCGCGCTCGGCGAGCCGGCGTGCGGCTTCGTCAGAAGCACCCTTCTCCGAAAGCACGTAGACGGTCGCACCGCGGGCCGAACCGTTGCGAAAGGCGTCAGCATGTATGGATAGAAATAAGTCCGACTGCTCATCGCGCGCGCGCTCGCTGCGGTCACGTAGTGAGACGAAGTAATCGCCGTCGCGAATCAGCAGAGGCTCCATGCCGTATTGTCGGTGAATCTCATCGGCGAGGCGTCGCGCCACCTCGAGTACGACGTCCTTCTCGCGCACGCCGCTTGGTCCGCTCGCGCCGGGATCGTCGCCACCGTGACCCGCATCGATTGCAATCCGCACGGCGCGCCCGCCTTCGGGCGCGGCGCTCGGCGCACGTTTGATCTGCGTCTGAGCCGCGAGCGGCAGCAAGTCGATGACGAGACGGTGCCCATAGCTCTCGTTTGGCTCGAGCAAAAAGCTTTTCGGCTTAACGGGCGCGTTTACGTCGAGGACAACGCGCAAGTCGCCCCCGGGATGCACACCGGTTCGCACGCCCTCGACGAATCCGTCGCCTTGCGGCACGCCGCCAGGCAGACGCGCGATGGAGTCCTCGAGATCGATGACGATGCGATTGGGGTTGTCGAGCGAAAAGACGCGGTGCTCAGCGGGCGATGCGAGGTCGAGAACGACGCGAGTCGACTCCGGGCTCGCCCAGAGCCTCAGGCCCTCGACGTCACCGGCCTGCGCGCAATGCCAGCCCAGCGCGCTGACGACCAGCAATGAACGTGTAACCCCGAATCGCAACTCGGCCCCTCCCCTGGCAAGCCTTCGGATGGTGTCAAGTTCGGGGACGGATTTCAAGAATTATGTATAAAAAATATGATGATATGGGTTCTAGCTCGATCGGAGTTCAGAAAGGCCCTCTAAGCTGGCCAGAGCCGCCTCGCCGGCTCGCGAGCGGGCTTTGAGGCGCAGCTGGCGCGACTGTGCCGTCGGGCCTGCTGAGAGCTCGGCCAGCAGGTCGCAACGGCTGAGGAGCTCACCAGAGCGCCTGGGCCATTCGACGAGCAGCCAACAGCGATCGCGATCGAGCCAGTCGCGCAAGCCCAGCGCCTCGACCTCGCCGCGCGCGTCAGGGTCGGCCTCGTCGCGACCAAGGCGGTAGAGATCCACGTGCACGATGTCGAGCCCATCGAGCGCGTAATGCTCAAGTAGTGTATAAGTGGGCGACGGCACGCGCCCAGCGTAGCCGAGCCCCTCCAGCATGCCGCGTACCCAGGTCGTTTTACCCGCACCTAACTCCCCCTCGAGGCCGACGAGTACGGCACCGACACCCGGCGCCGCTGCCCAGGTCCGTCCAATGACGCCGGCGAGGCGCTTTAGAGCCTCTTCGCTGTCGAGATCGAAGATCAAGGCCGCTGCGGGGGCAGATTGGCCCATTTGCGGATCAAGGGCATGAGGTCACTGGCGATGAGCCCACGTTCTCCGCGGCCTGCAGCCTCATCTCCGGCTGCCGCATGCATATAGACGCCGGCTTCGGCCGCCTCGCGCAGGCTCACGCCCTGCACGAGCAGCGCGCCGATGAGCCCTGAGAGCACATCGCCCATGCCCGCCGTAGCCATGCCCGGGTTACCGCGGTCACAGACGCTCACCGAGACCTCGCCCGCGCCCGCTATGAGGGTGCCTGCACCCTTGAGCACGACGATGCCACCGTAGCGCTCGACGAGCGCCCGAACGGCACCGAGCCGGTCTGCCTGCACGCTGCGCGTCGGCGTGCCGAGCAGGCGGCCCGCCTCGCCCGGATGCGGCGTCAGAATCCAGTTGTCGCGCTTCTGCGGCGCCTCGGCGAGCACGTTGAGGCCATCTGCGTCGATGACGAGCGGCAGATCTGCTGCGAGGCTCGCCTGCCACAGCGCGCGCGCCCAATCACTGCGCCCGAGCCCCGGACCGAGCACGATCGCGTCCGAGCGCTCAAGGAGCGGTCCGAGCTCATCGGGATTGCCGATCGCATGACACATGATCTCCGGCCGTCCGCCCGTAACGACTGCGGTGCTGTCCGCGTGGCTTGCGACACGCGTAAGGCCTGCACCGGCCCGCAACGCAGCCTCGGCGGCAAGCCGAATCGCTCCGGACATGCCCGGAGCGCCGCCGACGAGCAGAATGCTGCCATGCGAGCCCTTGTGGGCCGAGCGGCGCCGGGGTGGCAGCGCCCGGCGGATGCAGTCCGAATCGAGCCGGCGCAGTGGCGCTGAGAGCTGCGCGTGCGCGTGGGCGGGTATGCCGAGCCCCGCGAACTCGAGCCAGCCACAACGATCGATGCCCTCGCCGAGGTAAAACCCCTGTTTGAGGCCCACGAACGTGATCGTGACGTTCGCTGAGACCGACGTGCCCAGGGATAGGCCGGTGTCGGCGTGCAAGCCGCTCGGTATGTCGAGCGCGAGCACGGGTATCTCGGCACCGTTGATCGCGGCGATCGCCTCGGCAAAGCGGCCCTCGACGGCCCGATCGAGCCCCGTGCCGAGCAGCGCATCGACGATGACGCCGCCCGTAAGCGGCTGAGCGGCATCGAAGGCCTCAGCAACGCCACCGGCTGCCGTAAATGCTTGATAGGNNCTTGATAGGCCTGCAGGGCGTCTCCCGTGAGCCGATCGCCTGGAACGAGGCTCACGACACGGACGCTGAATCCCGTTGCAGCCGCGAGGCGCGCGAGCACATAGCCGTCGCCAGCGTTGTTGCCGGCCCCGCATACGATCGTAAGCTCGTTTACGCTCGGCCAGTGGCGTCCAAGACACTCGAGCGCAGCTTGCCCCGCGCGGCACATGAGCTCGTAGCTTGGGATACCGATAACTTCAATGGCGGTACGATCGAGGCCTCGGACCTGAGCGCCTGTGTAAATGTCGTTAGGAAGTTCAAGCATCTAGGCGATTATACTCTCAAGTTACATGAATACCGTGCCGGAACCTGCTGGGTCGCTCAGCGCCGACGAGCTCAAAAAGCTTGCCGCCGAGATCAAGGAGATTGGCGCGAATCTCGGCTTCCAGCAAATTGGTATCGCCGATACCGACCTTGTGGCAGCCCAGGCGTCTCTCGACAACTGGCTCGCGCAAGGACGCCACGGTGAGATGCAGTACATGGCCCGCCACGGCACCAAGCGTTCGCAGCCCGAGGCGCTCCTACCCGGCGCCGTGCGCGTGATCTCCGCGCGGATGGATTATTTTCCGGAGAACCTGTCTGCTACGCAGGCGACGCTCGAGGACCCAAGCCGTGCGTATGTCGCCCGCTATGCGCTCGGCCGGGACTACCACAAGACGCTGCGTGGGCGACTGAAGCGACTCGGACAAGCGATTGGCGAGCGCGTCGGCGAGTATGGCTACCGTGTCTGTGTCGACAGCGCACCCGTTCTGGAGAAGGCTATTGCCGAGAAGGCCGGTCTCGGCTGGATCGGCAAGCATACGAATCTAATCAACGATAAAGCCGGCTCGTGGTTTCTGCTCGGCGAGATACTGACCGATCTACCACTCCCCGTAGACCAACCGGCAAGCGAGCACTGCGGTACTTGTCGCGCGTGTCTGGATGCGTGCCCGACGGGTGCAATCGTGGCACCGTTCGAGCTCGACGCGCGGCGTTGTATTTCTTACCTGACGATCGAGCTGCGCGGCTCGATTCCGGTCGAGCTGCGCGAGGCGCTCGGCAATCGCATCTTCGGCTGTGACGACTGCCAGATCGTCTGTCCGTGGAACAAGTTCGCGCAGCGGACGAAAGAAGACGACTTCATGCCACGCCATGAGCTGGATACGGCCGATCTCGTGACCCTGTTTGACTGGGACGAGCATCAGTGGTCGAAAGCCACGCAAGGCAGCGCGCTGCGACGCGCGGGCTACGAAGGTTGGCTGCGCAACATCGCTGTGGCACTAGGCAACGCGCCCAGCACACCTGAAGTCCTCGCTGCACTGAAACGTCGTACCGATGATGCGTCGGCACTCGTGCGCGAGCACGTAGCATGGGCACTCGCGCAACACAACTAGAGGGGTCAGAGTAAAAACTCTCTGGGTTTTCAACTAGAGGGGTCAGAGTAAAAACTCTCTGAGTTTTTACTCTGACCCCTTAGCTCGTCTCAGATTGAAACATTGTCGATGAGGCGAGCCCGGCCGAGCCACGCCGCCGCCAAGAGCACGCGTTCGCGTTCGCCGTCGGTCGGATTGGCAATCGACAGGTCCTGCGCGTCGCGCAGCTCGAGATACTCGGGCCGAAAACCAACCTCAGTCAGCGCCTCGAGCGCCCCATCTCTATGCCCTGCGAAGTCGGTGTCCCCATTTCGTACTTCTTCGGCCAACGTCTCCAATGTGGCATGGAGTGCAGGTGCGGCTTCGCGTTCTCGTTGCGTCAAATAGCGGTTACGCGAGCTCATCGCCAAGCCGTCCGGCTCGCGCACGATATCGCCCGAGNNGCCCGAGATCAACTCCACGTCGAGCTGCAGGTCGTCAATCATGCGTCCGATCAACACCATTTGCTGATAGTCCTTACGGCCCAGAATAAGCACATCGGGCGCAACGATATTCAAGAACCTCAGCACGACCGAAGTGACGCCCTCGAAATGGCCGGGGCGAGATCGTCCGCAGAGGTCGTCCGCAATCGGCGGCAGATGCACGCTGACGCTGCTCTCGGTGCCGTGCGGATAAATGTCCTCAACGCCCGGCGCGAACAACAGATCTGTCTTGTCCTGCACGCCAAGCACGGCCTCGTCCTCTTCGGGCGTGCGCGGATAACTCTCGATGTCCTCGGTCGGACCGAACTGCGTCGGGTTCACGAAGATACTGACGACAACGCGATCGGCACGTGCGGACGCAAGATCGATGAGACTCAGATGTCCGTCGTGCAGATTGCCCATCGTCGGCACGAGCGCAATTCGCTCGCCCGCTGCGCGCCAAGCGGCGACCTGCTCACGGACGGCGCGAACGCTCGAGGCGTGCTCCACTACAGCCGCAGCGTGTTGTTGAGTGCGGGCGAGAGACATCGTGGACGGATTCTATCAGGAGAAACAGTGCTCTTTGGCCGGGTAGCTGCGATCCTTGACCGCTGCGACATAGGCCTCAATGGCTGCGAGATTGGAATCGGCGCCTTCCATATAGTTCTTGACGAAACGCGGCGTGCGTCCCTGCGTGATACCGAGGATGTCGTAGAGCACGAGGATCTGCCCGTCCACGTGCGGGCCTGCGCCGATGCCGATAACCGGTACGTCAACGGCAGCCGTGATCGCCTTGCCGACCTCGTTCGGTACACACTCCAGCAAGACAATATCGGCACCCGCGTTCTGCAGCGAGAGCGCATCCTCGACCATTCGCTCGGCGGCTTCGCGCTCGCGGCCCTGCACCTTGAACCCGCCAATCTTGTGCACCGACTGCGGCTTGAGCCCTAGGTGGGCACAGACCGGAATGTCGTGCTGAGCGAGGCATTCGACGACGGCTGTCTGTCCCTGCCCGCCCTCGAGCTTGACCATCATCGCGCCGCCTTCCTGCATGAGGCGCACGGCGTTGTCGAGCGCCTGCTCCGGACTCGCGTAACTCATGAACGGCAGGTCCGAAACTAAGAATGCCCGTCGCAGACCGCGCGTGACGATACGCGTGTGGTAGACGATGTCATCGACCGTCACGGGCACGGTCGTGTCGTGGCCCTGGATCACCATACCGAGCGAGTCGCCAACGAGAACCAGATCCGTCCCGACCATGTCCACGAGCTGCGCGAAACTCGCATCGTACGCCGTGAGCGCAGCGATCGGTTCGCCGTCGGCTTTCATTTGTCGGAGCGTGCCGATATTGACCGGCGGAGAGTCCATCCCCCGCTGCTGCAGCTGCTTGTACATGGTTTACCCCTCGAAAATCGTCAGGCGAACGTTTCGACAGCCGGGTTGAAGAAATGGCGGCCGTGCTTGATGCGGCAAATAGCACGCAACAATTCCTGGTAGTCGGCCTCGCGATGGATCGGATCGATATGTGCCGCGTTCACGATCAACAGCGGCGCAGCCTCGAACTCGTAAAAAAACTTCGCATAAGCGTTACCGAGGCGCTCGAGATAATCCTCATCGAGTTGCTGCTCGTACGGTATACCGCGGCTTGCGACACGTCGACGCAACACGCTCGGCGGCGCCTGCAAATAGATAACGAGATCCGGCGTCGGCGCATCGATCTCGAGACTCTGATACACCTGCTCATAAAGAGCGAGCTCGTTTGCATCGAGGTTGAGCTCGGCGAACAGGCGATCCTTGTCGAGCATGAAGTCCGCAACGCGCACGGGCGAAAACAAATCCGTCTGACGGATCTCTTCGATCTGCCGCGCGCGCTGGAACAAGAAGAACAGCTGCGTCGGCAGCGCCGAATGGCGACGGTTGCGGTAGAAACGCTCGAGGAACGGGTTTTCCTCAGCGCTCTCGAGCACGAGGTCGCTTTCGAAGCTTTCGGCAAGGCGTTGCGCCAGGCTCGTCTTGCCGACACCGATCGGCCCCTCGACCACGATGTAGCGTAGGTCGGCAGCAAGCGACAGTTTCGGTGGTGTCTTGACGGAGGCCATAGTTCAGCAGGGGTTATCGAAGGGCCGATTCTCGCAGATTTTGTGAGTCTAGGAACCCTGGCGTGCCCGACGCTGGCGTCGTGGCGCGCGGCGCGGCCTGCGGGGCCGTCGGAGCCTGACGTCAAAGGCCTTGCGTTGCTCTTCGACCGGCAGCGTCTGTACCTCGGTCCACCAGTCCGCAAGGCCTTCCTCCGCCTGACCGCAGTGAGCGCGCAATAGCAGGAAATCGTAGCCGGCCCGGAAGCGCTTATGGTCGAGCAATCGCATGGCCCTTATGCCGCGTCGATTCGCGAATCGTAGCTGCATGACGAGGATGTCCTTCATCGGCAGACTGAATCGCTTGGGGTATGCGGTGTAGCTTTGCTGCGCCGAGACGACCGTATCGCTGGCCAGCAGCATGGCCTCGATGTCACCGATACCCTCGTCGGCTTTGAGCTTCTCAGCTGCGTCGCGAATCGCGTGCCAAAGCATGACGGCGTAAAGAAACATCGGCGTCACGCTCTGGCCCTCCTGCACGCGCCGATCCGTATTGCGCAATCCTTCACGCAGAAACGGCAGTATCTCGTTGCGCTGATCGTTTGCGAGCATTTCGGCCGTATAGGGGAACAGGTACTCCAACAAGCCGTCTCTGATGAGCAACTCGAGACTGCGCACGGCGTGACCCGATTGAAAAAGCTTGAGCGTCTCGTCGAACAGTCGCGCTGGAGGCACGTCGCGCAGTAACGGCGCAAGCGTCTTGATCGGCTCAGCCGAATCACGTGCGATGTCGAAATCGAGCTTTGCCGCAAAGCGCACCGCACGCAGCATCCGTACGGGGTCTTCGCGGTAACGCGTTTCCGGATCGCCGATGAGTCGCAGCGTCCGGCTCGCGACGTCTTCCATGCCCGTCGTGTAGTCCCACACGGAGTAGTCGGCGATGTTGTAGTAGAGCGCGTTCGCCGTGAAATCACGCCGCCAGACATCTTCAGCAATGTCGCCGAAGACATTGTCACGGATGATTCTTCCCGTCTCGTCGGCTTTGTGGTCGTCGTGCTCTGCGGCAGCGGCACCGCGAAACGTCACGACCTCGATAACTTCACGGCCAAAACGCACGTGCGCGAGCTTAAACCTGCGCCCGATGAGCCGGGAGTTGCCGAAAAGCTTACGCACCTCCTCGGGCCGCGCATTCGTTGCGACATCGAAGTCCTTCGGCTTGAGCCCGATCAGCAAGTCACGTACGCCGCCGCCAACGAGAAACGCCTGGAAACCCGCCTTGTTGAGCCGGTACAGGACCTTGAGAGCGCTCTGGGAGATATCGGCCCGGCTGATGCCGTGGCCCGATCGAGGGATGATTTTGGGGCCGGGGCTCGACTGCGAATCCGTATCGTTCAAATAGCTTCCGTTGGCAAGTTTTACGATGCCCGAAAGCCCGGTATCATAGCAGCCCCTCCAGGCCGAGGCACCCGCGCTCCCTTCGTCTAGCGGTCCAGGACGCCGCCCTCTCAAGGCG
>JABAOH010016472.1_pt1 | contig 10253 bp, 9 predicted proteins | sample 7062181 | NCBI WGS metagenome assembly JABAOH01 (sample SAMN14538630, study PRJNA623070) | marine sediment metagenome | biome: marine biome [ENVO:00000428]; feature: marine pelagic biome [ENVO:01000023]; material: deep marine sediment [ENVO:00002113]; isolation source: pool of 5 deep marine... | reverse complement strand
TTCCCTGTCCTTGAACGTGAAGGGCGTGTCGTCCCAGCCTATTATCCTTATCTCACTCTTTACCTTCTTGAACATAAAATCAGAATTTATCTTGATACCCTTTTGAACTCTTTGCCAAACTCCCTTGCCTGATCGATCACTCTCTGCGAAGCATCTGAAAGGGTTTTTACAGGGTTTTTCGCTTTCACTATGAACTTCGGCTCGGAAAGGTAAGGATGTTCTATCACGTAGGAAGCCTGCTCAGATCCGACTTTCCATGCGTTTTCCCTGAGCAGGTTTAAGAATGTGTGGGTTTCGTCCGAGACCTCGAATACCAGCTTCCCGCTTCCCTTCTCAAGGAGTCTGAGTTTCATAAAAATGTATTATGGGGAGTTATATTTAAATGGTTTCCTGATTGGGATTATTTTTAAAAACTGCCCGGAGAATATTTAGTATGTCGATATTTCGAGCATACGACATACGCGGAGTTTATCCCAGGGAGCTGAACGAGGATCTGGCGTACAGGATAGGTTTGGCATTCGGTAAGTTTTTAGGTGGAGGGAGGATAGCGATAGCAATGGATGCCAGGAAGAGCGGACCCTCTCTAAAGGAAGGTTTGATCAGGGGCCTGCTTGAGATGGGACTGAACGTGATGGATATAGGAATGGTTCCCACTCCTCTACTGTATTTCGCCGTCGCGAAAAATCGGATGGATGCAGGCGTTATGATAACAGGATCGCACAACCCGAAGGAATACAACGGACTCAAGCTCTGCGGGAAGAACGGACTCTGTCTTTCGTATGAAACGGGCGTGGGAGAGGTCGAAAGGATTGTTAAGGAAGGGGTGAAACCGGAAGGGGAGAAAGGGAAGCTAACGGAGAGGGATATCGGGAATGACTACATAAACTTTGTTCTGGAGAGGGTGAAATTCGATAGGCCACTTCGGATAGTGATAGATGCCGGTAATGGAGCCGCTGGAGGGGTTTCCTCTGAACTGTTTCGAAAGCTCGGGTGTGAAGTTATCGGACTTTATTGCGAGCCAGACGGGGATTTCCCCAACCACCATCCTGATCCGTTGATAAAGGAAACCCTTAAAGACCTGCAGGCAAAGGTCTTGGAGACCAAGGCGGACCTCGGGATAGCGTTTGACGGGGACGGGGACAGGGTTAGCTTTGTTGACGAAAAAGGAGGGATATTACCTGATAACAAGGCTTTCGCCCTGATAATAGAGAACGTTTTGGGAAAGAAGCCCGGTTCGAAGATCCTTTACGAGGTCCTTTGTTCGCAGATGATAGAGGATGTTATAAAACAAATGAAAGGTATTCCCATCCTCTCGAGAGTCGGGCATTCCTACATACAGAAAACCATGTTTGACAAGGATTGCCTGCTGGGAGGAGAAACCTCCGGCCACTATTACTTCAAGGAGAACTTCAACTACGATGATGGTGTGTTCGCAGCGGTAAAGCTTGCCGAGTTGCTTTCGGGATCGGGGAAAACCATCTCTGAACTGGCAAGAACCCTTCCGTCCTACCTGACCTCGGATGACACGAGAATTCACTGTCCGGATGATAAGAAGTTCAGGGTGGTCGAAAACCTGAAAAGGAAATTCGAAAGTCAGGGCCACAAAACAATAACCTTGGATGGAGTGAAGGTGATTCTCGAAAATTCGTGGTTCATCGCTCGTCCTTCCAACACGCAACCGGCGATAGTTCTACGCTGGGAGGCGAAGGATCAGGAGGAGTTCAAAAGGGTGGGTAAACTCGTTAGGAAAGAGGTAGAGAATGAGATAAAGACTATTTCCTGATCTTTTTCAGGATTTCTTTCGCCTTCGAGACATTTATCTTTTTCTCCTGGATCATCATCTTCGAGACCTTCTCTATTTCGCTCCCTTTCGCCCCTGCCGTTACCGCGATGTTCTTTGCATGTAATCGCATGTGACCTCTCTGGATCCCTTCTGTTGCGAGCGCGCGAAGTGCGGCGAAGTTCTGAGCCAAACCGACGGATGCTATTATTTCCGATAACTCTTTCGCTGATCCGACTCCGAGGATTTTCAAGGCGACCTTCGCTTCGGGTTTTGTCCGTGTCGCACCTCCGACAGTTCCGATCGCGAGAGGGAGTTCTATCTCCCCAACCAGGTCTCCTTCCTTGTTTTTGTGGTATCTGGTCAGGGGTTTGTATCTGCCTGAAATGGAAGCGTAGGAGTGAGCGCCTGCCTCTACCGCCCGGAAATCGTTTCCCGTTGCTATCACCACCGCGTCCACCCCGTTCATTATGCCCTTGTTGTGTGTCGCGCACCTGTAGGGGTCGTTCGCTGCGAGGTGGTAGGCCTCGAGAACCGCGTCCACAACTTCTTCTCCTTTCATCAGTCCTTTCGTAGAATCTTCAAGGACCTTCTTCCTCCATACGGCCTTTGCGCGGGCGAGCCTCTTGTCCGCAAGGTTTGAGATTATCTTGAGCCTCACGTATCCTCCGGTCAGTTCCTCCAGCAGAGGGGAAACCTCCTCGCACATCGTATTCACAGCATTCGCTCCCATCGCATCCCGGACGTCCACAAGGAGGTGGACAACAAGCATCCTGCCCATCTCGGAATCCACCCTTCTGATTTCGATATCCTTTGCCCCGCCCCCGAAATTAATAAGAACCGAGTCCCTCTCATTCGCTTTGGAAAGTATCTTTTCCCTGTTATTGAGGATTGAGTTTTTTGCCTTTTCAAAATTCCCAAAGCCGAGAATCTGGATCTGTCCTATCATTACCGGGTCGCTGCTGGAGGTTTCGAACCCTCCCGAAGGCTTCGCCAGCTTGGCAGCGAATGACGCGGCCGCGACCACCGAAGGCTCTTCTATGCACATGGGTATTACGTATTCCTTACCGTTTATCAGGAAATGCAAACCCAGACCGAAGGGGAGCTCGCTCGTTCCGACCACGTTCTCTATCATCCTGTCCGCTGTTTCCATCCCCAAACTTCCGGTCTTCTTCAGGATTTCAGCTTCCTCATTCGTGAGTCTGGCGAGTTCCTTTATGATTTTCAACCGCTCCTCCGGCGATTTCTTGTAAAATCCCGAGAGTTTTGAATTATCCATGCTATCGTGTTTTACTTACTTCGGAGCTTTTTATTTAAAAAGGATTCTTTATGTTTACGTCAATTGCAGATTTTTAAATCTTTTGCGGGGTATAAAGATTATGTTTGAACGCAAAAGGAAAGAGGATATACTCAAGAAGTTGAGAAAAGCGAGAGCGAAGAGGGTTTTAATCCAGGTGCCGGAAGGTCTGAAAATGAGCTCGCTCGATCTCGTGGACTTCCTGGAGAAGAACAAGATCAGGACGTTCCTCTCGCTGGAGCCCTGTTTTGGGGCGTGCGACCTGAGGGAGAGGGAAGCGAAGGACCTGGGTTGCGATCTGCTCCTTCACATAGGGCATTCGGATTTCGGCCTGAAAACGAAAATACCTGTCATATATGAGGAATACGAAATCCCCTGCGATCCGATCCCTCTCCTCGAATGGCATCTGGGAAAGCTGGATTGCGATAGGATATCGCTCGTCACAACGATCCAGTTCGTTCACTGCCTGGAGAGGGTGAGGAAATTCCTGGAGAGCAAGGGGAAGCGTGTGTTTATAGGTTCATCAGGGAAACTAAAGGGCGGACAGATCCTCGGATGTAATTATTCGAGCGCGAAATCCTTGGAAGACAAGGTTGACTGTTTCCTCTTCATAGGTTCCGGAAGGTTCCACCCGCTCGGTCTTCAGGAAAGTGTTAAAAAACCCGTTTTTTTCCTGGATCTTGAAAAAAAGAACCTCACCAACTTCTTTAGGGAGAGAGAAAGAATGGAAACCCTGAGGATAATGAGGGTTCAGAAGGCGAAGGAGTTTCGGAACTTCGGAATTGTTATATCCACAAAACCAGGTCAGCTAAACCTTGAGGGAGCTGAAAGGGTCAGAAAGAAACTGAGATCGGAGGGGAAGAATGTCTACGCTCTCGTGGCTGATCAGCTAACCCCTGAAAAGCTGATCGGCATGAAGATAGATGTTCTCGTGAACACCGCATGCCCGAGGATAAGGGAGGACTTCGAGCAGTTCGGTAAGGTTATATTGGATGCGGAAGATATCGATCTCTTGGAACAATAGGGGTTTAAAATTTTTATTCTCAAAATATTCTCAAGTGGTTTTATGGTCAGCGATAGGAAGCTGTTCGAAAGGAATGCAAAAAGGATCTGGGATGTAGGAGCTTATAGTGAAAGTTTCGATCCGCCAAGGATATACGTTTCGGGGAAGATAGGACCGCCTTATGTCAACTGCGCGGAATTCCAGAATTTTCCACAAGAGTGGGAAAGCGCTGTCAATGATTTTGCGGCGAAAATAAAAAACAACTTCAAATCTTGGTATATTAAGAAAGTAAAGAGAATAGCAGGCGGTGAGGTAAGGGATCTAGTTTTTTCGATTCCTGTTGCGAACAAGCTGGGGAAAAAACACACCATTATAAGAAAGGAAGAAACCACCCACGGCCTTGGAGGAAATCTTGTAACAGAGATATTTCCGAATGAAGAGGTGTTTTTGATATCCGATCTGCTGACAACCGGTAAAAGCACTAAACAATGGATTGCTGCGATAAAAAATGCAGGAGGCTCGGTTAAGCATTATTTCAATTTCTTTGACAGGCTTCAGGGTGGTGAAAAGGCTGTTGAAGATTTTGTAGGATCGGAATATGGTTACCATGTATCGGGTTCTTCTGTTGTCCGGATGAATGAAGATTTCTTCAAAATAGGAATCGACAGCGGTTTTACGACAAAGAAAAAATATGAGAATCTCCAGAAATACCTTGAAGATCCTGACAAATGGGCGGCAGAGTATCTCATCAGACATCCTGAATTTCTGGTTAATAACATAAAGGGAGGGGAAACGGAAAAAATCTTGAATGCCTATCCCGTTATAAAGGGTGATAAAGAATTTATGGGATGGGTTGGGAAACTAGCGAAAAAAGAAGGTTTGGATTTCTAGAAAAAGCCTTCCTTTTTCTGCTGTCTCTTCTTCATTCTCTGGATCTTTCTTTCATGTTGATCCACCCATTCGTTGACCTTCTTGACAGCTGATTTCGAGTTTCCCACGCCTGAGGTGTTCCCCACCCCTACGATTATCACGTTTGATCCCGCTTTCGTTCTCTTTAGGGATTCCCTGATCGCCTCTGTCACTCCAGGGACAGCATCCTTTATCGCCTTCCTCATGGGCATGATCGCTTCCTCCGGCTTCATCTTGACTATTATGGAATCCAAAGGGATGTTGTTCTTGACAGCGACGTCCTCAATGTAGGATTTCTCCACACCAGGACCTCCCATAGCGACCCCGACACCTTCCGCGATCGATCCTGTCTTCTCTCCCTCGAGTTTAGCTGCCGCGTCTATCGTTATTATCCTGGATATCCTGTTCTTGGAAACGAGAGTTTCAACTGCCTTCCCGGGTCTTCCAAGTCTTCCTCCGGGACCCTTAGCCTTCATAACAAAACAGTTCCTCTTGTCGATTTTCACATTCGCCATCAGTATGTCCTCCTCGATTTCCTTGGTCTTGCTGTTTCCAATGAGATTTGCAACAACCAGCGGACCCAGCGCGTCTCCGATTGGCTCTCCATTCGCCATTGCCTTCGTCCCCTTGAATACCGCCTTCGCTATCCTCTCTATCAGGGGGAGCTGCATCTGGATCAGTAGGGCGATCTGGTAGGACTTTGTCTGCTTGATGAGTTCAACGTAATGCCTCACGATCTTTGCTATCGTGTGCAGCTCGATCCCTCCGGCAAGACCCATCCTCAGGTTCGCCTTGCTTTCCGGGTCTATGTTCGGGGCGACCTGATTAACAAAATATTGGAATCTCTGCTTCTCGTTCTGTATGACCAGTTCGAACTTCTTGACCACCCCGAAGGGGTCGAGAGATACGGGCGTGATAACGAAGAACTCGAAGAACCTCGTCACGGAATCCTTCAGCTTCTTTGTCGGCTTTTTGGATATCCTTTTGATAAGGAATTTTTTGGAACTGTCGGACATGTATTCGAGTTCCTGAACCGTCCTCTCAATCTTCCACATTATCTGGGAGAGCATGAGCCTGGGGTAAAAGAAGAAGAATATCACAAAGAATACGAAGTAAAGAATAGTTATCCACTCATTCCCGGCACCCAGCTGAAACAGAACCATCTTATCACAAAAGTTTGGTATTTAAATTAGGATGGAACTACAATTTAAATATTTTAAACCTTCAAAGTTAAATATACTTGGTGTACGCAATGAACAAAACACATCAGAGGATGATCGTTGTATTTCTTTTCGTTATCATCGGGACCTCTGTCCTGGCTTCGGGCGTTTCAGCGGGCCTGCTATCGGATATCTTTGATAACATAAAGAAATGGTTTGAATCCTCCCCTCTAGGAGGTTTGTTCTCAAGACCTGTCAAAAGGATGGCGGAGATCGATCTCACCTTCTATCCGAAGAATTTCGTTCTGAACCCAGAATCCGTTGTGAACGTAACATCGAATTCGACAAGGGTTTCAAACTTCAAGGGAGAGATAGAGGTTAATCTGGAGGGAGGAGTCGCTCTTCTGAAGGAGAGCAATTCTCCATTGATCATAGAGGAGAGGATAGGAAATGTGGAGATACACGGGATGAGTCTGGGCAGTCTTGAACTTAAGAATACAAAACTCAGCATGGTCTCAGGGAACTGGACTGAGACAACGGAAAGCGGATCGCTGAAAATCTATGACTTCTTGGGGAAAGCCCTGCTGAAAACAGACTCCATAGAATTGATCGGGAACGTTTCGAAGGTTTCTAAGGAATGATCACGTTTTCTCCCTGCTAGTTCCCATCTCAACTATCTTGGCGTAGGCAGGTCTTGTTATAAGGATCCCTACCAGAACCCCAATGATCGTGGTTATCGCGAATCCCCGGACGAGTCCGACACCCAAAGACATGAGCGGGACCATGGCGGCGATTGTGGTTGAGGCCGATCCGAAAATTATGAAGAAGGCCCGCTTTATCTTGTCCTTGATCGTGTACAGAATCTTTCTCTCCTCCCCAGACCTGGCGAGGGTCTCGTCCGCTATCACGATCATGTTGTCCACACCCACTCCGATCGCTGCTATTATACCACCTATCGCGGGAAGATCGATAGTCCAGGTCAGCAGGCCGAGTATCGGGATAAGCAACGCGCCCACCCAGGCTATCACGTCCACTTCGTGTTTCTTCCACCAGGCCGCCCCTATAACGAGCGCGTTTAGCATGAGGACCGGAACCCAAATCATCCAGTCGTTGTTCGCAGCTATCCCGAGTATTATCACTATCTCGGACAGGCCGATGAACACCAGTGGGATCGCCACCTGAAGCTTCCGGTATCTTATGAAAACCACGATTATGACAGCTATTGCCGCGAACAATCCCGCATACATCGCAGAGGTCACGAATCCCCTCCCAAGGGTCGGTGAGATCACGCCGACGGAAACCGTTTCCAGGCTTACAGGAAGCGCCCCTGACCTGAGTATGGTTTGCAGGTTGAGCTTCTCCTTCACGGCATCTTCCCTGGTTTCCCTTGATCCCTCTATCTGCGGGGTCGTGTAGATCTTGCCTCCGAGGGTTGAGGCTATCCTGAGGGAGGAAACCAGATTGTTGTCCAGGTAAAGGAATATCTGAGAGTCCTTGAGGTAATAATCACCTGTCTGCAGGTCCATCTGGCTGGGTATGCCGGAGGTTATCTTCGCGAAACGTTCGGCTCCTTTCTCCGAGACCAGGATCCCGAAATAGAAGGAGAAGAACTGGCCTCTAGGAATCACACCGGAGTGCTGGGGGTCGGAATACACAAGCTCTATGTCCTCTCCCTTGTAGGCGGTCCCCAGGAAGAACAGCTCGCCACCTGTTTCCGTTGCGTTCACGTATTCGAACTCGATCTCGTCCAGCTCGAACGTCTGGTTTGGATTCAGCGTAAGGTTTCCGAGCCTGACGGTTTTGTTTTCTATCAGCTCGACAGGGTAGCTGCTCTCGCCCAGCTGGAAGCTGCCCTTGCCTTTACTCAGGAACACGGGCTTCGAAATTTTGGCTTCGAAATTCCCCTGCTTGGAGAGAAGGTCGGTAACCACTTCCCTTCCAAGACCGGCTGCCTCTATCTGAACGAAATTCTGACCATCCAAAGATTTTATGGGGAAGAAGCGCACCTCCCTTAAACCGTAGATGTTCGCCCTCGTCTGGAGGGTCGCGATTATCTGGTCGATCATCTCGCCAGAGGCGTTTTCCTTGGGCTGGAGAAGGATCCTCGTTCCGCCCTTTATGTCCAACCCGAAATCGAGATTCGTGGTGTCTATCTCCATGGCGTCTATACCCAGGCCGCTCTCATTTACGTAGAATTTATAGTCATCCCTTTCAATAGTTAGCGTTATGTTTCCCTGGTAATTCTTAACGAGCTCGTCCCACTGCCCGACTCCGTATATCTTATCTCCGTTCACATGCGAGACTATCATGCCCTGCTGGAGGAAGCCTTTCGCTGGTGAGGTGTCGTAAACGTAAGCGATCTGAACGCCGACGTAATGCGGCTTAAGGATTATCGCTAACACAGCTCCGAGGACCATTATCAGCAGTAACCAGAGCCTCCAGTACTTCAACATCATATCAACCCCTTTTTCTCGCAATACCACTTGAGCACGACCGAGTTCATTAACCATGTGTTCATTATGTCAATCGTTAGTCCGATGATCAGGACCATTGCTATCTGTGAAAGGACCGGGGATATCGCGGACAGCAGGAGAGCGGTCAGGGCAGCTATCGAGGTGAGCGTCATGGTAAGCCCTGTTTTCAGAGCTCTCCGTATCTTATCGCTTAGAGTTTTGTCCTCTGACTCCCTCAGTAGTCTCGAGGTCAGCATTATGTCCGTGTCCACAGAGTAACCTATCAGCATGAGCAGAGCGGCAAGTCCTGCCAGCGAGAGCTCTATCCCGAAAACCTGCATTAAAGCGAGGGTTATAACCATGTCTGACATGGCGGACATTATGACCGCGACAGAGGGGACGAACGTCCGGAATATAACGAAAACTATTATGCCCATGAAAATGAACGCTATTATTATCGCCAGCTGTGCCTGGGACCAGAACGTCGCTCCCAACGAGGGCCCGATGGTCTCAATGGATCTGTCCTCGGTTTCGATTCCCATTGCCTCCAGTTCGTCGAGAATTTCCTCCGGGTCTATCTCGCTTGAGGTTTCTATGAGCGTCCCGTATCCCCCGAAACTCCGGGTTTCCCTCACGTTTATTGGATGGAACTTCTCTCTCAGCTCCCTCTCTATGTTTGCCGTGTCAAGTCTGTTTTCCGTGTTTATGGTTATCATGGTTCCTCCCTTCAGCTCGATGGATCTCTGGAACCATTCTCCTGTCTGGCTGTATTGAGTGATAAGGATTCCCGCAGAGATGAATAACAGGAGAATCGGGACTGCAAGGAAGGTTTTATAGTTCGGAAGTTTCATGAAATCACGTATAGATTAAGTTATTATATTGGGTTTAAATAAGTGGTGTCCATAAGTTTAATATGTTTGATTTGATCGTGGTGGGCGGCGGCCCGGTCGGTCTTTACACGGCGAAGCTCTGCGAGGATCTAGGACATAAAGTTGTTGTCCTCGAGGAACACGGAAAGGTCGGGGAGCCTTTGCAGTGTTCCGGCCTGATCTCAAGGAACATAGAGAGATTTTTTCCCGAAGTGAGGGAATGGAATGTCATTGAGAATGAAGTGAATTCCGCTGTTTTACATTCGCCAAAGAGCGAGCTTGTTCTGAAAAAGAAAAACGCTGCTTACGTAATCGATCGTTCAAAATTCGATAAAAAATTGAGTGAGATGGTTCGTTCGAAGATCATGCTGAATTGCAGGGTAAGGAGTGTTGCTGTTAAAAAGGATTGCGTGGAAGTTAACACGAACAAGGGGGTGTTTGAAAGTGAAATGTTAGCGGGGTGTGACGGGGCGAATTCTGTGGTGGCGAAGGGTTTGTGTGTGAAACCGAGGGAAACGATCAAGGGTCTGATAGGGACTGTGAACAAAAAAGATCGTTCGGAAATTGTTGATATGTATTTTGACAAGGACAGGCTGAGGGACGGGTTTTTCTGGAAGATTCCAAGAGGGAAGAAATTGGAATATGGCGTTCTCGGAGGGGACGTTAAGTTCGAAAACCTGGAAAAATTCTTCGGTTTGAAGAGATATGAAAAGTTCGCGGGCCTCATACCGATAGGTTCTGTCAAAAAAAGCTATTTCGACCGCATCCTGCTGATAGGGAAC